>Ga0079037_100000568_pt1 | contig 17167 bp, 13 predicted proteins | sample Mud3Dept4metaG_FD_71479 | JGI IMG/M metagenome (GOLD analysis project Ga0079037, IMG submission 71479) | Freshwater wetland microbial communities from Ohio, USA, analyzing the effect of biotic and abiotic controls - Mud 3 Core 4 Depth 4 metaG | ecosystem: Environmental > Aquatic > Freshwater >... | reverse complement strand
CACCGAGAGCTTTCCATCCGGTCATACGTCCTCGTCGGCCGTGCACACGCGCCTCGCCTCGCGGAACCTGCGCTGGATCGACATGGACAGCAAGGTCCGCACGGGCCTCGATGCGGGGCTGGTCGCGCTGACGCTCGGCACGTCCTGGGCGCGCATCGAGGCGGGCATGCATTTCCCGTCCGACACGCTTTTTTCGATCGCGCTGGGAAACTTCGTGGCCAGTTTCGTGAACGACGCGTTTCTCGACCCGCAAGGTCCGACGTCGTCCCTGGCGCTCGCGGCAGTGCCTGATGGCGCGATCCTCAACTGGCGGGTCGCGTTCTGACCGGACGCCCGCCATACGTGAGGTCCCTGAGCGCGCGAGCGAGGCATCTGGCCTAGACTGGTTCTGTCCAGGGATCAGGTGACCGCGATGCGCGCCTGGTATGTCGGGATGGCGCGACTGTGCCGGTGGCTCTACTACTCCCGAGTGTCCGTGCTGGGCCGGGAGCACATTCCGGCCGGCGGTCCCGTGCTGTTCGTCGCCCTGCACCGCAATGGCGCCGTGGATGGTTGCGTCTATGCGTCCGTCCTCCCGCAAGCGGTCTTCATGATTTCAACGCAGTTGCGACGCTCGTTGCCCGGGCGTGTGTTCTTTACTGGCGTCGAGGTCGTCCGCGACAAGGATGCGGGCGATCCGGCTCGCAACGAACGGGCGATGGCCGAGTGCCTCGCACTGCTTTCCGGCGGCGGGCAGCTGTTCGTCATGCCGGAGGGCACGAGTTCGCTGGGTCCCGCGCACTTGCCGTTCCACCGTGGGGCGGCGCGGATTGCCGCGGCCGCACTCGACGGTCGAGTTCCGCTGAGTATTGTGCCCCTCGGCATTCACTACGAGCGGGCATGGGCATTTCGGAGCCGCGTGGAGGTCGTCGTCGGACCGGCGGCTGAGACTCGGCTCGACGCTGGGCTCCCGGAAGACGATCGGGTCGCGCTGCTGCACCAGCGGATCGTGCAGGCCCTCGAGGGGGTCGGCGTCCAGTTCGCGTCGACGGAGCAGCAGGCGCAGTCGGAGTGCGTGGCCTATGTGTCCACGCTGGCCACCGAGCGCAGTTACTTCAGTTCACTGAAGCGGCTGGAGCGCGGCATTCCTGGGTCGTTGCGCGCCGCGGCCGTCGAACTCGAGGCCCGCGTCGGACGCCGCCGGCTGCTGCGTCACCAGGGCGTGCCCCTGGTGCCGATGGGACCGCTCGCGCTCTATGCGGCGCTGCTCGTCTTGTTGACGCCGTTTGTCGCAGCCGCGGCCGCCCTGAACGTACTGCCACTCGCGGCCGCAAGCTGGGCCGGGTGGCGATTTCCCGACGACCGGAACGTCATCGCGCTCTGGCGGCTGCTGGTCGGCCTGCCGGCACTGGTGATCTGGCTCATCGCGGTCGGCGTCGTCGCGGGCGTGCTTGCCGAGTGGCGCCTGCTGGCCGGCTACGCGCTTCTCAGCCTGGTCGGCACGCTCGCCTGGTATCGCTACAAGAAGCTTGGTGTCGCGACGCTGAATGGTCTCGCTCATCCTGGGCTCCGTGCACCCATGCTCGCTTTCCGCGCAGCCGTCCTCAGGGAATTCGATCATGCCGCGTCCTGAGCGCCGCCTGCTCATCCACGAGTACGTCTTCGGCGTGTTCCTGCTCGTGATGTGGCTACGGCTCGTCGTTGCCCAGAGCCTGACCGCGCCGCCGGCACTCGTCTACCTGGCCGCACTGGCCGTCAATGTGGCGCTCATCGGCTGGAGCCACCGAGAGCCGAGCCTGCTGCGCTGGCGCATGCGCCTGCTGTTCTACCCGTTGGCCATGAACGCGTTGTTCCAGCACCTGCGCGTCGCCATACCGGCGGTCCACCCGGAGCGCCTCGACGCCCAACTGCTCGCCATCGACGATTGGCTGCTCGGGACCACCCCGGCGGTGTCCCTCGAGCCGTACGTGCGGCCGTGGCTGACCGACGTCATGAGTTTCTGCTACTTCCTGTTCCTGCCGTACCTCGCGCTCAGCATGCTGTATTACTTCCTGGCGCCGCTGCCGCTGGCGCAGCGCTTCTGGGCCGGACTGTTCACCCTCTATGGCATCGGGTTCCTGGGCTACTCGCTGGTCCCGGCTGCGGGACCGTGGGTATCCCTGGCCGGACAGTTCGCCGTGCCACTCACCGGTGGCTGGATCACGGATCTCAATGCACGCGTAATCGGCGCCGGCAGCAACGGCGTCGACGTGTTCCCGAGCCTGCACTGCGCGGTCTCGGCCTACTGCCTGTTCTTCGACCTGCGCCACAAACGCTGGCGATTCTTCGCCTACGTGGTCCCGTGCGTGGGGCTGTGGCTATCGACCGTCTATCTCCGCTACCACTACCTGATCGACCTCGTGGCTGGATTTGCCCTGGCCGCCGTGGTGCTTGAAGTCGCGAGACGCTTCACGCCGGCGTCCATGCAGGGCAGGGGAGCCGAACCATGACGTACACACTGCGCTTCGACGAACCCGGTGCCGACCGTCTCGAGTTCAGCGGCGGCAAGGGCACGAACCTCGCCATCCTGACCCAGGCCGGCTTCCCGGTGCCGCGAGGGTTTACGGTTGCGGGCCAGGCCTACGTGGAGTTCGTATCCCAGGCGCACTGGCTTGCAAGCGCCGTGAAAAGCCTTCCCTTCGATGACCCCGCCCGGATGCGCGACGCCAGCGCCGCGATCCGTCAGCGGTTGGTCGCATTGTCGCTCCCCGCGAACCTGCAGGACGAAATTCGCGCCCGTTACGCAGGCATGGGTGGGACGCCCGCAGTCTCGGTGCGCTCGTCCTCGACCATGGAGGACCTGGCCAGCGCGGCCTTCGCCGGCCAGCACGAGACCTACCTGAACGTGGTCGGTGCCGACGCGGTCGTGGACCGCGTGCGCAGCTGCTTCGTGTCCCTATGGGGTGACCGGGCGATTGCGTACCGCCACCAGCAGGGTCTCGACCACCTGCTCGCCGCGATGGCCGTGGTCGTGCAGGAGATGGTGCAGAGCGATGTGTCCGGGGTCGGGTTCAGCATCGACCCCGTGACGGGCGACATCGGCGCGATGATCATCGACGCGAACTATGGGCTCGGTGAGTCGGTGGTCAGCGGCGAGGGCGAAGTGGACCACTGGACCATGGCCAAGGCGGACCTGTCGGTACGCAGCGTGGCCGTGGCCCGCAAGAGCCGCAAGATCGTGAGCGCCGCGACAGGAACTGCAGAAGTGAAGCTGGCAGGTCCCGAGGCCAGCCAGCCCTGCCTGTCCGACGCCCAGGTACGGGAGGTCGGCGAGCTCCTGCGGAAGGTCGAGACTCACTACCAGTTTCCCCAGGACATCGAGTGGGCGTACGCGGGCGTACGGCTCCACCTGCTGCAGGCCCGGCCCATCACGACGATTCCTCCGCGCTGGACGCGCGACGAATCGGCCGAGCGATTCCCGAACGTGATCACCCCGCTCACCTGGGATTTCGTCGAGGCGGGGTTCCACGAGTCCCTCAACTATTCGCTGCGCCTGATGCATTACCCGCCGTTCAGCGGGCAGTGGTTCGGCATGCACGGCCATTACATCTATGGCAACCAGAACGCCGTCGAGATCTATGCCAAGCGTGATCCGCTGAAGGTCCGCTCCATCGGGCAGCTGCGGGAGGAGATGCCGCGACTGCGCCGCGAGTTCCAGTGGGTGCAGGAGCTGCCGGTCATCTGGGCGCGCGACCTGGACAACTACCTGGTGCGGATCGGCGAACTGCAGGCGACGCCGCTCGAGGAGCGCGACGCCGCAGGCGTATGGCAGTTCGTGCGCGAGGTGAACGAACTGGGCGCGGGATACTTCCTGCCCAACATCGCCATATCCATCACGCAGTCCGCGTTGCACAAGGTGCTGCATGCGCTGCTGACGATCGTCATCGGACCCGAGGCGGCGCGACGACTGTTCGACGACCTGCTCGCGTTCTGCGAAACCAAGACGGGTGTCATCAACCGCGAGCTCTACGAGATGGCAAGGATGATCCGTGAGCAACCGGAACTCGAGAAGCGGCTGCAGGGCGAGCCCTCCAGGGCCCTGGTCGAGCGCGAGGCGCTCGGGGCATTCCCCAGCTTTGCAGATCGCCTGCGGAAGTTCCTGCGCGACCACGGTCATCGCGAAATCGACTTCGACGCTTACGCGCCCACCTGGGTGGAGGTGCCCTGGGTGGTGCTGGACAACCTGAAGCTGATCCTGCAGATGCCGCTCGAGCAGTCCTCGCGGGAGAAGGAGCGCGAGCTGCGGGTGAGGATGCAGCGCGCCGAGTTCGAGCTCTACGCGAAGGCCCCGGCCGACCTGCACTACATGCTGGCCGAGGTGCTGCGCATGACGCGCACCTACACCAGTCTCGACGATCTGGAGCACTACCAGACCACGCGTCTCACGCTGCCGATGCGCCGTGGTCTCCGGGAGTTCGGGCGACGCCTCGTGGACAGGGGCGTGTTGACGGAACCCATGGACGTCTTCTTCGCGCACACGGCTCAGATCGACGCTGCCCTGGCGCACGACAATGCCGCGGGCTGGCGGCTGCTGGGCGCGCAGGTCCGCGAAGCCAAGGCGGCCTACGAGCGGGACCGTGCACGCAAGCCCGAGTGGGTGCTGGGTGTCGCCGAAGCCAATCGGACATCGGGCGAGACGCTGAAAGGTTTGCCTGGTAGCGCCGGCATTGCCGAGGGCGAGGTGTTCCAGGTGCTCAGCAGCGAGGACTTTGGCCGGTTCCCGCGCGGATCCGTGATCGTCGCACGCACCACGAACCCGACCTGGACGCCGCTCTTCTACAGTGCGGTCGCGGTAGTGACCGAAAGCGGCGGGCCACTGTCGCACGGCGCCGTGACGGCACGCGAGATGAAGATTCCGGCGGTGATGTCGGTCAAGGAGAGCCTGAGCCGGCTGCAGAACGGGACTCGCGTGCGCGTGGACGGGACCGGAGGCACGGTGACCATTCTTGCGTGAGCTGCGTATCAAGCTCTGCTGGAGAGCTCGCTGGAGGGGTTCGCCTGCGGGCATGCGCTGGCAGCCGATTACCTCAAATTCGACGTCGCGATCCCGCCACGGGGCAACCCGAGTACGCCGGCCGGCTCGCCCCAGTCGGGCTGCCGTTCGTGATTCCGACGTTGGATGAAACGCTGACGCTCGTCCGCGGCCTCAATGACTCCACTGATCGCACGGCCGGTGTGTACATCGAAGTGAAGAGCCCGCATTGGCACCGCGCCCAGGGACGCTACCCGTCGTCGCGCATCCTCAGCATCCTGGCGCGACACGGATACCTGCGCCGCTCGGATCGCAAGCTCGTGCAGCTCATCGGCGAGAACGACTGGCTGCGCACGCCTGCAGGACTCGACGCAGTGGCCAGGTACGCGGACGCGATCGCTCCGCACCTGAGGCAGGTGTTGCGACCGGGGACAGACGGCGCCGTAGAAGTGACGCCGCTGGCTGCGGTCGCGCACGTCGACGGCGTATTCACCGACTTCCCCGACCGAACACTTGAGCTGCTGACCAGATTCGGCCGCCGCTGACGCGGACAGCCGGACATCCGGCGGACACCGGACACCCGTCCGCCGGAGCGGGGTGTAAGCAAAATCAACGAGTTGCGTGATGGCATGGAGCTTGCAAATACCGGGGTGTGAACCCGGAGTCCCAGCCATGATCCGCGACACCTCGGCACAAGACGCGGCGATCGACCCGACACCCGCCAGGCGTCGGCGCCGGAAGTTCGTCCTCGGAGGCCTCGCGGCCGCCGCGCTGTGCGTGGCCGCCGTGAGCCCCGCGCTGACGCGCTGGTCCGCCGCGGACCTGTCGGTGGATGGCGGCCAGCTGCGCTACGCAACCGTCAGCAGGGGCCGCTTCGTTTCGGACGTCGCCGTGCAGGGGCAGGTCGTCGCGGCCGTGTCGCCGACCTTGTACGCGCCCACCTCCGGTACCGTGACCACCCGGGTCAACGCAGGCGACAAGGTGAGCAAGGGACAGGCGCTCGCGGTGATCGACGCTCCGGACCTGCTGAGTGAATTCGAACGCGAGCGGTCAACGCTGCTGTCGCTGCAGGCCGCGCACGAGCGGCAGCGCATCCAGACCCGCGCGGAGAACGCGAGCAATCGGCAGACCGTGGACCTCGCGCTCGTGACGCTCAATGCCGCGCAGCGTGAACTCGAGCGGTACCGCAGCGCGTTCGAGCAGGGGGTCGTGAGTCGCCAGGAGCGCGACCGCCGCGAGGACCAGCTGGCGGAGGCACGCGTCCGCCATGAGCACGCCGTGCAGGATGCGCAGATGCAGGCGGAGAAACTGTCATTCGAGTTGCGTACCAGCGAGCTCGACGTGGAGCGGCAGCGTGGGGTGGTGGCGAATTTCGAGCGTCGCGTGGACGAGCTCACCGTGCGCTCGCCGGTGGATGGCATCGTGGGCAGCGTAGCGGTCCAGCAGCGGGCGGCCGTCTCCCCGAACCAGCCGTTGCTGACCGTCGTCGACCTCTCCGTATTCGAGATCGAACTCTCGGTGCCGGAGGGCTATGCGGACGACCTCGCCATCGAGATGCCGGCCGAGATCACCTATGGCAGCTCCAGGTACGCAGGCACGCTCAAGTCGATCTCTCCCGAAGTGCGTAACGGCCAGGTCGTCGGGCGAGTTCGCTTCACCGACGATGCGCCCGCCGACCTGCGCCAGAACCAGCGCGTGAGCGTCCGCATCGTCCTCGAGGAGAAGGCCAACGCCCTCGTCGTCGACCGCGGGGCGTTCTTCGAGAGCGGCGGCGGGCGCGTTGCGTATCGCGTCGACGGAGGAGTAGCGCGCCGCACGCCCATCGTGACCGGCGCGACCAGCATCTCGAAGATCGAGATCGCCCAGGGCCTGAAAGAGGGCGACCAGATCGTCATCTCGAGCCTCGAGCCGTTCGGCCGGGCCGACACCGTACTGATCAGAAACTGACCGGACACGAGCAGGAGCATCCGCCATGTTGAAGATGAAGGGCGTCAGCAAGGTCTATCGCACGGACATGGTGCAGACCAGCGCATTGCGCGATTTCGACCTCGTCGTGGACGAGGGCGAGTTCGTCGCCGTTACCGGACCCTCCGGCTCCGGCAAGACCACGTTCCTCAATATCGCCGGCCTGCTCGAGGCCTTCGATGCGGGAACCTACGAGCTCGACGGCGGGGACGTGAGCCGGCTCGGCGACGATGCCCGTTCGCGGATCCGCAACGAGAAGATCGGCTTCATCTTCCAGGGTTTCAACCTCATCGCGGACCTCAACGTGTTCGACAACGTGGACGTGCCCCTGCGCTACCGCGGATTCAAGGCGGCCGAACGGGAGCGACGCATCCGCGAGTCCCTCGAGCTGGTGGGTCTCGCCTCGCGCGTCCGGCACCTGCCATCGCAGCTGTCCGGAGGCCAGCAGCAGCGCGTCGCGATCGCGCGGGCCCTGGCCGGAAGCCCGCGCTTCCTGCTGGCCGACGAGCCGACGGGCAACCTCGATTCGGTCATGGCGCGGCAGGTCATGGAACTGCTGGAGGAGATCAACGGCCGCGGCACGACGATCATCATGGTGACCCACGACCCGGAGCTGGCGCGGCGCGCGCACCGCAACGTGCACATGCTCGACGGGCAGGTCACCGACTTCACCGAATTCGAGGCGGCCGTTCGCGTGCGCGAGGTTCGCGCCGCCGCTGCGGGCGCCTGAGGAGGGCCGCAATGTTTGCCTACCACCTGAGGCTCGCGCTGCTCTCGCTGCGGCGCACGCCGGCCGTTTCGCTGCTGATGATCGTCGCGATCGCGCTCGGCATCGGCGTCAGCATGACGATGGTGTCGGTGTACACGCTGATGGCCAACGACCCGATTCCCGAGAAGAGCGACGTGCTGTACGCCGTGCAGCTCGACAGCTGGAGCCCGGATCGGCCCTATGACGAGCCCAACGAGCCGCCGACCCAGCTCACCTGGCGCGATGCGCTGGCCCTGGCCGAGCGCTCGCCCGCCGGACTGAAGCGCACCGCGATGGCGGGGACCGGATTCGTCGCGGAGGTGCCCGGTGCCGGAGACGTGCGCCCGGAGATCGTCTCGGCGCGCGCGGCGACCGCCGACTTCTTCGACCTGTTCCAGGTTCCATTCCTGTACGGATCCGGCTGGGACCACGGCAGCGACCAGGACGCCGCGAGGATCATCGTCCTGTCGCGCGCGCTCAACGAGAAGCTGTTCGGCGGCGAGGACAGCGTGGGCCGCGACGTGCGCATCGGCTCGGAGTTCTTCCGCGTCGTTGGCGTGCTCGACGAGTGGCAGCCGACCCCACGGTTCTACGACCTGAATACCGGTGCGTTTGCCGACACGGACGACGCCTTCGTGCCACTCTCGCTGCTCGACCGCCATCAGCAGGACTGGGGCATTAACGGCAGCGTGAACTGCTGGCAGGCCCCGTCCGCGGAAGGCATCTTCCCGTCCGAGTGCACCTTCACGCAGTTCTGGGTCGAACTGCCGGACGAGGCCGCGGTCCAGGACTACCGCGCATTCCTGGACGCGTACGTCCAGGAGCAGAAGAAGCTCGGGCGATTCCAGCGGCCGCTCAACAATCGGCTGTCGAACGTCCACGAGTGGCTCGACGTGAACGAGGTCGTCCGGGATGACAACAGCGTGCTGCTGGGACTCTCGTTCATGTTCCTGATGGTGTGCCTGCTCAATACGGTGGGACTCCTGCTCGCGAAGTTCCTCGGTCGCTCCGGCGACGTCGGCGTGCGACGCGCCCTGGGCGCAAGCCGGGCCAGGGTCTTCCAGCAGCACTTGACCGAGGTCGGCCTGCTCGGCGTGCTGGGCGGCGTACTCGGCCTGGCCCTGGCCTGGCTCGGCCTGATGGGCGTGCAGCGCCTGTACGTGGACTACGAGCGCGTTGCGCACCTCAACACCGAACTCGTGGCGATCGCGATCGGGCTCGCCGTTGCGGCCGGACTCCTCGCCGGGCTCTACCCGGCCTGGCGCATCTGCCGCATCCAGCCCGCCACGTATCTCAAGACACAGTGATCGTGCCGACCTCCCGGCAGGAGTAACACCATGGAAATTCGTCCGATTTTGTCGGCACTGATGCGCAACAGGACGGGAGCGATGCTGGTGGCGCTGCAGATTGCCATCACGCTCGCGGTGCTGTGCAATGCGGCCTTCATCGTCCAGCAGCGGCTGGCAAAGATGGACCGCCCCAGCGGTTACGACGAAGACAACATCGTGACCGTGCGGGTCGTGACCCTCGACCGCAAGGACAGGGACGCCGGCCGTGCCGGGATCGCGGCCGATCTTCGCGCGCTGCAAGGCATGCCGGGCGTCGTTGCGGCCTCGGCAACGGCCTCCGTGCCGTTCTCGAACAGTGGCTTCGGCTGGGGTTTCCAGAAGACGCCCCGGCCGGACGACCCGGACGTGGCTTCCACGTCGCTGGTCCTGGCCGACGAGCATGCGCTCGATGCCTTCGGCTTCGAACTCGCGGCCGGCCGCTGGTTCCGGCCGGAAGAAATCATTCCCGTCGCGGACTTCGCGGAGTTCGGCTCGACCAGCGCGGCGGCGGTCGTCGTCACCCAGGCGCTGGCCGACCAGTTGTTTCCCGATGGCAATGCCCTCGGCAGCACGATCTACGACAGCTCCAGCTCCAGGCCGGTCACCATCGTCGGCATCGTCGAGCGCGCGCAGGGCTACTTCGTCAACGACACGTCGTTCGACAACACGGCGTTCACACCGATCGTGTTGAGCGGAGGCGAAGCGCTGTTCTACGTGATCCGCACGCGCCCGGGCGAGCGGGCGGCGGTGCAGCGCGACGTGGAATCGGTGCTGTTGAAGGCCGATCCGCGGCGCATCGTGCGACGCGTGCAGTCGTTCGGCGAGATCCGCGCCGAGGCATACCAGAACGACCGGGCGATGACGATCACGCTCCTGACGGTGAGCGCACTGCTCGTGGCGGTGACGGTCCTCGGCATCTTCGGCCTCATGTCGTTCAACGTGAACCGGCGACGCAAGCAGATCGGCACGCGGCGCGCGCTCGGGGCCCGCAGGATCGACGTCGTGCGCCACTTCATGCTGGAGAGCTGGATCATCACGACCGCCGGGGCGGCGGTGGGACTCGTGCTCGCGGTCGGCCTGTCGGTGTGGCTGGTCAACACCTTCGAGTTGCCGAAGCTCGACTGGCGCTACCTGCCGGTGGGCGTCGTGGTGCTCTGGGTGGTCGGGCAGCTGGCGGCGTATGGGCCGGCGCGACGTGCCTCCGGCATCGAGCCTGCCACGGCGACGAGGAGCGTCTGAGGCGGCGCACTTGCATGCCCGTCCGCGGGCGCCGACGGTGTATAAAATCGCCATGCCCAGAATCCTCGTGGTCGACGACAACGCCGCGGTCTGCACCGCGCTCGAAATCCTGTTCGACCTGCAAGGGATCGAGGTCGAGAGCGTGGACAGCCCGCAGGCGGCGCTCGCGAGGCTCGCGCGGGGCGGCATCGATCTCGTCATCCAGGACATGAATTTTTCCCGCGACACGACCTCGGGGGAAGAGGGCGTCGCATTGTTCGGCGAGTTGCGCCGCCGCGAGCCGGACTTGCCGATCATCCTGCTCACGGCTTGGACCCACCTCGAGACCGCCGTCGAACTCGTGAAGCAGGGTGCTGCGGACTACCTCGCAAAGCCCTGGGACGATGCCAAGCTCGTCGTCACGGTACGCAACCTGCTCGCGCTCGGGAGCGCGACGCGTACCGCGAAGCGGCTGACGGATGCGAGGCGGGACGCGCGCGTGCGGCTGGCCTGCGAGTTCGACCTGTGCGGTATCGTCTACGTGAGCGACGCCATGCACGAAGCCGTGACGCTCGCGACCCGGGTCGCGCACGCCGACGTGCCGGTGTTGATCACCGGCCCGAACGGCGCGGGCAAGGAAAAGATCGCGGACATCATCCAGGCCAACTCGTCGGTGCGCGACGGGCCGTATGTCAAGGTGAACGTGGGCGCGCTTCCGGCCGACCTGCTCGAGGCCGAACTGTTCGGGGCCGACTCCGGCGCGTACACCGGGGCGCAGAAGACGCGCATCGGCCGGTTCGAGGCCGCCGACGGCGGCACGCTGTTCATGGACGAACTCGGCACGCTTTCGGCGGAGGGGCAGATCAAGCTGCTGCGCGTGCTGCAGACCGGGGAGTTCCAGCGACTCGGCTCGAGCGAGACACGTCGGGTCCGGGTGCGAGTGATCAGTGCGACCAATGCCGACCCGCAGCAGCTGATCCGCGCGGGTCGCTTCCGCGAGGACCTCTATTACCGCCTCAACGTGATCGAGCTGCACGTGCCGGCACTGGCCGAGCGGTCGGACGACGTCCTGCCCCTGGCGAGGGCCTTCCTGGGCCCGGGGCGCGTCCTGACGGCGGCCGCGGAGGAGGCGCTGCTCGCCCACGCCTGGCCCGGCAACGTGCGTGAACTCGCCAACTGCATCCAGCGCGCGAAGTTGCTTGCGCGGTCGGAGCGCATCGACGTGACGGATCTCGGACTTCCGGCCGCCCGCCCGGCAACAGAGACCGCGGCACCCGAGGACGGCGATCTGCCGGACCGCGCCACCGTCGAGGCCGCCCTTGCAAGCTCCGGTCGCGTAGTCGCGCGGGCCGCCGCCGACCTGGGTCTCTCCCGCCAGGCCCTCTACCGCCGCATGGAAAAGTACGGCATCAAGGCTTGATTTGCCGCAGCATTCCGCGATGCGAATCCGCGTCTCGATAGAAGGGCAGCTCGCCCTGCTGGCGGTGTGCCTCGTCGCTGCGTCGCTCGCGCTCGCCCTGGTGTTTCACCGCCTCACTGGCGACTGGACCACCACGTCCGTGCTGGCACTGGCCGTGGCCGTGCCGCTCGCGACCTGGGTGGCTCGACGCTGGGCGGGCCCGGTGGGCCGGCTGCTGCGGGCGCTGAACGACGGCTTCACCAGCCTGCGCGACGGAGATTTCTCGGTATCGCTCGCGAGCAACAGGCGCGACGAGTTGGGCGACCTGGTGGGCAATTACAACGCGGTGGGCGACGTTCTCCGTCGCGAGCGACAGGACCTGTTCCAGCGCGAATTGCTGCTCGATACCGTCATCCAGAGTACCCCCCTCGCGTTGGTGCTCACGAGCGGCGCGGGTCACGTGATCTACTCGAATACCGTCGCGCGGCAGATGTTCGGCAATGGGGCGCGGCTCGAAGGGCACGTCTTCGAGACGCTCGTGGGCGAGACGCCCGCCTCGCTGCAGGACGCGGTCCGGGCGGGCCACGACACGTTGTTTTCACTCGAGGGCGCCGACGGCGAGCAGGAAGTGCTGCACCTGTCGCAGCGGCGCTTCGTCCTGAACGGGCGCGATCACCGCCTGTACCTGTTCAAGCGACTTACGCGGGAATTGACGCGGCAGGAAGTGACGACGTGGAAGAAGGTGATCCGCGTCATCAGCCACGAGCTCAACAATTCCCTCGCGCCGATTTCGTCACTCGCCCACTCAGGGCGGATGATCGCGCAGGATCCCGATCCGGCTCGGCTCGACAGCATCTTCGCGACGATCGAGGAACGCGCCGCGCACCTGAAGGCTTTCCTGGACGGCTACGCGCGGTTCGCCAAGCTGCCGGCGCCGCACCTGCAGGATGTCCCGTGGGAGCCGTTCATCGCGTCCCTGCGCCAGACGGTCGAGTTTCGAGGACCGGCGACCCTGCCGGAGCGTCCGGCCTTTTTCGATCCGGCCCAGGTGCAACAGGTCCTGATCAACCTCCTGAAGAACGCCCACGAGTCGGGTTCGCCAGCCGACGCGGTCGAGGTCACCGTGGCGGACGACGGGCGCATGACCCGGGTGCAGGTGCTCGACCGTGGCAGCGGCATGTCCGAGCACGTCCTGAACAATGCGCTGCTGCCCTTCTACTCGACCAAACGCAGCGGCACCGGACTCGGCCTGAGTCTCTGCCGCGAAATCGCCGAAGCGCACGGCGGCAGGATCAGTCTCGCGAACCGTCCGGACGGTGGCCTCGCGGTCTCGGTGTGGCTCCCGCGGCGCGTCGGCTGATTGCAGAATGAACCGCCGGCCGACCAGACGACTCAAACAGACAGGGTCAGTCGGAGGTGCCTCCCGATGCCAGCCACAACCATCCCGCCCGGAACGCTCCCGGCGTTCATCGCCGTCGTCGTGCTCTCGTCCGGAGCCGCGGCGCAGCCGGCCGCACCGGGACCGAACGAATCCACGGTGCCGCCGGGCCGGGCCGCGATCCACTTCGTGGAATACGGGGGCATCCGCAACTGGCGCGCGGACGACGACGATGCGCTCTACATCGAGGCGTTGAACCGCAAGTGGTACAAGGCGACGTTTTTCGGTCCGTGCATCGGGCTGCGGTCTGCCACCAGCGTCGGGTTCGTGAGCGACTCCGGGGGCTCGGTCGACCGGTTCAGCTCGATCGTGGTACGCGAGCCCGCGCATGGCCCCATGGAGTGCCATTTCAGGACTTTCGCCGAGGTGCCGGCGCCCCCGAAGCCGGTGAGCAGGAAACCGCCCCAGGACGTTCCAGCCGAAAAGCCTTGATACGCCGTTGCGGGCGCCCGGCGCCTGCGGAACAGCACGGCTGGACACTCTCAGATATCGTGGCCGGGTTGCGAGCCGATACTGTCCAGGACGATCGAGTATGACGTCACCCGCCGCTCGTATGCCGGCCCCGGCCGGCACGTGGCCCACCGAAGACCTCGAGCGTGTCGCGTCCTGCCCCGCATGCGGGGGTGCGCCCTCGGGCGCGTGGCGCGAGGGACTCGTCGACGACGTCTTTTCATGTGCGCCAGGCACGTGGACCCTCGCGAGGTGTTCGATCTGCGGCGCCGCCTGGCTCGACCCGAGGCCCACGCCGGCCTCCGTCATGCGCGCCTACGCGCGCTACTACACGCACGATGCCGTCTCCTTGCCAGGGAGTTCCGGGCGCGGCCCAAAGGTCGCCCTGCGCAACGGTTACCTGCGCGCCCGTTGGGGCTATGAGGCAACGCCGTCGTTGGCGCTGGGCCGCTGGGTGGTTGGACGCCGGCGCCGCGCCGCACTCGACCTCGAGGTGCGCCATCTGCCCCGACCCGAGGGCCGGGCCCGGCTGCTCGACGTCGGTTGCGGCAATGGCGCGTTCCTCGCGACGATGAAGGCACGCGGTTGGGAGGTTCATGGTCTCGAGCCCGACCCGGCTGCGGCGGCCGCGGCGCGAGCTGCGGGGATCGACGTAAAGCGGGGGACGCTCGTCGACGTCGACTGGCCTGACGGGACGTTCCGCGCGGTCACGATGTCGAGTGTGATCGAGCACGTGCACGATCCGGCAGGGATCCTTGCCGCGTGCCGCCGCCTGCTCGCCCCCGGCGGGTTGATCCACATCGTGACTCCGAACATCGACTCGCTCGGTGCGGAGCGTTTTGGACGTCACTGGCGCGGCTTCGAAGCGCCGCGCCACCTCGTAATGTTCAACCGCGGATCACTCGCCCGACTGCTTGGCGAGTGCGGCTTCGAGGGGGTGACGTTCCACCCGCGCTATGCGGGCGAGTGGTTCTGGCTCGCCAGCGGCGCGATTGAGCGAGGCCTCGCGCCCGAGGCCGTTCGAGAGCTTCCGCGGGAGATGCGCCGGGCGTTGCGTCGCGAAGGGAGTCTTGCAGACCGTCGCGTGGCGCGCGAACCGGAGAGGGCCGAGGAACTCGTCGTGACTGCGCGCAGGCCCGGGCCGGGCCAATGAGAGATCACGACGAGCGTCAGTTCCCGCATCTCGGCCGATCCCATTAAAGCTGCGAGCTGATCGGGAGCACACGCGCGAGCCAGGCCTGGAACTTGCGTCCCGCCGAGGCTTCCGGCGCGCTGTCGTAGGACTGCGCGCCGTCATCCCACTTCAGCTTGCCATCCTGCAGCGTCACGGCCCAGGAGCGCGCTCCCGACGAGTCCATCGTGAACATCGCCTCCAGCTGTGCGGCAATCGTCGGATGCTCGACGAAGATTCCCTGCTCGCAATTGAGGGAAGTGGACCGCGGATCGATGTTGTAGCTGCCCACGAACGCAATCCTGCCGTCCACCGCGAGGGCCTTGGTGTGCAGGCTGGCCCCGGAGGATCCGAACATGCTCGACTTGACGGTGTTGCCGTGCGCAGGCTTCAGCTCCCACAGCTTCACGCCTCCCTCGAGCAGCGGCTCGCGCCACTCGGAGTAGCCGCCGTACACCATCGCGACGTCGTTGGCCGCCAGGGAATTCGTCAGCACGCGCACGTCGATGCCCGACGCGGCGATGTTGACCAGCCCGCGGGTCCCCTGCTCGCCGGGCACGAAATACGGAGAAATGAGCGTGACGTTCCTGCGCGACGCCTTCAGCAGGGGCTGGAGCAGGGCCAGCACCTCCGACCCTGCCAGGCCGGTGCTTTTGCCCGCAGCCTTCAGCGGGTCATCGGAGACGAAGCGAAAATTCGCCGACCAGTGCATGGGCCAGTCCCCTGCCACGAGGCGCTGCACCGCATCGCTCTGGCGCAGCTCGGCGGCGAAGCGCGACGCCTCGGCTTTCGCGACCTGTGGTGCAATCCTCTCGCGCAAGGCCTGCAGCGCGGCCGGCGAGACCGCCTCCGGCGCAAGCACGTCCATCGGGTAGGCGAGCGGCGAATTCCAGTAGCGGTCGAACGATGCCGAGGCCTCGCGGACGATCGGGCCGACCATCGCGAAGTCGAGGTCCACGAAATTGACCTCGTCGCTGGCGCCGAAATACTCATCTCCCAGATTGCGCCCGCCGACGATCGCGATGCGGTTGTCTGCGATCCAGGTCTTGTTGTGCATGCGGCGATTGATACGGCTGAAGCTGCCGAGCGCCTCGAGGGCGAAGCTCAGGGATCCAGTCCGCGATTCGAACGGATTGAACATCCGCACCTCGATGTTCGGGTGCGCATGCAGCGCCGCGAAGGCATAGTTCTTCGCCCGCGCATCCATGTCGTCGACCAGCAGCCGCACCTTGACACCGCGGTCGGCCGCCTCGAGTGCGCGCACGGCGAGGAAGCCCCCCGTCAGATCGTCGTGCCAGATGTACGTCTGCACGTCGAGGCTGCGTCCTGCCACGAGGGCCGTGCGCGCGCGGATCGCGAATGCTTCCGGTCCCTCGCGGACCAGGCGGAATCCGGACTCGCCCGGGCGCCGCGCCTCTGCGTCGGAAATCAGGCCATCGAGGACTGTGCCGCGTCCGAGCGGCACCGCCCCCTCTGCTGGCAGCTCGGGACGCGGCTCGAGACTCGCGCAGGCGGTGAGCGAAATTATTGCCAGGCAGGCGACGAGGCGCAGGAACGTTCGCGCGGCAGCGCGGGTACACATGATCATGGAGGTCCTCTAGAACCGGTAGCTGGCGCTGACGTAGAAACGACGTCCCAGGAGATCGTACTGCGAGGGGTCCGTGTTCGCCGCTATCGAACTGGGAATGAGCGGTGGATCATCGTCCGTCAGGTTCTCGACGCCAGCACGCAATGTGAGGCCGTCGAGCATGCCCGGGCCGAACTCATAGGTGGCGAAGACGTCGAGGTAATCGTAGCTGGGTATGGAGTAGTCGTAGACCTGGTCGCGCATCCCGTCGATGTAGCGCCACTGACCGCCCACGACCAGCGAGTTCCACGCGTAGCTGAGATTGAGGTTCCACTTCCATTCCGGATGGGACGCTCCAATGTTGACACCGACGCGCCCGACGTCATCGACCGACGGCAGGCCCTGCACCTTGGTCACAATGTATTCGTCGAGCCATGACGCAAGTACGTTGACACCCATCTGGCCAGGTCCGAGGCCGAAACTCCAGTCGAGCTGGGCGTCGATGCCCGATACTTCAAAACCGACGATGTTCTGATTGACGTCTGTCAGATCGACCATGTCGCCCGTGGCCGGGTCGCGCGAGAACTGCTGGCACAACTCGTTACTGGTGCTGAATTCCGGGTTGGTCCGGGCATCGAAACACAGGGGAACGTAGTCCAGCGCCGTCAGCTGGACGATGGCGTCATCCATCTCGATGCGATACCAGTCGAGCGAAAACCGCATCGAAGACAGGAGCGGATGCCCGGACCACGACTGCAGGGCAAACCCGACGGTCAGGGTGTCCGCGGTCTCTGGCCCGAGTTCCGGGTTACCACCGGTGACGCCGAAATGCACGCCGTCCGAATCCTCGAACTCGGCCAGCGCGTCGGCAGGCATGCCCTGGGCCAGGCACA
>Ga0079037_100000567_pt1 | contig 17171 bp, 13 predicted proteins | sample Mud3Dept4metaG_FD_71479 | JGI IMG/M metagenome (GOLD analysis project Ga0079037, IMG submission 71479) | Freshwater wetland microbial communities from Ohio, USA, analyzing the effect of biotic and abiotic controls - Mud 3 Core 4 Depth 4 metaG | ecosystem: Environmental > Aquatic > Freshwater >... | reverse complement strand
TGCTGAGGAAGTGCACGCGCGGTCCGTCGGCCAGCTCGCCCAGTGCATCGCACAGCAGGCGTGGGCCACTGTCGCTGCCGCCGATGCCGATGTTGATGACGTCGGTGATCGCCCGTCCACCCGCACCCCGCCAGGCGCCCGAGCGGACACCCTCCCCAAAGGCACGCAGGCGGTCGAGCTCCGCATGCACGGCGTGCCGCACGGCCGGGGGTCCCGCAAGATCCGAGTCGGCCGGCGAACGCAAGGCAGTATGCAATGCTGGCCGCTGCTCGCTCACGTTTACGACCTCTCCTCCCACCATCGCCCGGTGCGCGCCGATCACATCGCGATCCGCTGCCAGGCGCCGAAGCAGCTGCAGCGCCGCGGCGTCGAGACGCTGCCGCGAGAAATCGAGCGTGATGCCGCACGCGGCGAGCGGCTTCGTGCTGGCTAACGCGTCGCGCAGCAGCGGAGCGGCAGACGGCCCGCGCCGCTGTAGCAGGGCGGCGAGTGTGACTTCAGCTTCGTTCAGTGATGCGGGCATGTTTCCAGTGTTTGAACCTGACGCAGAAAGGCAGCGCCCTAGAACGGCAGGCTCACCCCCGGTGCCACAGCGAGGATCGCCTGGCGAAATGCGGCCTGGATACGGGCCAGCGCTTCCGGGGTATCACCCTCGAAGCGCAGGACGACCACGGGCGTCGTATTCGACGGCCGTGCCAGACCAAAGCCGTCCGACCACTCGGCACGGACGCCGTCGATCGTGATCACCTGCTCCACCCCATCGAACTTCGCCCCGGTTTTCAGTCGCTCGATCAACGCAAAGTTCTCGCCTTCGGCCGTATGCAGGTGCAGCTCGGGTGTCGACACCGCACTCGGCAAAGCATTCAGCACCGCCGATGGATCGACAGAGCGGGACAGGATCTCGAGCAACCGCGCACCCGCATACAGCCCGTCGTCGAAACCGGGCCAGCGGTCATTGAAAAAGAGGTGCCCACTCATCTCCCCAGCAAATGGCGCGCCGGTTTCCTTGAGCTTGGCCTTGATCAGTGAATGGCCGGTACGCCACATCGTCGGCCGGCCGCCGCGCTCGCGGATCCACGGGGCCAGCCGCCGCGTGCATTTCACGTCGAAGATGATCTCGCCGCCCGGGTTCGCCGCCAGGATGTCCTGCGCGAAAAGCATGATCTGCCGGTCGGGGAAGATGATCTGGCCATCCTTCGTGACCACGCCGAGCCGGTCGCCATCGCCATCGAAGGCGAGCCCGAGTTCGGCATCGGTCTCGCGCAGCGCGCGGATCAGGTCTTCGAGGTTCTCCGGATGCGCCGGGTCCGGATGGTGATTGGGAAACGTCCCGTCGACGTCGGTGAACAGTTCCACCAGGTCGCAACCGAGCCCGCGAAACACCGCCACCGCCGTCGGCCCGGCAACACCGTTGCCGCAGTCGATGGCGATCTTCATCGGACGCGCCAGCTTTACCGTCGTTCGAATCCGCTCGAGATACGCGGGCAGCACGTCGGCCATGCGCTCCGCGCCCGGAGTCGCTGCGCGGACCAGGTTGCCACCCTCGATGCGGCTGCGCAGCGCCTGGATCGCTTCGCCGTGCAACGTCGTGCCGGCCATCATCATCTTCAGGCCGTTGTACTCGGGCGGGTTGTGACTTCCGGTGATTTCAACGCCCGTCCCGGTGCCCAGCTGCACCGTCGAGAAGTACAGCACCGGGGTCGGCACCATGCCGACATCGATGACATCGATGCCGGTCGAGACGATCCCGGCGACCAGCGCATCTCGCAGCAAGGGGCCAGATAGGCGCCCATCGCGTCCGACGCAGATGGCCGCGACCTTGTGCTCGACGGCCTCGGATCCGAGCGCTGCGCCTATGAAGCGCACCGCATCGGGCGTAAGGGCAGTGTCGACGACACCGCGGATGTCGTAAGCCTTGAAGATCGAAGCGGGAACTTGGAACGCGGACATGGATGCCTTGCTATACAGCCGGTAACTGGAGAAAGCGGTTCAGCGCCGATCCTGTGTCGGTGGCTCCGAAAGCATCCACGCCAGAGTATCCCGAAAATCGCGGAACGGCAGCGGGCCGAGCGCAGCCTCCATTCTGCGGGAACTGCCGATCAGGCGATGCACCTCGCTGGCGCGTACAAATTCCGGATTGACTCTAACCTCGAGGCGATGCCCCGACAGCTCGGTCAGCTGCTCGAGGATCCAGCGCAGCGAGCGTCCGACGCCCGAGCACAGGTTCGTCACGCCCTCGGGGACTTCGGCCTTCAGCAACCGCACGTACGCCTGTGCGACCGTGCGCACGTCAGAAAAATCGCGCACGACGTCGAGGTTGCCCAGCTCGATGTACGGCCGGCGCTGGACGAAATGCGACACCATCTTCGGCACGAGGAAGTTCACCGTCTGGCCAACGCCGGTGTAGTTGAACGGGCGTGTCATCACAATCTGCAGCCGGTCGGCATACGCGCGCACCAGCGTCTCCATCGCCAGCTTGCTGGCCGCGTAGTGATTGACCGGCGCGGGTAGCGTCGCCTCGGTGATCGGTTCGACTTGCGCGTTGCCGTAGATGTTGGCACTGCTGGCGATGACGACGCGGTGCACCGTAGACCCTGTGTTGAGGATCGCGTCCAACAGGTTCGTTGTTCCAACCGTGTTTACCGCGTAGAACGCGGTCGCGTCGTTGTGCCCTACAAAGCTCAATGCCGCCAGGTGGATCACGTAGTCCGGTTGCGCTTGCTGCAGTACGACCGCAATGGACGAAGGTTGCGTCAGGTCGAAGCGCGCGCCGGCAGTCTCCGCGTCGATGACCTCGTAGCCCTCGTCCGCAAGTGCGGCAGCGACGTAGCGCCCGGTGAATCCGCTACAACCGGTCACCAGGACGCGAGCGCCCTCAGAAAGAGACGCCACGGGTATTCCGCCGCAGGTCCGCCTCGACCATCATGCGACACAACTCTTCGAGCGTGGTGCGCGGCTCCCATCCCAGCTTTGACTTGGCCTTTGCCGGATTGCCGATCAGCAGATCCACCTCCGCTGGCCGGTAGAAGCGTGGATTGATGCGCAACAGCGTCTTGCCGCTCTTACGATCGATGCCCTGCTCGTCTATCCCCGCGCCGCGGAACTCCAGCTCGATGTCGACCGCCTTGAACGCCATGCGGACAAAGTCGCGCACGGTCTCGGTGCGGTTCGTCGCCAGCACGAAGGTCTCGGGTTCCGGTGCCTGGAGCATGCGGTACATGCCGTCGACATACTCCTTCGCATAGCCCCAGTCACGCTTGGCGTCGAGATTGCCGAGTTCCAGCACATCCAGCAGTCCGAGCTTGATCTTGGCAGCCGCGTCCGTGATCTTGCGCGTCACGAACTCGCGGCCGCGTAGCGGGGACTCATGATTGAACAGGATGCCGCTGGCACCAAAGATGCCATAGCTCTCGCGATAGTTCACCGTCATCCAGTGCGCGAAGAGCTTGGCGACGCCGTACGGGCTGCGTGGGTAGAACGGCGTGTTCTCGTCCTGAGGAACAGCCTGCACCTTGCCGAACATCTCCGAGGTCGACGCCTGGTAGAAGCGGATCTTCGGATTCACAAGCCGGATCGCCTCGAGCAGGTTTAGCGCGCCAAGTCCGGTGATCTTCGCTGTCGCTGTCGGCTGATCAAACGAAACACCGACAAAACTCTGTGCCGCCAAGTTGTAGATCTCGTCCGGCCGCGTGCGCTGCACGAGCGCGACGCTGGTGCCGATGTCGGTCAGGTCGTACTCGGCCAGTTCAAAGTGGGAGTGGTTCTGGATCCCAAGTTCCTCGACTCGCCAGAAATTGACGGAGCTGGTCCTTCGGTACGTACCATAAACGGTGTATCCCTTGCCGAGCAGCAATTCGGCGAGATAGGCGCCGTCCTGACCAGTGATGCCAGTAACAACAGCTATTTTCGACGTAGTCATTGAGAAGTATTTCCTAGGGTCGCTAAACACTCTTCGCCGCGATAAGGGAACCACACGCACCTGTCCTCATCGCTCGTGCGCGCCGATAGAATGCAGATCACATTGTATCGGCGGACAAAGGCAGACCCGGCAGAATTAGGAAGTGCGCATTTCACGCCAGTCTCTTTGAGGCGCAGAAATCAAGGCCAGTCCTCAAATACGGCTACTGAGACAAGTGATGCGCATTGCAGTCGATCTGCCTACGTTGAACGAGGCGCAGACGATTGCCCCCGATTGAAAACTCTCACCTAGCAATGCCGAACGCTGAACTGTCGATTGTCGCGCGAGCAGCGTTCTGGCAAGAACGGTCTTTCGAATCTCCCGCCGCGCCCGGCGCCTTGGGAATGAACTTCGTCTTCCTTCCAAGGATGCTCCGTGATCACTGCAATAAAAGCAGTACCCCCACTACGGCTGCCGCCACATCTGCATCGGGGCCTTTGAACCAGAGAGCTCGACCTCATCGCGACCAATAACGCCTTTGTCGCGTTGTTCGCCTATAGTCGAACCCGCCAAGTCGGGCTTCGCCGGACGCCTTACGAAGAATCTGGGTAGGTCATTCGCTTATGCCGAACAGAATTCTCCTTCCCAAGACCCGCGCATGTTTAGCCGGAATAGTGATCGGCGCTGCATTTCTATTATTAGCGAGAAGCTTGGGCTTATATCCGACTGTCTTCGCAGACGAATACACATATAGCAAGTTTGCAAGGCTAGTTCCGCTTAACGGAGCCGAGATTCCTTCATATCTGTATTTCTGGACCTACAGTGCGACCCGCCTCTGCGGAGACGGCTTTCTGAGTTGCGCGCGTCTATTGAACGTCTTGTTCTTTGTGCTGGCAGCCCCCTTCATTTACCTTCTCGGGAAAAAGCTAACAGGTGAAAGAACCGCTCTGCTGATTGCCGCTCTCTCGGTGCTTGGCCCCATCAATACCTATACAGCGTACTTCATGCCGGAGTCGCTCTATTTCCTTTGCTTCTGGATATTTACCTATTTCGCATTGAGCTTAAGAAGAGAGCATCGAGTATTGCATTGGTCCTCGTTGGGAATCCTTTTCGGCATTACTGCGCTCGTCAAACCCCACGCCCTATTTCTGATGCCGGCGCTTGCTGTCTACTTTCTGTACATTCAGATGCAGTTCACGCACGGACGACCAAGCGCTAGTCACGTTACGCAATATGCAGCTTTCTTTCTATCCGCACTCGCCACGAAGTTCGTCATCAGTTTCATCCTCGCCGGGCGGTCTGGAATAACATTTTTCGGGCCCTCGTACTCCTCCGTTGCGGCCGCATCCATCCTAGACGCGGGCCGCTACATTGACCTCATGCGATTAGCTCTCGACAATCTTCGAGGCCATGTCTTGGCGCTGAGCGTGCTCTTCTCCGTAGCCATTGCTCATCTTCTGCGTTGCTCTCCGCTTTTTCTGCGGCGCGTTTCAGAGCCGCGCACTTCCTTAAATGTCGCTCTTTACGCCGCGCTAACTTTGGCTGTCCTCTTGACCGTTGTCATAGCATTTACCGCATCAATTTCAGGTGCAGGGCCGTATGAAAGTACTGCGCGACTACATATGCGCTACTACAATTTTGCGTTTCCCTTACTGTTCTTGCTATGCGCCTCGCAACTATCAGCGGACGCCATCGCCACTTCAACCAGATCTCGAGCGATTGTTGGTGTACCAATCGGGGCGGCGATCTTGTACGCCGCTTATACACATTTGACTCCGTACACGCCGAGTCTCGTTGATAGCCCAGAAGTGCGCGGCATCACCATTGAGAAGGCGGCGTTCTATTTCCTGAGCGGAGCATCTTTATTTTCACTCGCGTCATGGGTTCACGCAGAGCGAACTGGCGCCAGGATCTTCCTCTATATCTTTCTGCCGCTTGCGGTAGCCATTTCAAGCGTCCATGTTAATAAAGAGCTGACGCAGCGGCTTGTTCCAGACAGGTTTGACAAGGCAGGAATCTTTGCTAGACAGTATCTCTCGAGTGAGGATCTTGCGAGGACTGTAGTCGTTGGCTCAGAGCCCGGCGGATTGTTCCGATCACTCTATTACCTTGATAATCCTAGCGCCTCGCTTCAGACGATTCCTCCAGGATCTGCATATGACTTGTCCGAACTGCCCGCTGGAAAGACGTGGGCTCTCGTCATCGGAGATCATGAACTCCCTAAAGATAGATACCGGCTGCCAATGGATGGTTTCACACTTGTCCTGGCGAATAGTGCTATAGATTTCAGAAGATCGGTGTGGCCAGGCGTTATTGCTAGTTCACGAGGCTTATCTGTCCCTGAGCCGTGGGGGACTTGGTCTTCAAGTGATGCCGTGATCCTTGAATTTTCTGTGCCTCTTCCGGAAACATTCAACATTCACCTTGTGGCACACGCTTATGGCCCAAACGCTGAAAGAGAATTTGTTGCTCATGTTGGCGATACCGAAGTCAGATTTACGTTGGGTACCTTGCCCGAGAAGAAAGTGCTTCGCTTCGACAATCCCAGTCGGTCCAGGATAATAAGCATTGATGTTCCTGCTCCAACTTCACCGAGGGAACTGGGGTTGAGCGCAGATGCGCGGCCTCTGGGCATTGGACTTACGGGGTTGCGAATTGAACCTATACGCCCGCAGTAAGTTTCCCTCCAAGTAGGACGTACGCTAGGTGAAGCGGCCTTGCTTCGTTTCCAAACTGCGGACGTGTTCAAAATGGACGTACACGAAAAAATCGTACGTCGTCAAATGAGAACATTTGTTGGCTGTAAGCCAACTGCTCCTGGACTCCCCGAGCAAACTGGAGGCCACTTCAGTTGCCTAATTCGCACACTCGCCCGGCTCACGCGATGATCACCAAACAACCAAAATGTCATGCTGAACGATAGACCGCGTTTTCTTCGCGCGGACCGCGGGATACAACCGTGCGAAGCGCGCATAGCCGTAGTCGTGCCGTGCTACAAGGTGCGCGACCGAGTGCTAGGCGTGCTCGCGAAGATAGGCAGCGAGGTGAGCGCAATATACGTCGTGGACGATCGTTGTCCCGAGGGAAGTGGCGAACACGTCGAACGCAACGCTTCGGATGACCGCATACGCATCATCCGACATGCGGAAAACAAGGGCGTCGGAGGGGCGGTCATCTCCGGCTACCAAGCTGCGATTGAAGACGGGATAGACGTGATTGTAAAGATCGACGGCGACGGTCAAATGGCACCGGAGTTAATACCCCAATTCGTCGCCCCGATATTGGATGGGTACGCCGACTATACAAAAGGCAATCGCTTCTACGATCTCTCCGAAATTGGACAGATGCCTCCCTTACGGATCCTTGGCAACGCCGCACTTTCCTTCATGGCCAAATTTTCCACGGGCTATTGGGATCTCTTCGACCCTACGAACGGCTATACCGCGATTCATTCCACGGTTGCGGCGCACTTGCCATTCGAAAAGATCAGTAAGCGTTACTTCTTTGAGACAGATGTGCTTTTTCGACTTGGCACGATGCGCGCTTCCGTTCTGGACATTCCCATGGACGCGAGTTACGGCAACGAAGAGAGCAATCTTCGAATCGCCAAGGTTTTTCCAGAGTTTCTTGTCAAACACACTAAGAACGCATTCAAGAGAATCTTCTACAGCTATTTCTTACGGGATCTGTCGGTTGCCTCACTTGAGCTTGTCTTTGGCACCGGGTTACTTTGCTTCGCAGTCCTATTTGGAGGCCATCACTGGAGCCACGCCCTCGCTACTGGGCAGCCCACACCGGTGGGAACAATCGTTCTAGCTGCGCTATCTGCTCTTGTTGGTGTACAGCTCTTCCTTGCTTTCCTCAGTTACGACATGCGGCCACGAACCAGCCGCGCTTTGCATACGTTTATGCCTTTTGGCGTGAGGGCGGTTGTACCCCCCGCCACTAAATTTGGCGCAAACGACCCAAGTCGCGGCAAGCCGGGATAGGGTAGGTTAATGCCTAGTTTCGTTGACAGCCGGTGACGCCGTAGGGATAGCGATCTAGGTCTCCATGGCGATTCTGGTTTTCACGAATGCACTGACCGAGAGTGGGAGCGACTTGTGATCAGCTGGACTCAATTGCTTCTCATACTTGCGACCGTTATCGCGCTATCAGTCGGGCAAGTCTTGTTTAAGTTGGCGGCTGATGCGCTCACGTTTGACAACGGTGTAACTTTGGCCACTCTGATCCAGCCCAGACTGCTAATTGCACTGACCGTTTACGCAAGCGCGACGATTTTGTGGCTCTGGGTCTTGCGCATTACCCCTTTACGACTAGCTTATCCCTTTGTTGGGCTTGCCTTCATCTTTGTGCCGCTCCTAGCTTATTTCTTGCTTGACGAATCAATTGATGCCAACACCTTTTTAGGTGGTGGCCTGATACTGGCTGGGATCTGGGTTTCAGTCGGAAGAAGCTAACGTAAATGAATTTGCGCATTTGTCCTTGTTGCGGTGGTTCATTGAAACCGGGCCTCTTGGCATGGCATTTTAGTTGCGCTAATTGCGATTACGAGGCGTCCACTCTAGCTCCCAGGATCAATGAACTGGAAGCGCGCGCAAAGATCGATGAGTCACAGCGAGAGGCCGCTTTACATGAGATAAGGTTGAGCAATTTTTCGCGACTTGTTGACGATATTCGACTTCTCGTTCCAGAAAGCGGTGCGAGCATGGTTGATGTCGGGTCTGCGCATGGCTGGTTTGTCGAGATAGCGAAACGGTACTTTCAGGTGATAGGCATCGAACCGGATGAGGAGATTGCTCAATCGGCAACAGCGCGCGGACTACCTATAAGGCATGGCTTCTTCCCCGACGCCCTCGTGGATGGAGAGAAGTTTCGTGTAATCGTATTTAACGACGTGTTCGAACACATCAGAGACGTTGATGACGTGGTTGTCGCGTGCCGAATGCATCTCGTCGATGACGGCCTACTTGTATTGAATTTGCCGAACGTCCGAGGGTTGTACTACCGAATATCTAAGTTCGTCGCCCGACTAGGAGTGACGGGCCCGTTCAGGCGAATGTGGCAGGAAGAATTGCCATCGCCTCACCTTCATTACTTTTCTGCTGCCTCGCTTAAGTCGTTGGTTGCGCGGCACGGTTTCCTGCTTGAGCGATTGGAGGAGCTTCCTGCTGCGAGCGTGAGAGGACTTTGGCATCGCGTCCGATACGCTCCATCCCCAAACGTCCTGATGGACTTTGTGTTATTCGTCGGCGCGTTGATCGTGCTGCCGTTGTCTAGGCTGACGTCATCCGACACCGTCGTGTTGTTCTTTCGGCGAGCGTCATGACCGAGCAGCAATTAGCTACCTTGCTAAGCCCGTGTTGCGGGTTCGATGTCGGGCGCCGTCGGATTGTCTGATCTGGCCGAGTGTCGTAGTCGATCCCGTCCCCCAAGCCCGAACTACAGACGCAGGGATCCCGGCATATTTGCGACCTGGCTGTGCGGTGAAGCGATCGCAGTTCACGGGAGAGCATATAGCGTTTGCGCTGAAGCAGCAGGAAATCGGGCATGTCGTTTGCCGGAGGATGGTTATGCGACGTGTTCCAAGTAGAGGAAAGGTCATGTGGAGGACGTTGTCCTCGCCAGCCCCGGACGCCGGCGCGCAATTGACAACTGGTGGAGTAGCCGTCCCAGACTCTCGATGCCAACGTCGGCCAAGCTGCTCCGCGATGAGGTTGTCCCCCAGCCGCTGTAGAGAGACCGCTACGACGCGAGCGCGCTATGGTCTTACTCGTGAGCGTCGTGGACAACTTGCCAAGTGACTATATAGCCTCAACCGGTGGCGGGCCTCGTAGCTACTCGGTGAGTCGCGTCGCTGCTGGTTGTAAAACATTTCCATTTAGTCGAAAAAGTTGACCCGCGCATCGGCGCATACCTGTAGTCGCAGCGCGACCGCCTCTTCTCTTCGCAGATGACGCCGGCCGAGGGCGTCCAGTGCTTCTTGGTCCGTCGACCCACTGGCGGCAACAAAGGAGTTGTAAATCTCTACCTTCGATCGGTCTAAATAAGCGGGAGGGATCAGGAACCCGGACTTGCTAAAAACCCTGGCAGCACTACCGGGGCACGTCACGGCGAGATTCGGCAGGAGAAAAGAGAATGAAATTTAGAACCGATGATCGCGTCAGCAAAGCGCTTTGGGCAAGACGTAATGCCGTCAATGATTTCTTCGGCGGCTGGGAAGAGGATGACGTCTCCCTGCTGAGCCGCTTTGTTCCGTTAGAAGCGCCCTCGCCCTCGGCAGGCGAGATCGTAGATTGGCTGGGCATTCGCACACTGCACAGTCACTATGCGTGGTTGAACCTTGACGATTCGGCGTCAGTGGCAATACGGGAGTTGCCCTTTCCTGACGATCAAGTTCACGCGGAGGCGATTGAGTACGTCGCGTTGGCGTTCGCAATCGACCGGGCTAGCAACAAGGACGATGGCGCTTTCTCGGCGATGGAATTAGGGGCCTCCTACGCCCCATGGGCTGTCGCTGCGGGTGTACTTGCCAAACGCGCCGGTCTCGGTGAAATCAGACTTTGCGCTTTAGAGGCCAGCAGCAGCATGATCCCTTGCATCCGTGAGCATGCTGAAAGAAACAGCCTCAGGCAAGAAGACGGGGTTCAGCTAAGGGTGGTCCATGGAGCGATCACTCCGAAAGGAGGCATCGTCTACTTTCCAAAGGTGGCTGTCTCCACTGATAACGGCGCCCAAGTCTCTATTTCTCCTGGCGATAGGGATTACAGAGGCCTTAGTCTTCAGTATGAAGCCGTCGATGGCCTCACCTTTAGTGATTTAACTGGGGGCACGAGCAGAGTCGACTTTCTTCATATCGATATTCAAGGCGCAGAAGAAGAGTTGCTGCTTGAGCAAGGCTTTCTATTGACCTTGGACTCCAAGGTTTCAACCCTCTTTCTGGCCACACAATCAAGGCTGATCGAAGGTATCGCACTACGGCAGCTCTCCCGAATGGGCTGGCGCATCGTCCGGGAACGCCCGACCGCGTATCGGCAGAGTGAGCGGACAAAAGATGTAAACGGTTGGACACTGCGGGACGGCGGACAACTTTGGCTAAATCCGCGATTCGACTGACCTCCACATGAAAGCGGCGAGCGACCGATGAATGTCCCGCTCACTCACGCGCTGTCCCAGCGGTTAGTGGGTTTGTCGCTATGGCCAACTCCGCCCACGTCGCGAATTGGGCCAAAGTGCTGATGCTCGAAGACTTTACATCTGCGCTGGAACCGCGGATGCCGTCTCGCGAGCGGCGCCAGCCTTATTAGGTAGGAACCCACGCGCGATTGAGAGCACCTGTTGTGCGGATTGCCTCCAAGTGGTGGGCTTGTACTTTTCCCTGATTTCTCTCTCTCGTTGTGCCAGCCGGTCTCGATCAGAGGTGTAGAGAACGATCTTCTCGGCCCACTCAGTGACGTTCCAGGGGTCGCAATAATCGATCAGGTCCCCGCCAACCTCGGGGATGGATGAGGTGCTGGATGCAATGCAGAACTTTCCTGCGCGAAGGCTCTCTGCGACGGGCAGGCCCCATCCCTCATAAAGCGACGGGAAAACCGTAAATGAGCAGCGCTGATACAGGAAGGCCAGTTCATCGTCGCTCACTCGATGCAAGATAGTGATGTGACCGAAAGTGCGAGGATCCAACTTCAAGTCGCTTATAAGCTCCCCCACGCCCCATCCCACCATTCCAACAAAAACAAGATGCGGAGGCACTCTCCCGGACTCCAGGATCCGGACCGCAGCTCGATAGAGAACTTCATGGTTCTTCCTCCGCTCAATGGTCGAAACGAAAAGTATGAAGTCTCGCTCTCCGAGTCGCCGCACGTCCGTCCCAATCATTCCCTCCCGCGGCGCCGCTAGATCACAACCCAACGGAATCACGCTGCTATTCGGCGGCGGGACGTTCACCTCCCTGCAAAACGCCAGCAGATCTTCCTGCGAGTGTCGGGATATGCACATGACGTGCGACGCACTCCAGCAAAGATCCGCAAAATACTTGGCAAATATTGCAGCCACATCGCCAACGCAGAGGTGTGGAAAGAGATATGGAATCAAGTCGTAACAGACCAGGACGTGCCGTACATCACTTTCACGCTTCAGCTTGTACAAGTGATGCATATTCTTGTAATCCCAATCAAGACCAAGAGACACATACACGTCGCCACGACCAAACTGTAATGAAGGAATATCAACGGGGTCCGAACTTGGCGTCTCGCGAACTCCCTTCAATCTCCCCCAGAGTCGCTCCGCGAGGGCGAGTTGGCCCGATAAGTGGCGAACAAGTGGTCCCCGCAAGCCTTCAGGTAGCTTCACAAACATAGGCACCAGATGGCGCCGCACGATTCGGCGTGGCCGACTGACCCGTGGCTCTTGTTGGGGCTGGGAAGCAGCGGCGCTCCCATCGCCCCGGAAGTCTTGTATGCGACGCATCCAAGCCCACACAATTTCTGAAGTGACCTCTTCAAAACGAAACGTGTGTTTGTCATAGGTGCAGAAACCGAAGCTGGGATCAGCCTCCTCCAGGAATAGTCGACAAACCTCGGATTCGACCCTTACGATTCCCACTGCAGGCCGCTGCCAATGCTTGAGCGTCGTAACGTCCAACCAGATCTTGGCGCTCATAGCGTCTGGATCTCCGCGATCATATGAGGCAATCTGGCTAGCGTAGAACTCCACACAAGCCCGTTTGTCGCGTCCTTACGGTCGGGCCTTGATCGCAGAAAGTCATCGTCCGTCACGAGGCGCCGCACTGTCTCACCAAATCGACGCGGATCGTCTTCGACATAGACTCCGGGCAAGTTCTGGTAAGCCTCGAAGCCTCGAAAACTGGTCGATGTACCGACCACATAACAATCAGACCTCAGCGCCTCAGCCGTCTTTAGGTTCGAGCCCCCACCAACTGTTATGGGTAGCACGATGACCCTGGCGAGGCGCTTGGCGCACTCGAGAAACTCCCGATCAATGGTTCCGAGCAATCGCATACGGCTTTCGTTTATCGCTTTCCAGCGGCCGTGCTCGGTCGCGCCCGCCAAAAGGTCGCAAACGCTGCCCGCGACAACCAGTTGTCGATCCGGCGGCAGAAATGCAAGTGAATCACGAAAGACTTGGAAAAAACCGGTCGCGTTCGGTGGGTGAGCGCTTCCAATAAACAAGGCGAATGGCTCCCGTGGCAGCTTGGCGCGCGCACCTGCAATTGCTTCGGGGCTAATCTCCCAATCATCGATCCCATTAGGTGCAAGCACTACGTGCCGGGCGCCCATTTCAGTGAGAGCTTTGGCGTCCCCCTCCGAGACCGCAATCGTTACGGCCGCATCTTGCGCGCAGTTGGCTTCTAAGTCCTTGATCGCCGAAAGGACACGCTCAACATTGGAAATCGACCACGGTTCCAAAATCCCCTGCTTCAGAGGCCATTCAATATTCTGCGATGAGTAGACGATCTTCGGGCGAGTCCGCAACACCTCGCGACACAGTCGTTCGGCAAGCGGATAGAGCCATGGCTGTTCCAAATGGAGAACGGCCGTGTCCGGATCGACTAGCTGCGCCGCGCGCTCGAACGCTGATTGATCATTGGCAGCAAATCGGCCGGCCAAGAGATCGTCAATGAACGGAACGCTTTGTCCCTCAAATTGCCTGTGGGGTGAGTTGATGGGAAATACGACTTCGCGATCGACGTTTCGCGATTCGCGATAGCTTTCCTCTGAACGAATGGTCAAGATAGCGACGTCATGCCCAGCGACTTCGTAGACCCGACGGATCTGGGCAACCCTAATCTGTCCACCGTGTAGAGGTCGCTCGATTGGATATGTTGTTAGTTGAAGAATCTTCATAGGCAGTGCCATCGCACGCCAGCGACACGCAAAACTCGGGACTTCTTCTTGGTCGCTGCAAAAAGCACTCAGCGTGTTCCACCCAAAAGGTTTTTCAGGAAGGCGGAAACGGCACGCAATGGCTTCGTCAAAAGCCATGACTTGCTTCTGTAAATCGCTAGTAGTTCCGCATCCCTCTGAGCGAGCCTTTCCCCGACGGCGGCCAGTCTTTCCTTCCCTTCGCTTTCCTGCATTGTTACTCGATCGCTTAGGCGGCCAATGTCGTCCGCCTGAGCGACTATCTGCAGTTTCGCATCGTCTAGTTCTTGCCTTAGACGTTCCATTTTTACCTTGAAGCGACCATTCTCCTGCTCGAAGAATTCAAGCTTGCCGACTTCGGCGGCGATATCTGAAAGTCGCCCGGACAGCCCTTGTTCGTATCGCGATGCCAGGGTCTTCAGATCAATACCGAAGTCCCTTCCGAAGACCGCGTCATATTCATTGAACGTTAAGTCGCCGGCTTGCTTCTTCTGGGCAATGACCGCAAAGTCGGGGCTCGCGCCACTAAGAACATCCCACAGCGACAAATTCTGTTTCTCCCGCAGCTCACTGGACTCTTGAAGACGGAGAATTTTGGCGCGACCGAATCCATAATATTCGACAAGGAACGCGAGCAGCTGCGTGGGAATGGGTCGTTGATGCGTCGGATCAATATAGAAATCATTCGTGGCGACAACGACGTTTTCTGGATTTGGCGTTTCGAGAATTAGCAGACCGCCTTCCTGCAGCACACGAAGCGCTTCTTTAACAAGTAGCTGGACGTCAAGGAACGTCAAGTGCTCTGCGATATGAAACCCAGAGACCAGTGCAACGCTAGAGGTCGGTAACGACCGCAAGAACAAAATTGCATCACCAAGATCCGCTTGCAGGTTACGGTCTTTGCATGCGGCCAACATGCCTTCATCTTGATCGACTCCAACAGCGTCAAAGCCATTTTGCTGCAAGAGTTCTAGCCACTCACCACGTCCACAACCGAGGTCAACTGCTCGTGTGTCTGCAGAGTTGTGTTTTATCGCTTCCAGGAACGGCAAGTACACCTTCAGCCGTTCCATAATCAATTCACGAGAACCGCGGTAGCGGTCCTCTAAAGCTCTGTAGAAACCTTTGCTCACCTGGGTCTCACGTTTTACGCCCGCCTAACCTCGACGCTCGGCGGCAACCAAGCGTTGCCGACGAAAGTCGGCTGACTAATATTCACCATGTTGAACACGAGAGCCATGTCCCGCCATTCATAATTGTTGACGAGGTGGCTATCGGTACTATGAAGCGCAACAGCAATTGAATACGTACCGGGGCCTAAGGCGGCCCGGAAGTGGAACAGGAACGACGCACGTTCATCCTTCTCGAGGTCATGCAATGGATTCTCCAGATGATGTGTATTCGTGCCATAAATAGTCTGACCAAGTCGGTCCTTGATCATGTATCCAACAACCATCCGAGGGATCCGCACGTTCGCGCAGACCTTCACTTCTAGAGCGACCAATTCTCCAACGTCGACAACTTCGACTTCCTCACCGCGTGCGTTGAGCAGCCTGACTTCGACAATAGTTGCCTCACCAGTACCTGACACGGTTGCAACACGACCGTCGTCTAGAGCTCTTTGTTGGACGGTCTGATTCTGTCTATCAGCCAGAAGGGCGTTGTAAAAGTCCATCACTGCTTCCGGTTGCCCTTCCTTTGCCAGCCTTCCACCGTCAAGAAGGATCGCTCGATCGCAGATACCTTGTATCGCCTGTTTGTCGTGAGAGACGATGAGTAGGGTAGTTCCCGACTTACGGAATTGACGTATCCGATCGAAGCTCTTGTGCTGAAAGTAGGCGTCCCCGACCGATAACGCCTCGTCAACAATCAAGATGTCCGGCCGCCGCGCAGTGGCCACGCTGAACGCCAGCCGCATCTGCATGCCGCTGGAGTACACGCGAACGGGCTGGTCGATGTACTCCCCAATTTCCGCGAACGCTTCAATCTGCGGCATCAGCTGCGATATTTCCCCCAGACCGAGCCCAAGTAGCTGTCCAGCCATGAATACATTCTGGCGCCCAGTGAAGTCCGCATGGAAACCCATGCCAAGTTCAAGCATTGCGGCAACACTGCCGGTCAGTTCGACATGGCCCGTCGTCGGCTGCGTGGTCCCTGTGATGATTTTCAGCAGGGTGCTCTTGCCTGCACCGTTGATTCCGATAATGCCGACAGCTTCACCAGGCGCGACGTGAAAGCTGATGTCGCGGAGTACCCAATGCAGGGCCGGGCGTGTAGAAGCGAAAGGCAACACCCACTCCGCGAGCCTCGCCCAGCGCGTTGGGTACTGCTTGTAGGCCTTTCCGAGGCCTTCGACCCGGACCGTCCCCATTACAGTTCGTCGACCATTTCCCCAGCACGTCGGCGAAACAGGCGCAGACCAAAGGCGCAAAACACCAAGGCGACCACGGCCGGCATTTTTAGCGTCGACCAGTCAGGCCACTGCCCCGTCACGAAAATGCCCTGATAGGCCGCAATGATCGGCGCCATCGGATTCCACCGAGGCAAAACGCTTTGCAACGATTCCGGCAGCACCGAGGCCGGATAGACAATCGGCGTCAGCCAGAACCAAAACTGCAGAAAGATCCCAAAGAATTGCCCGACGTCGCGAAAGAACACATTAAGCACCCCGAGCGTGACACCCAGCCCCACCGAAAACGCAACTTGGATTATCAGTACAGGAATCATTGCCAGCAGGCTCCACCCCGGAAAGCTGTCTGTCAGCATCAGGAAGAGCAGGAACAGCCCGAAAATGATCGCGAAGTTGAGGCCAGCGCTCAGAATGACTATCACTGGCAAGGTCATGCGCGGGAAAGCAAGCTTTTTTATGAGGTTTGCATGCTCGAGGAAAATGTTCTGAGCTCGCCCGACGATCTCGCTGAACAGTCCCCAGGTCAGGGCGCCTGCGCACAAATAGATACTGTAGGCGAACGTTGTATCGACCCCTGGTAGCCTCGCCTTCATGACCTCGGCGAAGATGACGGTGTAGACCACAATCATTGCCAACGGATTCAGCACTGTCCACGCGGCACCCAGAAGCGAATTGCGGTACTTGAGCTGGAACTCCCGCTTGACGCTTCCTAGAACGAAGCCACGGTATGCCCAGAGAGCATGGAACATCGTGCTCATGTCCGAAACTCGTCTACACAGGCGGCGGGAAGTTGATGGATAAGCATGCGGAAGGCGCGCCCCAAATCCTTAGACAAAACCACCGCGTGCACGCATGCGGGTCGACATCGCAAGGACCGACTCACGTTGCGGCGGGCATTCATCTTACCGATAGGCGTCTTAGGGCCGCTGCAGCCCCTGGAGTATTAGGGCCCCCCGACAGGTAAAATCCGTCCCCCAGC
>Ga0079037_100000564_pt1 | contig 17249 bp, 12 predicted proteins | sample Mud3Dept4metaG_FD_71479 | JGI IMG/M metagenome (GOLD analysis project Ga0079037, IMG submission 71479) | Freshwater wetland microbial communities from Ohio, USA, analyzing the effect of biotic and abiotic controls - Mud 3 Core 4 Depth 4 metaG | ecosystem: Environmental > Aquatic > Freshwater >... | reverse complement strand
CACAGCCGTAAAGTGTTTCAATGATCGCTTTATTCCTGTGCCCTTCAGGCTTGCTCAGGTCAATTGCAGCGATCATCCTGTCAATCTCCTCAACTGACAGTACCTCCGGAAGTTTAGATCCGATTTTCGGCGACTCAAGGAGGGATGCCGGATTTTCATCGATCTCTCCCTCAATGAGTAAGAACCTGAAGAAGCCCCTGATGCCCGAAATTGTTCTGGCCTGTGTCCTGGCATTTTGATTATCGGTACAAAACCATGCAAGGAATTCTTTCAGGTCCTGATATGTCACCAGTGCAGGTATCCTGTCAATACTCTTTTCTGCGAAGTATCTTTCAAGCTTGGATACATCATCTGTGTAGGCTTCTATGCTGTTCTCCGACAATGATTTCTCGAGCCTTAGATACGTTTCAAAATCCTTGATGGCTTGTTTCCAGGAGAGACTCATGGTAAATATTGTTTTACCCCCTTTCCCGTTTCCCCCAGGGGGGAAAAGCTAAAACTCCTTCACCCAGGGGAGATATTTGGAAAGGGGATTAATATTATACGAACAAAGTAACATAAAGGATTGCTTCACTTATTAATTATCATCCACATTTATTTTAACCTGAGTTGCCGGTTACTGGTTGCTGGTTGCTAGTTGTTTGATAATGAGGATCATGATATTTTAAAATTGTTTGATAAGTTATTTCAATGAAAAAATATTGTGCTATTAATCAGTAGTTAACCAGCAACCAGGCCCCATCAACTAGCAACTTGATTATTTTAACTATTTTTACCATTTATTAACACCTAACAGACCTTATTATGAAGATCAGCATCATCAACGGTCCAAACCTTAATCTTCTGGGGAAGCGGGAGCCCGAAAAATACGGATCAGTTTCTTTTGAAAACTACCTGATCTCGCTTAAATCAAGGTATCCCGGTATTGAATTTGAATATTTTCAGTCAAATGTTGAAGGAGAAATAATCAATGAGATCCAGAAGAGAGGTTTTTCATCAGATGGCATTATTCTTAACGCCGGCGGTTATACTCACACATCTGTTGCTATCGCTGATGCAATTGCTTCTGTCAAAGCTCCTGTTGTTGAGGTACATATAACAAATATAGCTTCCCGCGAGGATTTCCGGCACACCAGCCTCATAGCCCGCAATTGTGCCGGCTCCATTTCAGGTTTTGGCCTTGACAGTTACAGGCTTGCAGTTGAAGCCCTGGTCGAAAAATACAATAAAAGCAATCAATAATCAATGGTCAGGAAGAGAACAAAGATTGTTGCCACCATCTCTGACAAAAACTGTGAGACGGAATTTATAAGGCAGCTGTATGAAGCCGGAATGGACGTTGTGAGGATCAACTCAGCACATCTCACGGTTGACGGAGCCCTGCGAATTGTAAATAATGTTCGTGAGGTTTCCGACAGAATAGCGATCATTCTGGACACCAAAGGACCTGAAATACGAACGACTTTTTGCAGTACTCCGATCAACATAAGGAAAGGAAAGACAATCCGGATAATAGGTGATCCTGAAAAGGAATCCTCACCTGAGGCAATTTATGTAAGCCTCGGCACTTTTGCCGGGGATATTCCGCTGGGATCGAAAGTTATGATCGATGACGGGGAGATTGAGCTGAAAGCAATTAAAAAAGAGGGGAATACTCTCACCTGTAAAGCTGAAAATGACGGTATTATCGGTTCAAGGAAGAGTGTCAATGTTCCGGGGGTGAAAATCTATCTTCCGTCACTGTCTGATAAGGACAGGGCTTTTATAAGGATGGCGGCTGAAAAGGATATCGATTTTATTGCACATTCTTTCGTCAGGTCAAGGCAGGATGCGCTGGATGTTCAGGCGGAAATTGATAAATACTCAAGCGGAATCAAGATCATAGCCAAGATTGAAAACCAGGAAGGTGTTGAAAATATTGCTGATATCCTTGAAGTGGTATATGGTGTAATGGTGGCGAGAGGTGACCTGGCAATCGAGATACCATATGAAAAGATCCCTTCTATACAGAGGATGATAATTTCAAGGTGTATTTACTGCAGGAAACCTGTCATAGTTGCGACGCAGATGCTTCACTCCATGATCACAAATCCAAGGCCGACAAGAGCCGAGGTGAGTGATATAGCCAGCGCAATATATTCTCAGACTGATGCAATTATGCTCAGCGGCGAAACAGCCAATGGGAAATATCCCGTTGAAGCTGTAAGCACGATGACAAAAGTTGCGCTGGAAGTCGAAAGCAACAAGGAGAAATTCCTTGATACCCCATACCTGAATGTTACCGGGGAAGTATCTTCCTACCTGGCCAAAGTAGCAGTCGAAACATCTTTAAGGATAGCGGCAAAAGGCATTATTGCCGATACGGTAGGAGGCAGGACGATCAGGGATATGGCATCCTACAGGGGATTCAACCTTATACTTGCACAATGCTATTCAACAAGGACAATGAGGGAACTGGCTCTTTCATATGGTGTTTATACCAGTTACCAGGAGAAACGGAAATCGGTTGATGAGTTTATCAATATCGCTCTGAGGAATCTTGTGAAAATCCACGGGCTTAAGGGAAATGACATAGTTGTAGTGCTTGCCGGTAACTTTTCGGGGGGGGCCGGATTTTCATTCATTGAAGTCGGCTCGGTTGATTACCTGACCGACAGGGAAGGAACACGTGAAGGTAATTTATTGGTCTGATTTTTGCGGATAAATTAAAGCCTGAAGCTGAAGAAAAATGTTTAATATCCTGACACTCTCGATATGGTTTCTTTTTCATCCGGTTCATGTTACCATAACAAGCATTGACCATGTTCCCGGTACCGATTCGCTGAAAGTATTTTGCAGGATGTATTTCGATGATTTTCTGCATGACTACCAGACATACGACGATGACAGGGACCTGACCAAAATATTCGGTAATCAGCCAGCTCTTCCTGCAGACCTGGTAAACAATTACTTTAATTCAAAGGTCTTTATTTATGTAAACAATAAACTTCTGATCGGGAAGTTATTAACTGTGAACCTGGCTGACAATGAAATCAGCATGAACCTGCATTATAAGGCGGTTAAAAAGCCAAAAAAAATAACTGTCAGGAATATGATGCTGGCAGGATGGTTCAGCGATCAGGTAAATATGATCATTGTCCGGACTGATAAATTTGAGAAGGGTATCAAACTGACACCCGGACAGAATGAGGAGACTTTCATTATTAAATAAACTCAGATACGGAAGGTAACAAAATGAAGAGATTGTCAGCACTATTGCTTTTACTTCTGAATGGCTTATTTCTTTCCGCTACCCATAACAGGGCGGGTGAAATAACCTATGTACAGCTGTCGGATCTTACCTATGAGATAACCCTTACCACTTTCACCTATACAAAGAGTATTGCCGACAGGTATCAACTGGATGTCAACTGGGGCGATAACTCCATTTCAACGGCTTCAAGATCAAACGGTCCAAACAATTTTGGGGAAATACTTCCGAATGATTACAAAAAGAATATTTATATAATAAAACATACCTTCCCGGGGCCCGGTGTATACAGAATTGTTGTCCAGGATCCGAACAGGAATTATGGTGTAAGAAATATCCCAAATTCCGTAAATGTAGTTTTCTCAATTTCAACAACATTAATAGTCAACCCTGCAATGGGGCGCAACAGTACACCTGTCCTTCTGAATCCTCCGTACGACAAGGCGGCATTGGGGTATGTGTTCATTCATAATCCTGCTGCATATGATCCTGACGGTGATAGTCTTTCCTACAAGATCACGGTTTGCACACGGGAGGATGGGAAACCGATAGAAAACTATACCCTGCCTCCCGCAACCCATTCCCTGCGTGTTGATTCCATTTCGGGTGATCTTATATGGGATACCCCTGCAGATACCGGTATATATAATGTTGCCATGGAAATTCAGGAATGGAGAGGAGGCAGGAAAATAGGCGTTGTAGTCCGCGATATGCAGATTGAGGTTTTCCGGACGCGGAATAAACCTCCTGTGAACAGCCCTCTTAAAAACCTTTGCGTGGAGGTTGGGGATGAAATTGATTTTATTGTGACAGCGACAGATCCGAACAACGACAAAATCTCACAGAAAGCGACATCCGGCATTTTTAGCCTTAATCCCTGTCCTGCACAGTTTATAAAGATCGATTCTGTACCGGGCAGGGCTTCGTCACGATTCAGATGGATACCGTGCCATGAAGCTGTCAGGAATCAGCCGTATAATATCATCTTTAAGGCTGATGATAATAATTCTGAGCTTATGCTCTCAGATATTGACAATATGAATATCAAAGTCCTCGGACCTTCCCCGACTCTTATCAATGCTATACCCGAAGGTAAATTTATAAGGTTACTTTGGTCCGGTTACGGGACTAGTGCAATTGCAGGTTTTTCTATTTACAGAAGGGAGGGGGCAACGACATTTACCCCCGATTCATGCACCTCGGGATTACCGTCCTCCACGGGGTTTGTGAAGGCAGGATATATCGCGGGCAGTTCCACCGTATCATTCACCGACACGGATAACGGGCAGGGCTTACAATTCGGGAAAGAATATACCTACAGGATTGTAGCAGTTTATGGCAACGGAACCGAAAGCAAAGCATCAAATGAGATTACTTCGACCCTTGTATCAGGTGTACCTGTGATAAGAAACGTCAGCGTAACCAGCACAAATGCAGTGAACGGATCAATTTATCTGGCATGGAAGAAACCCGACAAGCTCGACACGATCCCCTCAACAGGTCCGTGGGAATACCTCATTTACAGGGCTGAAGGCATCACAGGAACCGCCTATACCCTTATTAAGTCAATTCCAACCTCCACTCTTAATGAAACCACATTCACTGACACCCCTGTGAATACACAGACGACCGGGTATATATACAGGATCGAGCTGTGGAACAGGACAACGGGTAATGAATTCCTGGTTGGGGAACCGGGATTTGCATCATCCATCTTCCTTGGAATAAGCCCGGGAGACAGGAAAGCAAGGTTCGTAATAAGCAGGAACGTACCATGGATAAATACAAGGTATGACTTTTTCAGGCTGAATAATGTGACAATGGCATATGACTCAATCGGAACGACCAACCAGCTGGAGTTTATTGATCCGGATCTCGTAAACGGCCAGAATTATTGCTATTATGTAAGGTCAACCGGAGGCTATCTCGCCGATGATATGCCAAAAAACCTTATTAATCTCTCGCAGATCGCCTGCGTTACTCCGATAGACAATGAACCGCCATGCCCGCCTGATCTCAGCGTAACAAGTCAGTGCGACAGCCTTTACAATGATGTACAGTGGAACATTGCCGATCCTGTATGTTTTGAAGATGTTGCAGGATATAAGGTCTATTACAAAATGACCTTCGACGAGGATCTGACACTTCTGACCACTATCGACAATAAGAACATTCAGACATACAGGCATTATCCCGGAGAGTTTGTTTCCGGTTGCTATGCCGTTTCAGCATTCGACAGCAACAATAATGAAGGTGAGCTGTCAATGATGGTCTGCATTGATTCATGCAATTTCTATGAAATACCGAATGTATTCACTCCCAATGGGGATAATTTTAATGACAGGCTGCAGGCAAAGACTTCCGGACTTGTTGAAAAAATTGATTTCAAATTATATAACAGGAACGGGCTGCTGATATTCAGCACCGACAATCCCAAAATCGACTGGGATGGCACCTATAACGGGAGAATTGTATCTCCGGGTGTCTATTTTTATCAATGCGATGTTTTTGAACGGAGGATTTCCGGGCTTGAACAATTCCATCTTTCAGGATTTGTTCATGTCATAACCGAACAGGGAGCCGAGGTCAAAAAAATGGAGACAAAGTGATATTGAGCTTTTAAAACAATGAAAAAGACAGGGCTAATAGTTTCAGTTTTCTTATTATCAGGGATTATTTCCGGACAGCCGGTATGGGATCATTTGCTTAAAGCAAAAGCGTTGACGGGAGAGGGAAAGACAACCCAGTCCATTCAGATCCTGTCGGAAGCAATTAATAGTCAGAAGGATAGCAGGCTATTCCTGGAAAGGGCAGAGGCTTATATTGTTAAAGGAGATTATTCGGGGGCTATCTCCGACTTTAATTCTGCCAATATTATCTCGGGGCAATCAGGTGAATACGGCCTTGCAAGAGTCTACGCCCTGAAGGGTGATGCTGCGACTTCCATATATCATCTTGAAATAAGCATGAGATCGCCGTACAAGAGGAGCGAAAAAGAGATAATGCTTGATCCGTCATTCAGAAAGATCGAAAACAGACCCGAATGGCGTCAGTTCTGGAAAGAAGAATGGTATTCGCTGCCGGAAAAGAGCAGTTCAGAAATTGAATATTATGCTTCCTCAGGGAATATCGAAAATGCCACAACGGTACTCGATGAACTAAGAAAGACTTATCCTGATGATGTTGCAGTACAGTATGCAGGATCCCTGATAAGTATATCAGCCGGCAGGTATGCCGATGCAATAAAAATACTAACGGGGCTGTTGACATCTGATCCGGATAATGAAAGATATTTAAGAGCGCTAGCCAGGGCGCAAACTGCTTCCCTGAATCCGGCAGGTGCATCCATGACCTGGTCAAAACTGATAAGTCTGGATGTGCCTGATGCCAGTCTTCTGATTCAACGGGCTGAGTGTTTCAGTAAAACCGGTGAAACAGACAAAGCGCTGGAAGATATTGATAAATACCTGACACTCTATCCTGAAGATAAAGCTGCCCTGAGCATGGCGGGAAAGATAAAGACCTTATCGGGTGACAATATTGAAGCACTCAGGTATTTCTCAGAAAACCTGAGAATTCATCCGAATGATCCGCAATGTTACCTGGACCGGGCAAATTCATATTTTACGGCAAAATCTTGGGACTGGGCAATAAAAGATTACAGCATGGCGCTGGATCTTGATCCGGGTAACTCTGATACCTGGCTGAATAAAGGCATTTCACTTCTGAACTCCGGAAAAAAGGAGGACGCCTGTCACGATTTCAGGCAATCTTTCAGTTTAGGAAATAAACGGGCTACAGACTATATAAGCCGGAACTGTATTAAGTAACGGTTCAACGGTGCAACGATGCACCCTCCTCTGGCGCCGATTTGAAATCGGTGCCAAAACAGGGAATTCCGTTGAGCCGTTGTGCCATTGAGCCGTTGCGCCATTACCTTATATGTTTCCTGATCCTCTCGAACAGGTCATGCGGCTTGAAAGGCTTCAGCACATAATCGTTTATATTCAGCTTGTCGATCTTATCATGATTCTCAGACATTATTGCCGCGGTCAGGGCTACGATCGGTATATTGTTGATCCTTGGATTATCTGAGCTCCTGATAATTCTCGTGGCCTCAATCCCATCCATGACAGGCATGTGCAGGTCCATCAGCACAAGGTCAAAATCTTCAGTTTCAAGTTTGTCAAGTGCCAGTTGTCCGTCCTCAGCATGAGTAACGATCACTCCCCAGCCGGTGAGAAATTTATTAGCCACAAAGAAGTTAATCTTGTTGTCCTCAGCGACAAGTATCCGTTTTCCTTCAAGACCTGTAAATGTTTCTGCTGCCTCGACATCCTCAGGCCGGGTACCGTCTCCGGTGATTTCAAATGTCAGCGTGAACCGGAAGGTTGAACCCTGTCCCGGCTCGCTCTCAAGGAATATTGAACCTCCCTGCAATTCAATCAGTTTCTTGCATATTGCCAGTCCCAGGCCGGTCCCGCCGAAACGTCGTGTTGTATCGGATGCAGCCTGTGTATAGCTTTCAAAGATTACGGACTGTTTCTCCTTAGGAATACCTATACCTGTATCGTGAACCGAGAATTCCAGTTTGGAATGGCTGTCTTTTCTTTCCAGCTCCCTGATAGTGACTGTTATACCTCCTTTGTTTGTGAATTTAAGGGCGTTTGAAAGGAGATTTGAAAGGATCTGGTTAAGCCTGATCTGGTCGCCGGTCACATTCACCGGCAGATTACCCTCTTTCCTGATCTCAAATTCAAGCTGTTTGGCTTTGGATCTGAATGAATATGATCTCATGATCTCATCCAGGAAATCGTTCAGATTGAATTGCATCTGCTCGAACACTATCTTCCCCGATTCCATCTTGTTATAATCGAGCACATCGTTCACCAGGGTCAGGAGATGATTGCCGGAAAATCGCAGTGTCTTGATAAAGTCCATCTGATCCTCGCGGGGATTACCCTGCATGAGAAGGTTGGTGATCCCAATAACTTCGTTCAGCGGGGTTCTGATCTCATGGCTCATTGTCGACATGAAGATCTGTTTTGCCTGTGCTGCCTCTTCAGCCTTCTGCCGTGCAGTGATAAGATTATCAAGCATGATCCTCCGCTGAAGGGCTATGGCTACCTGGTTAGCTATAAAATCAAGAATATAAAGATCATCCTGTGAAAACTTCTCTTCATCATTATAATCCTGAAGACACATTACGCCTATCACCTCGTCGTCGGTCTTTAGCGGAACCCCCATCCAGACTTTGCATGGCGTTCCAACGAGAATAATGTCGCCTGATTCTTCAAGCTGGTTAATATCATACTCCTTAAGCAGCACCGATTTTCTGTTATTGATCACCCATCCGGTAATGGTTTTTTTAGCAGGGATCTCATAGAAATTATCCTTCTCATCGGCAAAGAATGGCATGGAAAGAGTCTCGGTTTTTTTATCGTAGAGAGCTATAAAGAAATTGCTTGTATCCCATATCCTGCTCAGCTCGCGGACTATTAACGGATAGATTTCCTTAAGATCCATCTGCTGCAGTGCAGCTGAAGAGATATTATAAAGCACTTCCTGAAGAAGCGCATTTTTCTTTTCAGTGGTAATATCCCTGTAAATGCCGACAAATGCGACCGGTTCATTGTTTACCATAATGGCAGTAACAATGATTGAGACCTGTATTTTATTACCGGATTTATCTTTTCTTATTGTTTCCCTTATAACTTTATGACGCTCGGCAGCAAGCTTGTTATTGGATACAGCTTCCTCCATCAGTTCGTCCGGAACCACAAGATCGTCGATCAGTCTGTTTACTGCTTCATCTGATGAATAGCCAAAAAGGTTTGTAAACTCCCTGTTGACCATGGTAATTTTCCCGGTAAAATCGCATATGGCGATAGCTTCCGGAGTGGAGTCGATAAGATGTTCAAGAAATGCTTTTTCCCTGATTATTTGATTTTCATAGGCTTTCTGCTTGCTGATATCTGTAATTGTGCCTCTGTAACCTATAATCTTTCCCTCGTGAAATATTGCAAATGAATGAGTTACAATTGGCACAATAGTCCCATCCGTCTTTTTTGCGATGTATTCATTGCTGGAGTAATCATCAGGTGTTTTCAGCCTTGACAGGTTTTCGATCATCGTTTTGTAACTATCCGGGAAAACATTGGAGATATACATTCCTTTTTTCAGATCCTCTCTTGTATAGCCGAAAAAATCAAGTACCTGGGTATTTCCAAATAATACTTTTCCGTTCAGGTCAACTTCATATATCATCTCAGGAAGCATATCGGCTAAATTTTCGAATTCGATTGTCTTCCTGCTTATGTCAGCTTTCTTCTTCTGCTGATATCCGGGTTCCCAGGTTATAACAATATTTCCTGAAGAAAGGGGGAAACCCATATAGAATCCCTCAGAATCATCACCGGCAGTGGACGCCGATAATTTATGGGCTTCACCTGTAATACGCAGGTGATTAAGCAGTTCAACAAGCTTTGCCCTGTTGTAAAGGGGAGTATCGTTTATAGCTTTACCGATAACCTCGTCTTTATCGATGAATTCCACCTCCTCTACCTTGCTGTTCAGGTCGGTGATATAGAACCTTTCATCCTCCCCGGTGCTGAACAGGGCAAGGTAACTGCCCACAGTGTGGAAGATCTCTTTCAGAACCAGGCTTTCACTCTCCTTTTTAGCATCTCTTTTTCCAGCCGAGCGCAATATTTCGAGTTCCCTCTCCAGTTCCCTGTTTTTCGCCTCTAATTCCTCAAATTTCGAGTCGCTATCCATCAGAACATTGTTTAAAATTGAGGTTTAAAAATAACAAATATAGCTCTATCCTGAATATTCCATCATGCAAAATCGGAATTCAGGAGGGAATTAATTTTTTTCTTTCAAGTATTTTGTAGTACCTGCAAAACCCTGTAAGCCCGCACTTGCTGCAAAGAGGTTTCCTTGACTTGCATATATATCTTCCGTGCAGAATAAGCCAGTGGTGAGCTTTGCGGACAAGTTCCTGAGGAATGTTTTTTGTCAGCTGGACCTCCGCCTGCACAGGATTCTTTGCATTGACCGTCAGGCCTATTCTTGCAGAGACCCTGAATACATGGGTATCGACGGCTATTACAGGTTTCCTGAAAATGACTGATGCGATCACATTTGCCGTTTTTCTTCCGACACCCGGCAGTTTCTGCAACAGGTTGAGATCGGATGGGACTTTACCTGCAAATTCACGGGTCAGCATTTTGGCCATGCCCGAAAGATGCCTGGCTTTGTTGTTTGGGTAAGAACATGACTTTATGAATTCAAATATCTCCGACTGATCTGCCTGAGCCATCGATTCTGCATCAGGGAACCTTTTCAGAAGGGTGGGAGTTATCATATTTACCCTTATATCGGTGCACTGGGCAGATAAAATTGTTGCGACGACAAGTTCAAACGGATCGTTGTAAACAAGCTCAGTTTCCGGTACCGGCCGGATTTTTGCGAAATATTCAAAAGTAAGCCTGTATCGTTCCTTTAATGTCATTGTTCTGAACATGTCATGAGGCCGTTAAATTAATGATTTTTATCTTTGTATATTAGCCGGGTCTTATGAAGAAGCGGTTTTTACCCTTGTTCATTTCTGTACAGACTCAGATTGAATAAGGTATTGAATAATTTTAACGTGATACAGATATTATTTTGGAAAAGATAATCATAACAACACCGGATTCAGTCTCCGGGATACTTGTCGGAGGCAGGTGGGAAGCTGTCGTTAAGCTGTTGCCCGACCGGGGCGTGGCAATCATCACTGATGATAACATCTTTGATCTCTATGGTGACAGGTTCCCTCATTTCCCGGTACTGAAGATCAGACCCGGTGAAGGAAGCAAACAACTGAAAGTTATTGAAGCTCTTGCAAAGAGACTTCTTAAATCAGGGATCGACCGGTCAGGATTCATCCTGGCTATTGGCGGAGGAGTAGTGTGTGATGTCACGGGTTTCCTGGCATCGGTATATATGAGAGGAATACGATTTGGTTTTGTTTCAACAAGCCTGTTATCTCAGGTCGATGCAAGCACAGGTGGGAAAAATGCAGTAAATCTTGGAGTTATTAAGAATGTGATAGGAAATTTCAGGCAACCTGAATTTGTGATATGTGACACGACCATGCTCCGGACACTGCCAGGAGATGAATACCTCTCTGGTCTGTCCGAGCTTATCAAAACTGGAATTATCGGTGATAAATCCATTATTGAGACACTCGAGAATAATTATACCGGTATAATCCGAAGAGAAAGAGAGCTGCTCTCTGGTCTGGTCGGGAAAGCAGTAAGGTTTAAGGCATCGGTGGTATCAGAGGATGAAAAGGAGACGGGTCTGAGAAGAGTGCTTAATTTCGGACATACTTTCGGGCATGCCATCGAGCTTCATGAGGGTGTAAAACACGGTTTTGCAGTGGCGGCAGGCATGGAGCTTGCTGCCTCTTTTTCGTGTGAGAAGGGTTATTTGAATAAAAAGGAGTGCAGCAGGATTATCAATCTCCTGAAACAATATAAACTGAACTTCAGGTACAATATATCTGCTGAAAAAATTGAGGAGCTGATAATTCACGACAAGAAGAAATCCGGGGCTGATATATATTTCGTTTTCATAAAAGGAATCGGCAAACCTGTTGTCACAAAAGTTCCGGTAAAAGAGGTTGTGGATTTCTTCAGGCAAGTTAAAAAAAGATAAAAAAGATACATATGAATTCATTTGGAACACTGTTCAGGATATCATTATTCGGAGAATCTCATGGTCCGGCTGTGGGAGTGGTAGTTGACGGCTGTCCTTCCGGTATACATGTTGATCCTGATGATTTCATGCAGGATCTCTCAAGAAGGCAAAGCGGGGCTGCAGGCACAACTAAACGCCAGGAAGCTGATATCCCTGAGATTATGAGTGGAGTATACCAGGGTTATACGACAGGTACTCCGATCATGCTCCTTACCAGGAATAAGGATAAAATATCCTCCGACTATGACGAATTCAGGAATATCCCGCGTCCCGGGCATGCTGATTTTGTTGCAAGGAACAAGTATTCAGGTTTCGCCGACCTTAGGGGAAGCGGGCATTTTTCGGGAAGGATAACTTGGGGACTTGTTGCTGCAGGGGTCATTGCAAAGAAATTATTGGCTGATTCTGAGATCTCTGCAAAGCTTATTTCAGCAGGAGGTTCTGCAAATGTTGAAGATGCAGTTAATAAGGCAGTTGCAGAAAACGACACAATAGGAGGTATAATAGAATGCATAGTAAAAAAGCCTCCCCGCGGGATCGGAGAGCCGTTCTTCAACTCCTTCGAATCAGTTCTCAGTCATCTTATATTTTCAATCCCTGCAATCAAGGGGATTGAGATCGGATCGGGGTTCGCTTCTGCATCAATGAAAGGATCAGAACATAACGATCCTTTTATTGATGAGACAGGGAGGACGGCAACAAACAATGCGGGAGGAATTAATGGCGGAATAACCAATGGCAACGAAATCATTTTCAGGGTTGTTGTAAAACCTACTTCTTCTACAGGCGTTGAACAGAGAACATATAATTTTCAGACAAGAAAAATGGAGACCTTTAAAATACGAGGTCGCCATGATACGTGTATCGCCCTGAGAATGCCTGTAATTGTTGAGGCAGCCACAGCTATTGCAATAGCAGATCTGATACTTACAGACAGGGGTATTTACGGAAGCAGAGGAACAAAGTAAGCTCAGAGCTCAGGGCTCAGGGCTCAGAGTGAAGAGTTAGTGTATAATTCCATAAATCTACGTATTATAATATGTATTATAATACGTAGATTAAGTTTAAATGCCCTGTGCCCTCCGCTCTGCGCCCTGAGCCTTAATGATAAGTGCTTTCTTCGTCGATCCTGTGATCCTGAACCTGTTGTCAATTCTTTCTCCGACAATCCAGACTATTCTGCCTTCCGATTCGAGGACTGTCGCTCTTTCTTTTTCGAGCATTGAAAATTTCCTGTCAACAAAATAATCGCTTAGTTTTTTTTTCCGGTTCATCCCAAATGGAAAAAAGAAATCTCCGTGGTGCCAGTTTCGCAGGATGAGAGGGAAAGAGACCTCCTGAAGGTCGATGCATGCGATCGCGGGATTCAAAGGGATCCTGAAGTTTCCTGTTACGGAGGTTGTCCGGACTGAATGTATGAGAGGATTTTTCCTCAGTTCGGTCAGATTGTTCAACACAGCAATTACATCATCCTGCTCCAGCCTGATTGAGATGATAATCTCTTTCCTGTTTTTAATAAACCTGTGTGTCTGGGTGAATAATTGTCCGCCTGTCCTTCCTGTGACAATGTTCCTGAGATCATTTAAAGTGACGGAACCTGCTCCAAATGGTCTGAATAATTCAAACAGAACCGAACTGTTTGCCAGGTATGGGTGTAACTGGTTGATATTAACGAAAATAATTCCATTTCTTTTCTTGAAGAGATCCTTCCGGACGCTTTCAACAAAGCCTGAGAAAATTTCATTTATCCCGTTTAATCTATCAGCTGTTTCATTCAGGGTAATTTCCAGGGAAGGATTGATTTCTTTCAGCAGCGGTAATAACTGGTGTCTGATCTTATTCCTTGTATACTTTATTTCGGCATTTGATTTGTCTTCCCTGTATTTTACCCTATTTGCTTTGCAGTATTTTTCTATAGACTGCCGTGTTGCAAAAAGCATTGGCCTGATCACCCTGTTGCCGGCTTTTTTCATTCCGGAAAGCCCGGTGATTCCTGTTCCTCTCGTGAGGTTGATCAGGAAAGTTTCAATATTGTCGTTCAGGTTATGGGCAACAGCGACAGAATCATATCTGTTCTTCTTCCTTATTTCCTCAAACCATGAGTATCTAAGGTCCCTGGCAGCCATCTGGATTGAGATCTTCCTTTCTTCAGAGAATGCTTTTGTATCAAAACTTCGTGAGAAAAAAGGGATATTATGACCGGCAGCGAATTGTCGGACCAGTTCTTCGTCCTTATCAGATTCCTTGGCCCTGAGAGTGAAATTACAGTGTGCTATTCCAATTTCAATACCTGCCCTTATAAACAGGTCGGTCATGACCATTGAATCTATACCTCCGCTGACTGCCAGCAGGACTCTGTCATTTTTTTTGATCAGCCGGTTCTCTTCAATGAATTTCAGAAATTCGTCGAGCATTATTTCCGGAGTGGTGTTCATCTGTAAGGCAGCACAGAAGGCGGATCAGGATCAAAATTTTCCGGCCTTAGCAACTGTTCACTTGATACATTAAAATAAGAGACTCTGGAGTAACGCGGGAGGTTTGGATAATAGCCCAGTCTTATCTGGAAAGTATTCAATACAAGATTGTCATTTCTTATTCGTATCCCTGCTCCGATACTTGACACAATTGCTCCTTCGCCTGCAACCTCATTCGTGCCGAAAAGATACCCGAGGTCAGCAAAAGCAAAATACGCGAACCTGAATCCGTAGAGCTTGCGCGGGCTGAAAAGTACTGATTCAAGGCCAACGGAAAGCCTCTGCCGGGCTGTTCTCAGGGAATCATTCCTGAATCCTGAAAATCCGTTTTCGCGTTCAAATGAAAGGTATTCATCGGAATACCTTCCGAATCCCCTTGTGAAATCGATTTTTACAAAATTCCTCATCCGGAACCTTCCCGGGTAGAGCAGGTTTGAAACGTAGCTGGTCCTGAACAACATGAGACCCTGTTCGGTTCGCCCGTCATTAAGAAATGTTGAGAGGCCTGCTGATGAATATAAATATCCGATTCCCTTCAAGGAATGGCCCGTTGATAAATTAATGCCTGTGTATATCCTGTGCTTGAATTCATTTATTTCTTTTCCTGCGGTGAGATTCAATAATCCTCCGTATGGAATATCCTCAGTCCGGCCGTAACCATAGATCAGATTTGTTTTATAGAACTTCTGAATTGAAAGTGATGCAGAAGCCAGGAACATTGTATATCTCTGCAGGGAATGGTATGAATCAGGCAGTATATAAGGGCGGGCGAATACATTGTTGTTCAAATAACGTGCACCGATTATGAATCTTGTCACACTTTTCTCATCGATCAGGAATGATCTCATGAGCCAGTAATCCTGCTGGTTATATTTCAACGGCTCAGGTTCCGGCATTGTATCAAGATCTTCACTGGTGAACAGCTGTCTTACTGAGATCCCGCCGGCATATTTTGTCTTTGAACTGATCAGCTTGCGGTCGAGGTTGAATCCATAAGTCGTTTTGCCCAGGCCATTCATATAATAAAGACCCAGGTTAATGAATGACTTCGCGATGTTATTGACATTATAATTCATCCCGAAACCAGGCGAGCCGTGCAAATCTGAATCCCATGGAACATTCAGTCTTAATTCATGTCCCATTCCGAAAATATTTTTTTCATACAACCAGACGGATCCTTTGTTTAGGCTCAGGCATTCGGCTGAAGCACCAAGTGAATAAACATCTTTTACGAGCACCACAACGTCAGCATATTCTTCTGAAACAGGAACCACAATGATTCTTGAATCATCTATATAAGGTAATTGCCGTAATATTCTCTCATTATCACTCAGGATCAGGGGTGAAAGAGTATCTCCTTCAGAAAAAAGCAGATTCTTGCGGATTATGTATTCATTGGTGTTCAAATGGGTTTTATTCAGCAGATTCTCGATCCAGCCGGTATTTAATGATAAAGGATTATTGATGTCCGTACCGAAAATGCCGAGTCGTCTAATTTCGACCTTTCTTATTATTTTGCCTGAAGAGTTCAGATATTCGCTTTCGCTTGTCCCGGAAATTTGCTTATCGGAGGATGGCTTATTTGAGACGATTAATAGATCATATAATGTCCTGGTTATAAGGAATTTTGATGCTTTTGCCTTCAATGAGTCGTAAAAGAGGGGATTTCTGTCATTATCGAAGATGACCGGAGGGATGAGATCGCATGGTAAATTATCGGGAGTGACTGGGATCGGAGACTGATCGCCGTTTATCTGTATATGGTTTTCAACCCGCGGCAGGACAATTGAATCTTTTCCGGTCCGCATTTGTGAGAATGAACCGGTACTAAGAAGCAGAAGTGCCGGAAAAATCAGAGGACCTGCCTTACTCCTGTATTTAAGTTTGATTTCCACATCATGTTTCGTGAGAATCGTTAATCAGAACATCATCAGAATTGAACTGGAATCCCAGACGTTTGCCTGTTATGACCCTTGAGTGCTGGATCTTTGCTTCAACCTGCCCTACAGTTGCAATCTTCACAGTATCATACGGCGGTACCAGAAGATCGAATTCAAGGGAATACTGAATGGCCGTCAAGATAATTATCTGTAAGGATTGCCGGCTTATTTCCTCATTGCCGTAATTTGTAAACAACATACCCATTTGCCTTTTACCTTCCACAAAATACTGGTTTTCATGGTTAATGAATATTCTGGCTATCAGGTATCCCAGGTCATCAAGGCGGGAATATCTGAATGAGTCGTAAAGAAAGTTGTAAATATTAATTATTCCGGAATATGCGTTGTATTTGTTTTTCTGAATATAGGCTGTCTTCCATGCCGGATGTTCCCGGTCGAACTGGAATATGTTGGAATGCATACTGAAGAACAGAATATCACCTGCAACCTTAAGCTGTGCATCAAAAATGCTGCGGTCCGTAAACTCAAGATTTACTCTTGAATCGATTTTACCAAGGCTCACGTTTGCCTCTTTAGCAAAGTTCTTCAGTATATCCTTGACCTGGCAGAATGCCTCGAAAGTTCTGTCATATACTCTTTGTTTCAGAACAGATTTCTCTTTCAGAGTTCCTACAATCGTCTGGTTTTTCTCGTTAATATCTGGCATGAGATAGACTTTATTTATCAGGTTTGAGCACCTAAATTTAATAATTATTCATGAATATTTTATCCGGTTAATCCTTTGTCAATAGGATCGGGCAAACAGAACCCTTCTTTTTGAAGGTTTCCCTGAATAGATGCATTTACCGGGTTCCCCGGGGGAGTCAAACGGTATGC
>Ga0079037_100000563_pt1 | contig 17262 bp, 13 predicted proteins | sample Mud3Dept4metaG_FD_71479 | JGI IMG/M metagenome (GOLD analysis project Ga0079037, IMG submission 71479) | Freshwater wetland microbial communities from Ohio, USA, analyzing the effect of biotic and abiotic controls - Mud 3 Core 4 Depth 4 metaG | ecosystem: Environmental > Aquatic > Freshwater >... | reverse complement strand
ACAGCTATTATCAGTCTCGCAGAAAATGGAAAGGGGACAATATGCGCGAAAAATGCTGCTGAACTATAAAAGGGCAAAGAAGAAAGACGACAGGGAACAGGTTGACTCAATCAGGGAGATTTTCAGGAATAAGGATTTTATTGAGAACTATTTCAGGTACTTCGGGTATGCGTTTCTTAAAACACCGGAGGATGCGATACCCAATGTAGCTGTGTCATTCTATTCATTCCATCTGATGGTATACCTGGGATTCTTTTTCGTCCTTGTCTGCAGTCTGGCACTTTTTCTGCTTTTCAGGGATTCACTTGAAAAGAACAGATGGTTCCTGTGGGTTGCAGTTTTTTCAATACCGTTTGCCTACATTGCAAGCGAATCGGGCTGGGTTCTGGCTGAAATGGGACGTCAGCCATGGATAATACAGGACCTGATGCCCGTTTCAGCAGCTGTCTCACAATTAAGCGCAGGTTCAGTACTGACGACCTTTATATTGTTTGCTGTCTTCTTTACTGCACTGCTTTTCGCAGAAGTATCGATAATGGCCAGACAGATTAAAACCGGACCAAAACACTAGGAGGAGATAATTATGTTTACCCTTGTTTCATATCCTTTCCTGCAGAATTACTGGTGGATAATAATTTCACTGCTTGGAAGCCTGCTGGTCTTCCTGATGTTTGTACAGGGCGGTCAGTCTGTGATCTTTTCCCTTCCCGGTAACGATATGCAGAAAACAATGATAGTGAATGCATTAGGCCGGAAATGGGAATTTACCTTCACAACCCTGGTGACCTTCGGAGGTTCGTTCTTTGCATCATTCCCGCTGTTTTATGCCACAAGTTTCGGCGGAGCCTACTGGGTCTGGATTGCAATACTGTTCAGCTTTATTATTCAGGCAATTGCTTACGAATACCGGTCGAAGCCGGCGAATATCCTGGGGAAAAGGACTTATGACATTTTCCTGTTCATTAACGGCGCTCTCGGCCCTTTCCTTATCGGAACAGCCGTAGCAACTTTTTTTACGGGCTCTCAGTTCAGCCTTGACGATCTGAATCAGGTCAGATGGGCTAATCAATGGCATGGACTTGAAGCTTTGCTCGATGCCCGGAATCCGGCCCTTGGCCTGTCTGTACTGTTCCTGGCAAAGAGCAATGGGTTGCTGTTCATAATAAATTCAGTTAATGACGAAAATCTGATTAATCGGTCAGTTAAAAAGCTGGCAATAAATTCCGTCTCATTCATGGTCTTCTTCCTGTTTTTCATTGTTTCTCTCTTACTGTCGAACGGATTTGCTGCAGACACTGATACCGGAACTGTTGTTATGGAGAGATACAAGTACCTGCATAATTTCTTTGGTATGCCACTGGTTTTTATACTTTTTATTGCAGGGGTAATTAATGTTCTTTATGGTTTTGGAATAACATTATTCAGCGGAAGCCGTAAAGGCATCTGGTTTACGGGTGCGGGTACTTTATTAACGGTGTTTTCCCTGTTTCTTGTAGCCGGATTCAACGGGACTGCCTTTTATCCATCGGCATATGATATCAGCAGTTCGCTTACGGTCAGGAATGCATCTTCAAGCTTCTACACGCTGAAGACAATGATGTACGTTTCATTTATAATCCCGTTTGTAGCCGGGTATATCTGGTATGCCTGGAGAGCAATAAGCAGAAAGAGAATTACTGTGGAAGAAATGAAGGAAGAGGGGCATCTTTATTAAGTAGTGAGTAGTGAGTGGTGAGTAATGAGTAAATATTCACTCATCACTCATCACTCATCACTCATCACTCATCGCTCATCACTCACCGCTCATCACTCACCACTCATCGCTTTTGAGTCTCACTTAAACAGCAGAGAAATAATCGAGGCTATAATATATATAGGTACCAGCAGGGGAGCAGCATTAAGCCCTGAAAAGATAAAGGCAACACCCACCATCACCAGTAATATGTACCTTCCCTCATTTCCTCTAAACCTGAAATGAGACATTTTCAATGACATCAATGGGATCCGGCTCACCATAAGCAGGGAGAGTACCAGGGTAAATATCAGCAGGCCTGTTGCAGAACGTGTGAACGATGCGAAGAGCCCGGGATCCGAATAATGTCCGGCGATCACTAAAGTAATGACTGCCAGTGCATTGGCTGGAGTCGGCAATCCCTTGAATGATCTTATCTGGGTGTCATCGGTATTGAATACTGCGAGCCGTATGGCAGCACAGACAGGCATTATAACCGGGATCAGCAGGAGAACAAGGGTCATTGTAGCAGGTCTGTTTGTGAATAATGGTACAGATGGTGAAAGTGAACTGGTGACAAGCTGATAAATAATAAGAGCAGGAGCTACTCCGAAGCTTACCACATCTGCCAGGGAATCAAGTTCTTTACCGATATCGGAATATGAATTCAGCAATCTTGCAGATAAACCATCAAGGAAATCAAAGATCATCGCTGCAAGGATAAGCCATGAGGCTGTTATAAGGTCGTTGTTTATTATGAATATTATTGCAACAAAACCTGAAGCCAGATTCAGAGAGGTAATGAAATTGGGGATATGCTTCATACGTTATTTTAATTTCCAGATGGAGTTAAAATTAAGATTAATTTCAGTAATAATGTCAATTTGGTTAAATTTGGCTCCACAGAATGGTTGATGATGATTGATATTAACAACATTAAGATTGCTGTTGATTTCGACGGAACAATAGTCGAACATCAGTATCCTGAAATAGGGAAAGAGAAATTGTTTGCCTTCCGTACCCTTAAGGAGCTGGAAAAACAGGGTGCACGGCTGATTCTATGGACCTTCAGGACAGGCAAGGAACTTGATGATGCTGTTGAATACTGCAGACAGAACGGGATTGAGTTTTACGCAGTTAATAAGAACTATCCCGAAGAGATAATGGACGAATCAGTGAGCCGGAAAATTGACGCGGACATCTATATCGACGATAAGAATATTGGCGGATTCCCGGGCTGGGGTGAAGTATGGCAGATGATCTTCCCGTTTGAGCTTCAGCTTAAAGAGGCTGAAAAGCGTATAACCTCTGCAAGGAGGATTACATTAAAGCGCTTATTATCAAAGATATTCAAACCTGATGAAAAATGATCCCATGAAATATCTGTCCCTTTTGTCTCTTTTGCTACTAATAAACTGGATCATTTCGTGCTCGGGACGATCAGGAAAAACCGTGCAGACACCTTCAGGACCGGTTATCAGTGAAGCCGGGGAGGTTGATCTCAGGCTGATAATTATGAAAGCTCCTGATGAGAATTCGGAGTTCAGGCTGGGCGATCAGATAAATGTGGTTCTGTCTTCTGAAAATCCGGGACCGCCACCAGATTCAATATTAATATCCTATGATGGCAGGGCAGTTGTGTCTCTCAGATCTGAACCCTGGGAATACTCAATTCCCTCTTCCTTCACGACGGCCACAGGGAGGAAATCCCTGAAAGCTACGGCTTACAGGGGAGGAAAAGCCAGGACCACAGTTACACGTTTCATGGTCATAATGTCAGATGTATTTCCCAGGAGATTTGGTTACAGGGTAATTAATTCATATCCTCACGACACGGAGGCGTTCACCCAGGGGCTATTCTATGATAACGGCGTCTTGTATGAAGGCACCGGGCAGGAGACAGGCTCAACCCTCAGGGAAGTGGAGTTGTTAACCGGGAAGGTACTTCGTCAGCTTAACCTGAGCCCGGAACTTTTTGGCGAGGGAATAACTCTTTATAAAGACCGGATTTACCAGGTTACATGGACCTCCAAAGTCGGATTTGTTTATGAAAGATCCACATTCAGACAGATCAATAAAGTCTATTATCAGACACAGGGCTGGGGATTGACAACCATGGGAGAACATATAGTAATGAGCGATGGATCGAATGTGCTATATGTCATTGAACCTGAAATGTTTACAGTTGTGTCCAGACTGGAGGTTTATGATAACGAAAAGATGGTGGACCAGCTGAATGAACTTGAGTACATAAACGGGGAAATATGGGCTAATGTCTGGAATACTGATCTGATCGCAAGAATCGATCCTGTTTCAGGGAAGCTGCTTGCGTATGTTGACCTCAGGGGAATACTTGATGACCCGGATACAGATACCAGCGTAAAGGTGCTTAACGGAATAGCGTTCGACAGGGAGGGGAACAGGATCTTTGTAACCGGTAAGAACTGGCCGAAACTTTTCGAAATAAGGGTCACGGAATGATCCTGCTCCCGTAGACCACGTTTGTACCGCCAGGGATTATGCTGAATTCAGCAGGTGTGTGTCCCAGCGATTCTCCGTCAGCCTCTGTATCAAGAACCGCTTCTGTGATAACGCTCAGGTTCTTACACCGGTATCCGTCAACTTTGGGATGGCTGAGGATAGTTCCGTCATACAATATCTTGAGGCTTTTGATTATTTCAATCCTTCCCATATCCCTGATTACAGTGATATCAAGAAGTCCGTCATCGGGAAGTGCATCGGGGGTTTGCCTCATTCCTCCGCCGCAGTACCTGCCGTTCCCGACATTGATTGAAAATATTTTGCTTCTAGTCTTCCTGCCATCAACGATAATATCTGCGTTTGTCTTTTTGTATGAGATAAGACACGACAGGAGATTGAAAAAGTAGATTGCCTGGTTGCTTCTGCCCTTATCCTTCTGCCTGTTTGTTTTATTTACAACCATGGCTTCGAATCCCAGGCCGGCTATATTGATGAAATATCTGCTGTGCTTTTCACTGCCGCAATAATAACTGACCAGTCCTATATCATGGGGCATAGTTTTATTCTCCTTAATAACACCTACGGCTCCTTCATAAACGAGAGGAATTCCGAACATCCGGCCCCAGTCGTTTCCTGTTCCGACAGGTATCATACCCAGTACAACCTCCTTCGGGGAGACTTTGTCCTGGGTAAAAATTCCGTTAACAACTTCGTTCAGAGTTCCGTCGCCTCCGACCGAGATTATTTTCCTGAAACCGGCTTCAATTGCTTCCCTTGCTAATTCGATCGCCTGGCATTTCTTTGCAGTGAATTTCATGGACACCGGGATGTTCTCTCTGGCAAGAAGAGAGGATATTCTTTCCCAGTCCTTCTTTCCTTTTCCGTTGCCGGCATTCGGATTGACAATGGTAAACCACTCTTTCTGAACAGGATTACCCGCCATCGTTGAAATTATTTTGTTTTATGTAAAGATGAGAATATTTCAGGAGATTAAGAACAGTGTGCCAATTCATTATTAGTGTACCACTTCATTATTTAAGTAATATAATCCGTAAATTTCCGAATTATTTATACCCCCTTTCATTTTCCCCCAGGGGGGAAAGGTCAGATCAATTCCTTCCCCTGTGGGGGAAGGTTAGGAAGGGGGTTAAGAGATATACAGAAAATAAAGACACACAATTGGCAATGATCAGCAAATCAATATATTATAAAATATTGTTTTATCGAGCTCTGTTAATAAGATGTTGAAAACCCCGGAAAAAATGTTTACAATTACCTCTTTCACCTCCTGAGGCAGTGGAGCATTAAATAGTAAATTTGAAGCTCAAAACTTAACGGAGTAATACTTAAAAAAACCAGATGGGAAGGATAATAGCGATAGCGAATCAGAAGGGTGGTGTGGGCAAGACAACAACCGCAATAAACCTGGCAGCGAGTCTTGCAGCTCTTGAAAAGAAAGTATTGATTGTTGATGCTGATCCACAGGCAAATGCGACCTCGGGAATCGGCATTGATACCCGTCAGATGAGATCAACGATTTATGATTGCCTCATTGACGGCAAGGCCCCGGGGGAGGCAATACTCGGTTGTGAAATTGAGAACCTTTCATTAATACCTTCAAATATAGACCTTGTAGGAGCAGAAATTGAAATGCTTGACAGGCCGGAAAGGGAAAAGATCCTGAAAGGTGTACTGACAAAGATTGAAAATAATTTTGATTATATTCTCATTGACTGTTCGCCGTCACTTGGACTGCTTACGGTTAATGCTCTTACTGCCGCACATTCAGTTATAATACCGGTGCAGTGTGAATATTTCGCACTGGAGGGTCTTGGCAAATTGCTCAATACTATCAAGATTATCCAGAATAATCTTAATACCGGACTGGAAATTGAGGGATTCCTTCTTACCATGTACGATGCCAGGCTCCGGTTGTCAAATCAGGTTGCCGATGAGGTCAATAAGCATTTCCAGCAGATGGTCTTTAAAACGGTAATTCAGCGTAATGTGAAGCTTTCTGAAGCACCAAGCTTTGGTCAGCCTGCGATTCTTTACGATGCTGAGTCAAGAGGGACAGTCAACTACCTGAATCTTGCCAAAGAGCTGATGGAAAAAGCAGAGGCAAGAGTTAAACAGGTTTAAGAGGTTTTATTTACACGAAAAGCGATGGACATGACAAAAAAGAATGCATTGGGAAGAGGTTTGGGTGCATTGATCGGGGGTGTTGAGAAGGAGGTTCTCGAAAAGAAAGTTGAAGCAAATCAGGATATTTCGGTCGAGTCAATTGATGGCAATCCTTTTCAGCCCAGAACCAGTTTTGATGAACAGGCGATGGAGGAACTGGCGGCATCAATCAGGAAGCTGGGAATTGTTCAGCCGCTTACTGTAAGAGAGATCGGCGGGGGCAGATACCAGCTGATTGCGGGTGAAAGGCGGCTCAGGGCGGCGAGGCTGGCAGGACTGACACATGTCCCGGCATATATCAGGACCGCTGATGACCAGGCAATGCTTGAACTTGCCCTTGTTGAAAATATCCAGCGTGAAGACCTGGATGCCGTTGAGGTTGCTATCAGCTTTCAGCGGCTTATCGAAGAGTGCAAGCTGACACAGGAAGAGCTGAGTGAAAGAGTGGGAAAACAAAGATCAACAGTAGCCAATTATCTGAGACTGCTTAAACTTCCTGCTGAAATACAGCTTGGAATCAGGAACAAACACCTGACTATGGGACATGCCCGGACACTTGTAAATATTGAAGATCCTAAAAAACAGATCGGGGTATATTATAAAATAATTGAAGGGGAGTTATCTGTCCGCCAGGCAGAAGAGGTGGTAAGACATCTGCAATCAGAGAAAATCAAGGATCCTCTCAAACAGGAAAGAAAACAGAAGCTGAACCAGGATTTCAGCCAGCTTACTGAACATCTTAACAAGATATTCTCAGTTGATGTAAACTTCAGGATCAACGAACTGGGTAAAGGCAAGATAGTGATCCCCTTTGAGAATCCTGATGAAATGGAACGCATTTTAGGAGTGTTTGATCGTCTAAACTCTTGAAAATAATTATCTTTGTCGCGCCGTTATACTGGTGGTCCCGGTAAATAATAGTTTTGGAGGCGCATAAAAAAATACCATTGTTTATCATCTTGTTGCTCTGTTGTTTTCATCAAAACGCCATTGCACAGGATACTTTGTCTGTCGCTGAACCGGGGAAACGCATCTTTAAGGCAGATCCCATGAGAGCCACAATGCTCGCAGTTGCTTTCCCGGGCCTCGGACAGATCTACAACAGGAAATATTGGAAAGTGCCGTTTGTATATGCCGGTTTCGGCGGAGTGATCTTTGCCCTGAGCTACAACTCCACCAATTATAACAGGTTCATGAAAGCTTTCCAGGATTTTACTGATGATATCCCGGAAACAGATTCCTATATTGAGATTATCAGGAATGTTGATCCGTCTACTTACGATCCTGTTCTTCATCCTGATACTTACGACCCTTCATCTGCTTCATGGTACAAGGACCGGATGCTTCGCCAGGTCGATTACTTTAAAAAATATAGGGATCTTTCCATTATTGGCTTCGCTGCCTGGTATCTCTTTACAGTACTCGATGCAAGCGTCGATGCCAGCCTTCTTCACTATGATGTCAGCGATAAACTTGAACTTGAAATAGAACCTGCAAAGGTGCCCATAATGTCAGCTCATGCCGGTTTTGGACTGAATGTGTGTATGACATTGACTTTTTAACAAAAAGAATAAATGATGAGAATCAGAACTTTAATAACATTACTGTTTTTTTCCGGAGTACTTGATGCTGCAGCCTTGCACTTTTCCGATACAATAATCATAAGGTCAGACATTAATCAGGAGAAAATCACTGCAGATCTGGACAGCCTGACAGCCAGCTGGTATGTGAAAATGGCACTGGCAAATAATCCGGAATTCTTTTCGTATGATACCGTCGGAACAGTTTATCCCGATTCTGTATATTCTGAAAGATTAAGCAAGATAAATTCGATAATCCAGCTTCGTTATAACAGCATAATCAGAAACCATATCCATGTCTATACAATAAAAAAGAGAGATAAGTTCAGGGTGATGCTCGGACTTAAAGACTATTATTTTCCTATGATAGAGGATATATTTGATTCTTACGGCCTTCCCGGTGAGCTAAAATATATGGCGGTTATTGAGTCTGCTATGAATCCGAACGCTGTTTCAAGAATGGGAGCAACCGGTTTGTGGCAGTTCATGTACAGTACTGGCAGATTTTACGGGCTTACGATAAATTCAGTGGTCGATGAACGGAGAGATCCTGTGAAGTCGACCCATGCGGCAGCAAAATATATTAAAGACCTTTATAATATCTACAAAGACTGGATACTCGTTATAGCCGCATATAATTGTGGTCCGGGAAATGTAAATAAGGCTATCAGGAGATCAGGGAACAAGAAAGATTACTGGGAAATTTATTACAGGCTTCCGAGGGAAACAAGAGGTTACATACCACAGTATGTTGCAGCTGCTTATGCTATTAACTATTATCCGGAACACAACATACAGCCCTTGCCTGTGAATTTTCCGGTCGCCACTGATACTATTGTGATCAATAAGGATATTCATCTTGTTCAAATCTCGGAAGTGATGAAAATCCCGTTGGGAGAGCTCCGTGCACTTAATCCCCAGTACCGTACCGGTCTCGTCCCCGGATCGACCAAACCATATGCCCTGACCTTACCCTTAAGCCATCTGGGTGATTTCATTGATCTTAATGATACCATAAGACGCTATAAGCCAGATGTTTATCTGAACAAGACAATCAGGATCGAGGATCCCTCAAGATCAATCTGGGCACCGCCGGACATAAAGGGAAAAGTAAAGCTTATATATACGGTAAAAGAAGGGGACAACCTCGGTTATATTTCAGAATGGTACCGCGTCGGATTATCAGAGTTAAGGTACTGGAATAACATTTACCGCAACACTATCAGGATAGGACAAAAGCTGGCAATTTATGTGGATCCTTTAAAGTCTGAATACTATTCGAAGGTCAATTCAATGTCGTTTGCCGATAAACAGGCAATGATCGGCAAGAGCATACCTGTAAATTCCCAGGTTGCCACGGCCAGACAGGGTGCGGAAACTGACGGGGAATATATAACACATACCGTTCGTTACGGAGATACAATTTGGGATATAGTAAAACTGTATGACAGCGTAACAATCACCGAAGTACTTTCATTGAACAATATTTCGGACCCGCAGAAGATACAGGTAGGACAAAAGCTTAGAATTAAAAAGAAAAGCTGATTCCTGAATGATATATGCGTCCTTTTAGGTCGTTTTTACTTTTGCTTTTAATACTTGCAAGCCTGACCGGGCTCTTTTATGTATTCCCGGACAGCAGATTGTTCCCCTCATTAAGGGAATTCCTTCCGTCTGAGCTTATCAATTACGACTTACAGGACAAAGAAACTGTCAATGAACAGATTCATGATATATTGTGCGGTGAAAAAACTGATTCAGTATTCTATCCGGATACCCTTGATTTTAGTCATTCAGTTAAACCTTCTGATCTTTTTGGAGCATTTCTTGATTCACTCCGTAATCCGGAAGGACAGCTGAGGATATTGTTTTACGGTGATTCCCAGATAGAAGGCGACAGGATTACATTCTACCTCCGGAAGCTGTTAAGGGAAGGCAGGGGAGGGACTGGTCCCGGGTTATTCCTTCCTGTCATTCCGGTAATGTATACCAAATCGGTCTCACTTCGTTCGTCACCCAACTGGAAAAGATACAATTATCTGTCTTACAGGAACGGAGAAATTACCCATAACAGGCTCGGTCCCTTTATGACCATATGCAGGTACCTGCCTGAAGGAGAGATCTCTCCTGTTCCCGAGAAGGCTTATGTAAGGATACAGCCTTCCGGTTTTGCAGACGCCGCTGTTGCATATTATGATATGCTCAGGATCTTCTATGCCAGTCAGCAGGGTATGGTAATAATCAAAGTCACTGCTGATGAAAACAGGGTGCTTGAAAGCACTCTTGACAGCAGTCCGGGTTTGCATGAAATCTCCTGCAGCCTTAAAGGAGCTGATGATATACTGATTGAGTTTGAGGGCAGGACAAGCCCTGATATTTATGGTATCAGCATTGAAAGCACTTCCGGCATCATTGTCGATAATATTCCACGGAGGGGCAGTGCCGGACTGGAATTTACTCTTGTCGACCGGGATAATCTTGAAGAGATATACCGGGTGCTTTCACCTGACCTCATAATCCTGCACTACGGACTGAACATTGTCAGGAATGTAAGAACAGATTATTCATATTACAGGAAGGGCGTGATCCGCCAGATCGCTCTCCTGAATGAGGTGGCTCCCTCAACACCGGTGATGATAATTGGTGTTACGGATATGGCTGTGAATGAGGGGGACAGCATTTCATCATATGCCAATATTCCTGCAATAATTGAAGCTCAGAGAGGAGCGGCGGAAGAAGCCGGTGCTGTTTTCTGGGATTCTTACAAAGCTATGGGAGGGGAGGCTTCGATTGTTGAATGGGCCGAAAAGAGACCGCCGCTTGCACAGCATGATTATGTGCATCTTACCTATCCGGGAGCTGATACACTGTCACAAATGCTTGCGGAAGCAATGTTTTCCCTCAGAGAGGATACTTTAATATTGTCTCAGGTACTTTCCGGCACGGATACTGTTGCCACTGTTACACAACCTGCAGTTGCCGGTCCATATATTGAGACAAGAGGAAAGAAACCGGCAGGATTGATCCTTTCACGTATTTTCAGTTATGATCCCGGGAAGCCTTTTATATTCACGACTTCCGCATTCTGGTTATTCTGCCTGCTGGTACTCGCTGGTTATACCATTCTTTACAGAAAACACTTCCTGCGGAACCTTTATCTTCTTCTTGCAAGTCTTTTTTTCTATTATAAATCGGGAGGCTTATTCCTCTTTCTCCTTGTTCTGGTAACAGTTGTCGATTTTGTTTGCGGCTTGCTTATATATCATTCAAAGAGAAAGTCCTTCAAAAGGCTTTTTATTATTTTAAGCCTTATTTCCAATCTGGGTATCCTGGCCTATTTCAAGTATACAGGATTTTTTATCAGTACGATAAATGAGCTATTGGGGACTGATTTTCAGGTATACGATTTTCTAGCTTCATTTTCCAATGCTCACCTGGGAACCTCTTTTAATATAAGCACTATAATCCTTCCCGTGGGGATCTCATTTTTTACATTTCAGTCTTTAAGCTACACTCTTGATATCTACAGGGGTAAATTGGAACCTCTGAGGAATATTGTTGATTTTGGCTTTTATGTCTCGTTCTTTCCGCAACTTGTTGCAGGGCCAATAGTGCGGGCTTATGAATTCATTCCCCAGCTTTACAGAGATTTCAATCTGACAACAAGGGAATTCGGTCATGCGCTGTTCCTGATCCTGAAGGGGCTGATCAAGAAAATCGTCATTTCGGATTTCATTGCTGTAAACCTAGTTGACAAGGTTTTTGATTTTCCGTCAGTCTATTCAGGGTTCGAAAACCTGGCAGCAGTGTACGGGTATGGTCTTCAGATCTACTGTGATTTTTCCGGATACACCGATATAGCCATAGGCCTGGCACTGATACTTGGATTCAGGCTGCCGGTAAACTTTAACTCGCCATACAAGGCTGCCGGAATAACTGATTTCTGGAAAAGGTGGCATATTTCACTTTCGCGGTGGCTTAAGGATTACCTGTATATTTCGCTCGGAGGTAACAGAAAGGGAAAGATCAGAACAGGAATAAACCTGATGGTCACCATGCTGCTTGGAGGATTATGGCACGGAGCTGCCCTCAGGTTTATAATATGGGGGGGATTGCATGGCATGGGTCTTGTAATCAACAAAATATGGGATTCAATATTTGGAAGCAGGCATCATTCCGGGCGTTTTGGAAAGGCGGTTGCGGTCTTTATCACTTTTAATTTTGTCAGCTTCTGCTGGATATTTTTCAGAGCACAGGATATGGATACTGCGATGCTGATGCTTAAACAGATAGCAGAGAATTTCTCCCCGGGATCATGGCTGACAGTTTTACCAGCATACAGCAGCGTCTTTCTGCTGATGGGCGCCGGGTATTTCATTCATTTTCTGCCCGATAGAATAAAGGAATCTTACAGGGGTCTCTTTATCAGGATTCCGCTGCCCGCTCAGTTTGCTGTCGTGCTGTTAGTTGCGGTTTTCTTGGTTCAGATGCGGACAACTGAGGTGATGCCGTTTATATATTTCAGGTTCTGAGAGTTCATGTGATATGAATAAATAAATCTTTATTCAAAGATAGGTCAGACTTCCTTTTGAATCCTTCACAAATGGAGCAATGGCCCGTTTATAAATGCCCTGTGCATATGCAATCGCCATGCCGTAGTTTGTAACGGGAATTCCTGCTTTAATGAATGGCTGTAACCGGTTATGAAGCTGTCTTCTTGTTATCATGCAGCCTCCGCATTGGATCACCAGGGAATAATCTGTTGCAGGACGCCGCAGTGAATCAAGTCCCGCCACAACATCATATTCAATTTTTTTGCCAGTGAAGTTTGAGATCCACCGTGGAATTTTTGTTCTGCCGATATCATCGCAGGCAACATGGTGGGTACATGACTCGAGCAGCAGCACTCTGTCACCATCCTTAAGCTCAGAGATCTTTGGAGTCCCTTTCAGATAGTTAGCAAAATCACCTTTGAATCTGGCAAGCATGATACTGAAGCTGGTGAGAGGAATTTCTGCAGGTATCGAAGCATCGGCCTTTGTAAAAACCTGGGAATCGGTTATTGCAAGCGCCGGTCTTATCCCCGTTTTTTTCAGGAAAGCATCGACCTCCCTTTCCTTAAGAACAATTGCAACAGCATCATTATCAAGTATATCACGGATAGCCTGAACCTGAGGGAGAATAAGACGTCCGGCCGGAGCCTCTACATCAATTGGAGTGATGAGTAAGACTATATCACCGTAGGTTATCAGATCTCCGAGAAGAGCCGGAGTTCTGTATGAATGTTCGGGGATCGTAGTTCGTATAAGATCTATCAGCTTTTCAAAGTTCCGTTTATCAGGAACAGAAAATTCGATAAGCATTGTTCCGCATTTTAGGTTCACCTCCTTGCGGAATTTTTCCGTCGGTTCACAAAGATCTGATTTATTGTGTATTATGATAAAAGGAATATCCTGGGTTTTAAATTTACCGACCAGGTCATCCTCATAATCTCCCCATGAGTTTTCTGTAACCAGCAATAGTGCAAGGTCGATAATATCAAGAGATCTGACTGTCCTTTCGACTCTTTTTGCACCGAGTTCACCTGTATCGTCAATACCGGCAGTATCGACAAGTATAACGGGACCGAATCCGGTTATCTCAAATGATTTCTTTACAGGATCTGTTGTAGTACCGGCATGACTTGAGACAATAGCAATATCCTGACCTGCGAGGCAGTTTATAAGGCTGCTTTTACCGCTGTTCCGGCGGCCATATATACCAATATGGGGTTTTAAATCCCTGCCTCTGGATGTCATTTGCAAAATTTGCTGTAAAATTAGCAAATTTCATCAAGCGAGAAACCCAATTTGAGCAGATTTCCGGCTTCAAGTATCGCATTAAGCTTTTTGCTATCAAGAATCTTAAGAATGGAATTGGCTTTGAAAATATCTATTCTTCTCTCCTTCATTAAATATGCAAGTTCTGCAGCCTTATTATATCCGATATGAGGGGTGAGTGCGGTCGTAATCGATGGAGAGTGGATTAGTGTCTGATAACCGGCAGATTCATTAATAACAAGACCTGAGAAGAGATTTTTCAACAGTGTTTTATTCCCTGATATGAGAAGTTTAAGACTCTCGATGACTGAACATCCAATAACCGGGAGGTAAGCATTCAGTTCAAGGACACCCTGCCCGCTGAGGGAACTGATCAGCATATCATTGGAATAGACTTTGTGTGATGCGGAAATTATAAATTCCGGGATCACAGGATTTATTTTACCCGGCATAATGGAACTGCCTACCTGTTTTTCAGGAATTGAGACAGTCTTATTATTTGAAATATCTGATGCCAGCAATCTGATATCAGAAGCTATTTTCTCGAGGTTGACTGCATGCGCCTTTAATGTTGCGTGTATCTCCACCCATTTATCCATGTTTGAGGTGGCATCCGCGAGGTTCTCACTGTGCGATAGATGAAATCCTGTCAGTGAACGCAGTTCTGGCACAACATTCATGATGAAAAAGCGGGGGATAGCAATTCCGGTTCCGATTGCTCCTCCACCCAGGTTAACCTGCTTGATCCTCTCATTGCATTTTGATGCTCTCCACCAGTCTCGTGATAGAGCTTCATTATAGGTACTGAACAGGAGTCCGAAGGATGAAGGGACAGCTTCCTGCATTTGAGTGTAACCAGGGCGGAGCTTTTCCCTGGTCAACTTTTCATATTCCTCAATTTTTTGTCTGAGATTATTTATTTCTTCTTCAACGGATTGTAAAAGCTTCATTACAGCAACCGTAAGGGCTGTCGGTATAACATCATTGGTTGACTGATAAATATTTGCGTGTTCAATGGGATCAATAATAGTGTACTCACCACATTTATTTCCAGACTTAAGAAGAGCGACATTGGCAATTATCTCATTGATATTCATATTAATGCTCGTACCCGCTCCACCCTGAACAGCAGGGATGATAAAATTATTAAAATGATCTCCTTCAGCTACCTCTTTTGCTGCTGAGATCAATGCGGCAACTATTTCATTGCTGATAGTTTTAACTGGAGGCTTCTGTCCCAGTTTCTCTGTTGCAGCCTCCAGGAACTTCCGGTAAGTTATATAGCATGCTAATTTTACATTTCCAACAGCCTTGTACCATTCTATTGGAAATTGAGAAGTGTCCGGGAAATTTTCTCTTGCTCTCAGGGCGTGTATTCCGTAAAGAGCATCCGCAGGTATCCGCTTTTCACCAATTGTATCTTTTTCAATCCGATACATCCTTTTCAGAGATCCAGAGATTTATATATTACCACCAGAGACAGGCCGGGCATAAGCAACCACGTCTGCGCCTGTTATTTCATCCTTACAAAGTATTATGAGTCTTTCAAGAACATTCCTGAACTCCCTAATGTTTCCCGTCCACTGAATTTTCTGTAACTCTTTTATGGCATCCTTTTTAATTGTCTTTCTGCTCATTCCATACTCCTTGCAGATCAGCGAGTTGAAATACTCAGCAAGGAGGGGTATATCCTCTTGACGTTCATTCAGAGTAGGGACATGTATGAGTATTACGCTCAGTCTGTGATACAGATCTTCCCTGAAAGAGTTGTTTTCTATCTCCTTCTTGATATTCTTATTTGTGGCAGTAACAACTCTGACATTTACCTGGATATCCTTGTCGGAGCCGACCCTGGTGATCCTGTTCTCCTGGAGTGCCCTTAATACTTTAGCCTGGGCGGACAGGCTCATATCACCAATCTCATCCAGGAACAGGGTTCCGCCGTTAGCCTGCTCAAATTTACCGATTCGCTGTTTAATAGCTGATGTAAAAGATCCCTTTTCATGTCCGAACAGTTCACTCTCAATCAGTTCTGACGGTATGGCAGCACAGTTGACTTCAACAAACGGTCCCTTTGCCCTGTTGCTTTTTTCATGGATCTGGTGCGCCACAAGCTCCTTGCCGGTTCCGTTTGCACCTGTGATCAGTACCCTGGCTTCTGTCGGAGCTACCAGGTCGATCATTTCCTTCACTTTCCTGATCGCTTCCGATTCACCTACAATCTCATACATTTTGCTAACCTTGTTCCTGAGAACCTGTGTCTGCGTAATGAGGGTCGATTTATCCATCGCATTCCTGATGGTTATAAGAAGCCTGTTAAGATCAAGAGGCTTCTCAAGAAAGTCGTAAGCTCCTTTCTTTATCGCCTCGACTGCTGTATCGATATTTCCATGTCCGGATATCATGATGACAGGTATTTGCGTCGAGATCTCCGTTATTTTCTGGAGAACTTCAATACCGTCCATCTTCTGCATCTTAATATCGCACAATACTATGTCGTATGTATTTGCGGAGAAGAGGTCAAGTCCCGAAGGTCCGTCTTCCGCAAGATCAACCTCATGTTTCTCATATTCCAGGACGTCCTTCAGGGTGTTCCGGATCGCTTTTTCATCATCAATGACCAGTATTTTTGACATAGTATCTTAATTTATTTATTTAAACCACCTAATGTTGGCTCAGGGCTCAGTCTCAGGGCTCAGAGCTCAGAGCTCAGGGTGTTCTTGCTCTGCGCCCTGCGCCCTGCGCTCTGCGCCTTACCCGCTATACCTGAGCCACTTCCACAGTTCCTTCCACGATGTTTTCTTTCCGTACATCAGTATACCGGTTCGGTATACCTTGGCAGCCATCCATACAAAAGCAGCAAAAGTTACTAAAATCAGGGCCATTGAGAGGGCGATCTGCCAATAGGGTACCCCGAACGGGATCCTTGCCATCATGACGATGGGAGAGGTAAGCGGAATAATCGAGAACCAGAATGAGAGTGAGCTTTCGGGGTTTTGCATTGTTCCCATCGCTACCAGCAGTGCAAAGACTATTGGTATTGTGACTGGAAGCATAAATTGCTGAGTCTCAGTTTCATTATCAACAGCTGAGCCGATGGCTGCAAAAACAGAGGCATACAGGAGATAGCCCGTTATGAAATAGAAAACAAATGAGAATAAAATCAGAAGCCAATTTTGATTCATTGCGTTATCGAATAATTTCGAGAATTCAGCAAGTTCCGGTGAAATCTCAGCGCTCCCGATTGCCTCATTTACCTGCTGGTTCTGCGACATTATATCCTGGGGCAGAGTCTGTGTGATCTCCGGCAGACCGGTCTTGCTCAGTACTGTTGATTTCACAACTGCGACAGCCCCGACTGTCAGGAACACCCAGATCATGAATTGAGTCAGACCTACCAGGGCTATGCCTATTATCTTGCCCATCATCAGTTCAACAGGCTTGACAGATGATACAATTACTTCGA
>Ga0079037_100000560_pt1 | contig 17285 bp, 14 predicted proteins | sample Mud3Dept4metaG_FD_71479 | JGI IMG/M metagenome (GOLD analysis project Ga0079037, IMG submission 71479) | Freshwater wetland microbial communities from Ohio, USA, analyzing the effect of biotic and abiotic controls - Mud 3 Core 4 Depth 4 metaG | ecosystem: Environmental > Aquatic > Freshwater >... | reverse complement strand
GATGTCGGAGTGGAGAGTTTGCGGTTGACATAGGTCGGCACTATGGTACAGTAAGACTGAGTAGCATCTCTATCAAATACTTGAGGAGGGTCAGATGGCTGGGAGCGTGTACAAAATCATCGAACTGGTAGGCACGAGCAAGACCTCATGGGAAGACGCGACAAAGGTCGCAGTGGAGACTGCGGGAAAGAGTCTGGAAGACCTGAGGATCGCGGAAGTGGTCAAGCAGGACGTGACCATCGAGAAGGGCAAAGTGACCGGGTACCGGGTGAGGCTCACGTTGTCGTTCAAGTACCGCACAGGGAAAGGCTAAGAGACCGACGGACCAATCGGGCGGCCAGCAAAGGGCCGCCCGATTGCAGCTCGCAACTCACGAGCTGTATGCGGCTTCTCGGCTCAGTCCCTTTTCGCGGGCACGAGCGGGTGAACCTTCCATATCTTCTCAACGTATTCTCGAATCGACCTGTCGGATGAGAATTTTCCCATACGGGCCACCGTGAGGATTGACTTGGTCACCCATTCTTCTCTGTCCTGGTAGACCCTGCTTACCGCATCCTGGCGCTCTATATACGATTGATAATCAGCAAGGAGAACGTACTCGTCACGCTTCAGAAGCTCATCCACCAGGGGTCTGAAAAGATCGGGATCACTGCGGGAAAAGAAGCCGGAACTGATGAGATCAATCGTCTCCCTAAGCTCCCTGTTTCCCTCGTAATATGCGCGGGGCTCGTATCCACTGGCCCTGAGGGCATGGACGGCCGCTGCGTCGAGACCGAAAAGAAAAAAGTTCTCCGCTCCCACCTCTTCCCTGATCTCCACATTGGCACCATCGAGAGTTCCGATGGTGAGCGCGCCGTTCATGGAGAATTTCATGTTCCCGGTGCCGGAAGCCTCTTTGCCCGCAGTCGATATCTGTTCTGACAGGTCCGCGGCAGGATATATCCTCTGTCCGTTCTTGACGTTGAAATCAGGAAAGAAGACCACCTTCAGCCGATCAGCCGCATCGGGATCGTTGTTAATCACGTCGGCAACCGAATTAATGAGCTTGATGATCAGTTTTGCCATGAAGTAGCCAGGAGCCGCTTTGCCGCCGAATATGACGGTCCGGGGAGACGCGCCTATCGAAGGGTTGGCCTTGAGCCTTCTGTAAAGCGTGATGACATGCAGAATATTTAGATGCTGCCTCTTGTATTCGTGAATGCGTTTCGCCTGTACATCAAAGAGGGTCTCCCCGCTGATCGCAACGCCGGTCCTCTGCCTGATGAGCCCCGCAAGTCCGGCCTTGTTTGCCTGTTTCACCTCGTGCCATTTTTTTCTGAACTCTGGGTCGTGCGCAAACCGTTCAAGCTTCGAGATCTCCTCCTCGAAACGGGAGATCCACCTATCACCTATGGCTTCCGTTATCAGGCTGCTCAGGCCGGGGTTGGAGAACGCCACCCACCGACGTGGAGTGACTCCATTGGTGATGTTATGGAACTTCTCCGGCGAGATCTCATGGAAATCGCGCATTACCGTTTGCTTCAGTAGCTCCGTGTGCAGGGCCGCAACCCCGTTTACCGCATGGCTTCCAACGGTGGCCAGATGGGCCATGCGCACGTGCTTGTCGTCTGACTCATCGATGATCGAGAGACGTCGCACCCGCTCCTCGTCACCAGGGTACGTGCGTCTGATCTCATCGAGGAACCGGCTGTTGATCTCGAAAATGATCTCGAGATGACGGGGCAGCATCTTTCTGAAGAGCGGCACAGGCCATTTTTCGAGTGCCTCAGGAAGGAGGGTGTGGTTCGTGTAGGAAAAGGTCTTCCGGGTAATCGACCAGGCAAGGTCCCAATCCAGGCCCCGTTCGTCAATGAGGATTCTCATGAGTTCAGCTACTGCTATTGATGGGTGTGTATCGTTGAGCTGGACGGTAAACCCCTCATGAAATGTCGTAAGCGGGTTATGCTGGAGCTCGTGGATCCGTATCATATCCCGCAAGGAACACGAGACAAAGAAATACTGTTGAGCCAGCCGGAGCCTCTTGCCGGCGGCAGGTTCATTGTTCGGGTAGAGTACTTTCGTGACGGTCTCGGAAATGACTTTCTCCTGGACTGCACGGTAGTAGTCGCCTCCGCTGAAGGCTTCAAGATCGAGGGATTCGGCGGCTTCCGACTTCCAGAGACGAAGAAGGTCTACCACAGGGCCGTCGTAGCCTGGTATGGGGGTATCGTAGGCAACACCCTTGATAACCCGGCGTGGAATCCACCGGACCCGCCTGTTGCCGTTTTCATCGTCGTACGATTCGGTATGACCCCCGAAGTTTACGTAATAGACGATTTCGGGACGGTGAATCTCCCACGGATTACCCAGGGCGAGCCATTTGTCGGTGATCTCTTTTTGCCAGCCATAGCTGATCTCCTGGTTGAAGATACCGAATTCGTACCGTATGCCATATCCGATTGCGGGAAGCCGGAGTGTTGCCAAAGAATCAAGGAAACATGCCGCGAGCCTGCCGAGGCCGCCGTTCCCAAGCCCCGGCTCCTGTTCGTGATCGAGAAGCGTGTCAAGATCGAGGCCGAGCTTGGTAACCGCCTCTTTTACCCGATCATAAATGCCGAGGCTTAACATGGCGTTGCCAAGATGAGGTCCGAGGAGGAACTCCGCAGAAAGGTAAGAAACGATTCTGGGCTGACGACGCTGAGTCGTCATTGTCTTCACCCAGTGATCGAGCAGCCGGTCTCCTAGGGTGCGGGCAACCGCCGTATACCAGTCATTCATCGTCGCACGACCGGGGACCCGGCCCAGTGTGTAGCGCAGATTCTCGACGATGGCGCGGGCGACTATATCCGGGTCTGAACTTGTGCGAACGTCCTCGCAGATCTCACACGTGATAGGTGGAAGAGAGATGGATTCGGGCGGTTTTTCCTTCACCACATCCTCGCTAAGTACGTACCTGTTGCGTTTCTTCTTCCCGGCCAACTGAGCAATTTTATCATCCAACTCTATCCGGCGCCAGCGAATACAGCATTGACCTAAGTCAACAAAAAAAGGAAATCGATTCATGGACCGCATGGACCGACGCATATCGGGCACCTGTGGCAGGTGCCCGATGGAGGGGTAGCGATATCAGTGCTTGTGAGGTGCAGCAGGCGCCGCTTCGGCGTGATGGGCTTTGCCATGAACAACCTGAGCAATTCCTTCGACGTAATGGACGTATGTGACGTAAGCCTCGACGTACTCCCGTCCCTTCTCCACACTCTCTCCGGCGTGCTTTCGGGTTTTCGCGGCCTGGTTGAAACGCTGGCGGATGCCCTCTTCGGTATGGGCTGCGACGGCCTTGGCCAGTGAGTCGACAGATCCCCGCTCCAGAGCCTTATCGGCCTGGGCAACGACCGGGTCGATGGCCCCTGCGGCCTTGACTCCGGTATAGGGAGCTCCCTCTCCGGCACGGTGGATCCGCACAAGAGTCTCGAAGAAGTACATGTCGGCTAATTTCTGCGCCTCGGTACTGAGCTTGCGCACGGTCAAGGCTTTGGCAAAAGCTTCGCGGATCTCCTTTTCGTCGTCCGGCCTAACCCATTTGAGCAATGGGTAGACTTCCCCCTTTGCCAGAGCGTCTCGCGCTTCGATGACTACTGGTCCGTCCAGGGCGTCGCAGTGGGCCAGAACACCTTGTGGCCCCAGCGCGATCGCCAACAGAAGAAACAGTGTCACCCAGAATCCTTTAAGAACTGCCTTTGTTAATTTCATGTTTGCCCTCCCTGGTTATGAATTATTGGATAGCTTTTCCTTTATTACGGAGGACAGGATATATTTGTGACAACTTTAAAGAAAAGATTGTAAGTCATGAGCAAATACGTGCGAATTCGGTCTCGCAGACTGGACTCAGGATAAGTGTCACAAAACTGTGCTATCGTACGTATAATAAGTCTAGAATGCTGACTGGCGGCTGATTTTGACGGATGAGGAACTCATGAAGGCCTATGCTGATGGTGACATGGACGCCTTTCGCACCTTGTACAAACGGCACAAGAACCGGGTCTTGGGGTTTCTCACAGCCAGGTTAGGGGACCGAAGTGAGGCTGAAGATGTTTTCCAGTCTGTTTTTACCAAGCTTCATGCGGCCAGGCGAAGATACCGGCAGGAGATTCCCTTTCTGGCGTGGATCTTCACCATTGCCAGGAATACATTGATCGACCACACCAGGAAGCAGCACTCTTACCGCAAGTACGTGACGACCTCCGAGGAAGCAGTGGAGCAGTATATCGATCCGGGGCGCCCCGATACCTCTTCCATTAGTGATGTTGTTGTGGAGCTTTCCAGTCTTACAGAGGCGCAGCGTCAAGCCCTGGAACTCCGATTTAGCCAGGGGCTGACGTTTGAGGAGATTTCCATGCAGATGCAAACCTCGGCGGATAATGCCCGACAGATAATCAGCCGGGCCGTTCGCCAACTTCGTACATTGATGGGAAGACAGGGAGCTACGCCATGACTGAGCCGAACCAAAAACTACTCAAGGAATTCGGTGGGTTTATTGCTGCCGAGCCGATCGCTCCGGATCGGGAAACCGACGAATCCATTCTGCTAATGGTGGAAAACGATCTTCGGCCGGCCCTCTGGAAGATCTACACCAAGCTTACACTTGCTGAGGTTGGTGCCGGGCTTCTGACATTGACCATCTGTCCACAATTCGGGTTGGGCTTCGGGCAGCACAACGAACTGTTGCATGCCTTGCACCTTTCGACGCCCCCTGTAATCTTCTATCTTCTTTGTGGTCTCCTCTTTGTGACCCTCGGTGCTGCCATGGGAGGCCTCGTGTTGAGTCGGGATGAAATCCGCACCGTCGGTTACGGCAAATACGTCTATTTTGCCGGCTACACGGCACTGGCCTATTTCGCTTTTGTCACTTTGGGAGCCGAGGTTTTCGTGGCAAGTTCTTTGACCTGGATGCTGGGCGCGATGCTGGGAAACCTGTTAGGCTTTGGAGTGGTAACCAGACTGAAACAGGCGAGGTGTGGCTGACGCAAAAAATCCGTTGACGGGTGCAGGATAATGCGGATATCCTGATAAGCATGACAACGCCAAGCAGGAGGTCTGTATGACGGTATCAAGAAGAGATCTGCTGAAAGGTTCTTTGCCATTCATGGTGGGTGCCGCACTGGGTGGCATTTCCGGAGTCGCTCCGCGGCTCGTGTCGGGCGCTGAAGCGGACAAACAAATGGCTGTACCGCAGCCACCCTGGCCGTACAAGAAACTCGATAGCATCGCGGTGGCCGAGTCCGCGTACGACGGCTATTACACGGGGGCATGCAACTACGGTGTCTTTGAGAGTATCATTGGAGCGCTTCGCAAAGAGGTTGGCTTCCCATATACGGCCTTCCCGTCTGCAATGATGGTTGTGGGGGAGGGAGGGGTTGCCCAGGTAGCCTCGCTCTGCGGCTCACTGAACGGCGCAGCGCACGCGATATTCCTCATCACGGGAGGCCTCGACAAGAAACAACGGGAAGTCCCGTTTGCACTGATTCAGGACCTGTATAATTGGTATGAGCAGGCTCCTCTCCCTGACTACAAACCGAAGAACGCGAAGTACCAGATTGTCACCTCGGTCTCCAAGTCGAACCTCTGCCATGTGTCGGTTTCCAAATGGTGCAAGGTTGCGAAAGTGAAGTCCTTTTCAAAGGAGCGGTCTGAGCGGTGTGCCTGGCTCACGGCCGCTGTTGCAAAACAGACGGTGGATCTCCTGAACAAGCAGGCGGACGGGGCTTTCAAACCGACCTATGCCATGTCCGCCGACGTGAAAGCCTGCAGGTCGTGCCACGACCAGAAGGGCACGATCGAGAACACGCGCGCCATGATGGATTGCGGCGGGTGCCACTTCACGGGTAAAGCGCCCAAGCACCCGAAGATATAAGAAAGATATAAGACGACGGTCGTTTGAGACACATAGGGCCCTCCCTGCGGTGAAGCGCGGGGAGGGCCCATCAACATTCTCCAAGACTTCCGAGTGCCAACAGAACTGCGAGAGAAGGCCCTGTTCAGGCCCGGTAAAGGTGTTCGCGCGTTAACGGAAGTTCGTTGTTAGTCCCGTTGGTGAACAGCATCTGGTAGACCCGTATTTCGCCCCACCGGAACGCTGCTGCGCTGCCATTCAGATACATGCGCCACATGCGGACAAGTTGTGAGTCAAACATGCGCTCGATGGCGCTTACATTCTCCTCGAAACGTCTTGCCCACGCTTCGAGGGTCAACGCATAATGGACGCGCAGGTTTTCGATGTCAACCGGGATGAGGCCTTTTTGTCCCGCAACGCGCAGCACGTGATCGAGCACGGGGATGTACGCACCCGGGAAAATATATTTCGTGGTCCACGCATCAGCGCCATTGTCGAATTCTTTGCCGATCGTGTGCAGGAGGGCGAGGCCGCCCTGCTTCAATATGCTCTTTGTCTTTTCCATGAAGGCTGGTATATAACTCCTTCCCACGTGTTCGAACATACCAATGGAGACGAACTTATCGAACTGGCCTTGAACCTTTCGATAGTCTTCACGCACAATGCGAATCTTTTTCCCGAGGCCTGCCTCAGCGACCTTCTTGGCGGCGTACTCGGCCTGGTTATCGGAAAGAGTGCAACCAAGGCCTTCTATCCCGTAATGGCGGGCAGCATGTAAGAGCATACCACCCCATCCACATCCGATATCCACGAGGCTCTCTCCTTCCTTGAGCTGGAGCTTCCTGCAGATATGCTCGTACTTCTGCTGCTGTGCCTGTTCAAGCGTGTCCTGCTCGTTCTTGAAATAGGCACACGAGTAGGTCAGGCTCTCATCAAGGTAGAGTTTATAGAATTCGTTACCCAGGTCATAGTGATGGGCGATATTGCCGGGAGATCGCTTGAGCGTATTGAGGGATCGCAGGTGTTGCAATAAGACCGCCACCTTGGTTCTTGGGGAGAGCTTCATATACTGAACGCGCGGATCCATACCGACACGGAGGAGCTGCTGTAAATCGCCTGCTAGGTCGATAGCTCCGTCAACGTATTCCTCCCTGAAGCCCATTGAACCCCGGGCAAAAATTCTCTTTACCGCCTTTTCAGTCCTGAATGTGATCGTGAATAGAGGAGCCGCGCTTCCGAACTGATCAGCGTCGCCATCCCAGTAACAGACCTTGAACGGTATGTCGGGCAGATTGCGGCTTAGCGCCAGCAGCAACTCCTGAAGGGTCTTCTTCATAAGCTCCCCTGCGCCGCGTGCGGCAACATTCGTTTAGCAACAAATTGCCTACTTCAAATGTATCGAGACAGAAAAAATTTGTCAAATGTCTAGCGAAAAGGAACTCTGGAGGCCCGGTTGATCCTTACAAGACCATCTCAATGAGGTGCGGACCGGGTTCGGCGAGGGCGATGCGCAACTCGCGTGCAAGCGCCTCAGCGGTTTCGACGGAAACAGCCGGCACGCCCATTCCCCGTGTGATTCCCACCCAATCGATTGCCGGGCGGTCAAGCTCCGTCAGTGCCATGGCAACAGGGCCGGGCGATGAGACGCCGCAGCGAGCGAGATACGACCGCAACGCGTTATACCTGCGGTTGGAAAGGACGAGAGTCGTAATGTTAAGTGCCTCCCGTGCCTGGGTCCACAAAGATTGCACCGTGTACATGCCGCTTCCGTCAGCCTGGAAATCGATCACCGATCGATCAGGGCATGCCACTGCTGCGCCTATTGAGCAAGGCATACCCCACCCGAGCGAGCCGCCGGATATGGTGAGGAGGGTGTGTGGCGCAACACTTTCGCTGGGAGGGAAGTAGGCAGCGGAAGAAGTGATACCTTCATCCACTATGATCGCGCCTTCAGGCTGCATTGCGGCAACAGTCTGGCACACCTTTTCAACGCTCAGTCTGCCTTTGGGCAGACCGGGCCGTTCCAGTTCCGCAATCAGGCCGGTCGGCAAACGGGAGCAGGAAGGACCGCCCACGGCTTGGGCTAACCGTTCCAGGGCTTCCACGCTATCCTGCCCCGGGGACGCGAGAAAAACCTTCTGTTGCTCTTTCTTCAGTATCTTGCTGTCAAAGTCGCGGTGCCCTACAAACATCACCGGCTCTTCCGTTCCGGCAAGTACCACCCCTTTATACTTGTGCACCATGGTTGCCTGGCCCGCCTGGTAGGGTGTGCGCTTTACAACAGGTGAGCCGGCGCCGCGGTCCCAACAGGTGGGGAAGGTCTCCGTGAAAAGGTCGCAGCCCGTTGCTGCCTTGATGCGGGCACACGCAGCGAGGCCGTTCTTGGAGAGCGCCCTGCCTCCAAGCATGAGTGCTGTGGGAGACGAGTGTTGCAGAAGTTTGCGTGCATCCTCAACAGTCTTCTCATCGACGCGCTGGAGCGGCGCTGCGGATACGGCGGAGACCTCTGCATGATACTCGTGCAGTTGAAGGTCGTCCGGCACAATCAGCGTTGCTATGCTCCCGCCAAGAGAGGCTGAGATAGCTTCCTTCAAGTCCCGCGGAAGAGTCTCGGGCGAGCGTATCGACCGGTGCCAGCTGGACACCGTGGCTGCGAGTCCCTCGATGTCCATGTTGAGTGGCGGGTCGACAGGGCGGTGCCAGGTGGAATGATTACCGATGACGTTCAATACAGGCGTGCGTGCGCGGCGGGCATTGTGGAGGTTGGAAACACCGTTGGCGAAGCCGGGCCCCAGATGCACGAGGGTCATGGCGGGCTTGCCCAGCATGCGTCCATACCCGTCAGCAGCGCCGGTGCAGACGCCTTCAAAAAGCCCGAGCATGGCCCTGATGCCCGGAACTGCATCGAGTGCCATTACGAGAGGCATTTCCGTGGTGCCGGGATTGGTGAAACAGACCTTGATGCCGGACGCGATGGCAGTCTTGATGAGAAGTTGGGCGCCGTTCATAGAATTCCTCCGACGAGTACTGTTTGGCGAGTCTAGTATAGTGGGTTTGGAATGGATTGGCAAATATGAAGCATGTTTGATAGAGCCGGAAAAAATTTTGCTCTTTCCCAGTAATGTGATGAAATAGCGCGGAGGCACACACGGATGGCAAGCGCCAGACTCTTCGAAAGAACAACCATCAACAACATGACACTCGAAAACCGGTTCGTTCGCTCTGCCACCTGGGAAGGTCTCGCTACCGATGACGGGGCTGTTACCGACAGGCTCATTGATCTTTCGGTGCAGCTTGCGGAGGGTGGTGTGGGTCTCATCATCACCGGTCACGGATACGTGCTGCCAGACGGGCAGGCGAGCCTTCGGCAACTCGCTATTTATGACGACCGGTTCATTACCGGTCTTGCCGCCCTTGTTGATGCGGTGCACGCTGCGGGAGGAAAGATAGTCATGCAGATCTCGCACGCGGGCTGTCGCGCTGACCTGGGGCTTACCGGACTGGAGGCGATGGGAACTTCACCCATGGGAGGCCAGGCAGGGACACCCTGCCGGGCAATGACCAGCGAGGATATCGCTTACGTCACCCAAGCCTTTGCTCGGGCGGCATCCCGTGCAGCTCACGCTGGCTTTGACGGCGTCCAGGTTCATGTGGCCCACGCGTATCTCCTGAGCCAGTTCCTCTCTCCGTATCACAACAAGAGAAAGGATGCGTACGGCGGAAGCATCGAGAATCGCGCGCGCATGACGCTCGAAGTTGTTCGAGCGGTGCGGGAAGCGATGGGTGGCCATCACGCCCTTCTTGTGAAGATGAATTCCGAGGACTTCGTGGACGGCGGCTTCTCGGTGCAGGAGATGCTCGAGACAGCCTTACTTCTGGAGGGTGCGGGAGTTGATGCTATAGAACTGAGCGGGGGAAGCCCCTTTTCGCCGACGTACTTTTCGGTTCGGCCCGGCCCCATCAGGAACCAGGCCAGCGAAGCCTATTACCAGTGGACGGCAAGGATGTACAAGGAGAAGGTGCGCGTTCCGCTTATGCTGGTGGGGGGTGTCCGTTCATATGGCCTGGCGGAACGGCTCGTGAAAGAAGGAGCGACAGATTACATTTCCCTGAGTCGCCCGTTAATCAGGGAACCAGGCCTGATCAACCGCTGGCGATCGGGGGACCGGCGCAAGGCGGCGTGTGTGTCTGACAATGGCTGCTTCGTGCCGGCTCGCGCTGGACTGGGCCTTTCGTGCGTGGTGGAGCAAAGGGCCAAAGAGAAAGGTCGCAGGTTACACGTTACAAATTAGAGACCACAGCCGTAGATGGTTTGACTTGACCTGTAACCTGTAACCGGTCGTTCCAGCTTGCGGCAGACTACAAAGCCGATTCGTGATATCTTAAAGAGCGAAACGCAACAACGATTCTCTGCTTCCGATAGGAGGTGCGTATGGCATCCTACACCGGTCGTCTTTTACGTGTCAATCTGAGCCGCGGTACTGCAATGGCGGAAACGATCCCCCCGGAGACGTGTGAACTTTTCGTGGGAGGAAGGGGGTTTGGAATAGCATACCTTTATAAAGAGCTAACCCCACAGGTGGACCCGCTGAGCGAAGAGAACAAGATTATGTTTCTGGCCGGCCCGCTTGCAGGGACGCACGCGCAATCCGTGTCGCGCTGGATGGTTTGCACCAAGAGTCCTCTTACCGGTGCTTATGCCCGATCCGTTGGAGGCGCTGATTTCGCAGCATGGCTTCGCTTTGCAGGTTACGACGCGGTGCTCGTTGAGGGTAAGGCTTCCACGCCCGTCTATCTTCACGTCACGCCGGATGGTTGTGCCATCACCAGGGCGGATGATCTCTGGGGCATGGACACGGTCAGGACACAAGAGACGCTGCACGGTCGCCACGGACAGAAGACGCGTGTCGCCTGCATCGGGCCTGCGGGTGAGCGCCTGGTGAGGTACGCAGCGATCGTGAGCGGCAGGAGAACGGCGAGTCGTTGCGGTGTGGGCACGGTGATGGGCTCAAAAAACCTGAAGGCAATAGCAATCACGGCTGAACGCGCTACCAGGCTTGCCAACCCGGAGGCTTTTAAAGGTCTGGCCAGGGAGCAGAACCAGATTTTCCGCGCAAGCGAGAAGTTTGCGCAACACAAGGAATGGGGCACAACAGAGACCCAGAACGTGACGAACACACTGGGCATATTTCCGACTCGAAACTTCCGTTTCGGCCAGCAGAAGGGCGGAGAAAAACTCTATGGTGAAGAGTACCGGAAACTGAGAACAGGTGAGTTCGGCTGTTACAATTGTTCAGCCCGGTGCGGCAAGGCACACAACGTAACGGTGGGGCCATACGCAGGGGCATGGAGCGAAGGCCCGGAGTACGAGTCCCTCTGGGCATTCAGCGCACCCATCGACAGCACGTCGATCGAAGCGACCATACGAGCCGACCAGATCTGTGACGATCTCGGCATCGACACGATCAGTGCGGGCAACGCTATCGGCTTCGCGTACGAGCTCTTCGAGCGAGGCATCATTGACCGTAAGGATACGGACGGATTGGAACTTAATTACGAAGACCACCAGGCCATGGTCGCATTGATCCAGAAGATCGCAGCCCGGGAGGGTTTCGGCGACGTGCTTGCCGAGGGTGTGGTTAGGGCAGCGCGCGCAATCGGGCGCGGGGCTGAAGCCTACGCGATGCACGTCAAGGGGTTGGAACTCCCTGCGTACGAGCCGCGCGGTGCAAAATCGCAGGGCTTTAACTACGCTACCTCGAACATCGGCGGGAGCCACTGTTACGGTTACGCAGCGCAGGAGGTCTTCGGGGTGCCCATGCCGCGTCCGGTCAACCGCTTTGCGGAAACGGAAAATGCCGACATTGTGATCGCCAACCAGAACGGTACGGCCATGGGTGAGGTAGGGATCGTCTGCAGCTTTGCCAGGGCGTGGGGATGGTTTCCTCAGGTGTATGGCAAGCTGCTCGCGGCATCGACGGGTGTCGATAGATTCGCGGAGATTGGCAATCTCGCTAAGACAGGAGAACGGATCGTCAACCTGGAGCGCGCCTTTAACGCGCGCGAAGGGTTCGGCCGGCGAGACGACACGCTTCCGTCCAGGATGCTGAACGAGCCGCTCCACACGTATGATGCCCCGGGAGAAGGTGAGATGGTGCGGGAGAGGGAGAAATTTCTCGACCGTTACTACGAACTCCGGGGCTGGTCTGCACAGGGCGTTCCGACAGCAGCGAAGCTGAAGGAACTGGGGCTCGAAGAGATTACAAGCGACCTTCCGGGGCGCTGACACATGGCCGAGAGCAAGCTTCTGGTAAAGGGTACGCTGCCTTCTCCTCTCGAACGGGAGCTGACCGTGGTCGGCAAACCACTCAACAGGAGAGACGCCGCCGAAAAGGTGACGGGACGCGCAAAGTATGCGGGAGACATCAGGTTGGATGGCATGCTGTATGGCAAGACCCTCCACTGTCCATACCCACGGGCCAGGATAAAGAAGCTCGATGTGAGCAAAGCGGAGGCGCTTCCGGGCGTTCACGCGGTGCTTACGAAGGAGAACATGAAAGGCTGGCGCACCACCTGGTACAGGGTTCAGGAGCTGGCATTCCCTGAATGTATCACGCATGAAGGAGTGGAAGTTGCCGCAGTCGCAGCCGATGACATCGCCATTGCTCAACGGGCCATCGATTTGATCGATGTGGAGTATGAAGTGCTCACACCGATGATGGATGCGGAAGAAGTTTTGCGAGAGCCGCCACCAGCCCTGGTTGCGGATGAGGAGTACCCGGGCAGAGAAGCCTTCGATAGAAAACCGTACGTGATCGCTCGGGGTGATATAGAGAAAGGCTTCGCCGAAGCGGATGTCGTGGTAGAGGATGTCTATACTACCCAGGTTTCTCACCATGGGACCATCCAGACGCGCGCATGTGTGGCAAGCTGGGACGGCCGCATGCTCACGGTATGGGACTCGGTGCAGGGGGTATGGAATGCAAAACTTGCTCTCGCCGATTCCCTTGGTCTCGATCCGGACCACGTGAGGGTCATCGTCAAGTACTTAGGCGGTGGGTTTGGTTCGAAGGCGTGGTCCCAGCGGATCACGTATTACGCTGCGAAGCTTTCCATGATAACAGGAAGGCCCGTCAGGATGGAGCGAACGCGCGCAGAGGAGTTCGTCAACCACTCCCGTCGCTTTGACATCAAGATGTATGTCAAAATGGGCGCACGAAGGGACGGGACGCTCACCGCGATCCAGCAGAGGGCGGTGGTCAACGCCGGCGCAGCAGCGTCGCCGGATAATTATTATGTCACGCAAGTCATCTGGCACACAGCCAACCTCCATGCATGCCCCAACGTGTATCTCGAACAGGTGGGAGTCTATACCAACAAGCAGATTACGGGACCCACTCGCTCACCCATGAACATGCAGGCTATTTTTGCCCTGGAATCACACATGGACAGGATGGCCGTGGAACTGGGAATGGACCCGTATCGGTTCAGGATGAAGAACTATTCGACCTACCAGACCGTGGCAGCTGATGAATCGCGTGATGTCACCCAGCAGGTAAAAAGTTTTGACGCACACGTGCCGTATTCGAGTAAGATTCTGGACCAGTGCACGGAACTGGCCACCCATGCGATTGACTGGGAGCGAAGAGCGCAGGTGCAAGCCATGAATAGGAGCGCCCGCGTCAAACGCGGGATCGGCATGGCCTCGTATCTGGTCATGCAGGGCGTAGGATTGCCCCCGTACGCGGCCGAAGCGAACGTGGTCATACACCATGATGGCACTATCGAGTTGTGTGCTGGCGTCGTTGACATCGGCGGCGGGCAGCAAACCATACTTCCCATGTTTGCCGCGGAAGAACTGGGAGTGGAGGCTCTTGACGTGAATGTCATATCAGGTGACACCGAGGGTACGCCATATGGACCTTCCTGTCACGCGTCGCGCTGCACGCCTGAGATGGGACCGGCGATTGTTCAGGCAGCCGCAGATGCGAGGCAGCAGCTCTTTGAGCTTGCGGCTCCTATGCTGGGCGTGAAGGCGGAAGAGCTGCAATCGGTGAACGGGACCATCTACGTGAAGTCAGATTCCTCGATATCTGTGCCGTTCAGGTCCGCCTGCAACAGGATCGATCCACAGAAGCCGATCATCGGCAGAGGAAGCAGGGCGCCCAATCCCAAGGAACCGATGATGGCGACGTTCGGTGCGCAGGCAGTGGAGCTGGAAGTTGATACGGAAACGGGTCACGTCAGGATACTCAAGCTTGCTGCAGCCCAGGACTTCGGGAGGGCGATAAACCCCAAACTGAGCGTCTCTCAGGTTTATGGTGGTATCGAATTCGGGGTAGGATATACCCTCATGGAAGAGGGCGTATACGACCCGAAGACAGGCAAGCTCCTCACTCCCAACCTTCACCAGTACCGCATGCCCACGTGTCTCGATTATCCTCCCGTTGAGGTCACAATAGCTGAGGTGGAAGACCCATACTTCGCCTATTCAGCCAAAGGAGCCGGAGAGAACACGAACGCGCCAACGCCGGCGGCCATCAGGAATGCCCTGTATCATGCCACCGGCATCTGGTTCAACGACCTGCCGATCACGCCGGACAAGATTATCGCTGCTGTGAAGGGCAGGGGGATGCAGCGTAAGGGGGCACAGTAGATGCTCTGTGAACTCCCCGAATTTCAGCATATCGATGCGCATGATGTTGCAAAAGCGGTTGAGTGTCTCAGTGCGCACGAGGGCAGGGCGCGCGTGATTCCGGCCCTGGAGGGGGCAAGCATATTCCCGCGAACCAATACAAGGTGGGCTTGACCAAGGCGATCGTGAGAGGCGCACTGACGTCACTCATCGAAACGAACAGTTAGGAGGTTTGTATGAAGCGAATCACCGTCCTTTTTCTTTCGATTGGGTTTTTCTGTCTGGTCTGGTGGCAGGGGGTCTCGCAAGCGGCGAGCGACTATCCGAACCGCGCCATCAGCCTGATTGTACCTTACCCGGCCGGTGGGGTGACCGACCTTGGAGCACGTGCCGTTGCGGAGTCTCTGGAAAAGCATCTGAAGCAGCCGGTCGTTGTGGTAAACAAGACGGGTGGCGGGACGACCATCGGTGGGTACGCGGTTGCCTCAGCAAAGCCGGATGGGTATACGCTTGGTTTCTTCCCGGTCGCCGCGGCAATTCCTGAAGCATATGCCTACTTCCAGGAGGCACCCTATTCGAGTAAGGACTTGCGGAGGATCTGCAGTGGCGTGGCAACCGCGTATACCATATCGGTCAAAGAAGATGCGCCATGGAAGACCTTGAAAGAACTGATCGAGTACGCCAAGAAGAACCCGGGCATGAAGGTGGGGACAGGAGGAAAGCAGACTCTCCAGAGTATGCTGATGACCTCGATCAATAAAACGGAGAAGGCAGGCTTTGTAACAGTCCCGTTTGCGGGAGACCCGCAGAACCTGGCAGCGCTGCTGGGAGGTCACACGCAGGTGGGCGCCTTTGACTTCTCTGTTGCGAAGTCTCTCTGGGACGCAAAGAAAATCAGGGTGCTCGCCACCGTTACGGAAAAGAGGGCTGAATTTGCGCCAAACATTCCGACGGTTGTGGAGATCGGCTACCCGATTCTGTATGTTTCAGTATTAGGGATAAATGCACCCAAAGGCGTACCGGACGAGGTGGTGCAGAAAATAGATGCTCTGGTTGCACGGATATCAAAGGAGCCTGACTTCCAGACAAAGATCCACAACACGGCCTTGCAGATAAATTACCAGAACGCGGAAACGTACGAGAAGTCTCTTAACACGTACAGGACTAATATCTCCAATTTCTTCAAAGAAGAGGGACTCGTCAAGTAAGATAACTCTATGGAGACCGTGCAGATACCAAAGCGCGAGGCGCTCTTCTGGATGGTGCTGGGGGCCTTCATCTGTTTCCTTGGCTGGAGGATCAAGATAGGCAACTTCCATGCGCCTGGCCCCGGCTTCTTTGCGCTGGTGGCAGGGCTTTCCCTTCTGCTTATCGGGGTGCTCATGCTTTTTTCCAGGACGGCATCGAGGCCTCAGGCCAGTCCCGATTCGGGCACGAGCAGTGTAACCATAACAGAACATGTTCCCGTACGGCGACTCCTCGGGACCATGGCCCTGCTGGCTGCGTACGCAGTCTTTCTGAACAGCATCGGCTTCATTCTTTGTACGTTTCTTGTCATGTGGGGACTTTTTTACGATTGGGGAAAGAATCGTCTGGCCACCGCCTTTCTTGCCTCTGTGACAACAACGGTGGTGACCTACACGATTTTCGAGGTTTGGCTTCGAAGCCAGCTCCCGCGCGGCATGTTCCCCTGGTGGTGACGCATTCATGGATCTGCTGCACGATCTATTCTATGGTTTCAGCATCGCGTTCCAGCCGGTAAATCTCCTAACCTGCTTTATCGGCGTCTTCATCGGGACCCTCATCGGGGTCCTTCCCGGCATAGGACCGGTGGGCGCCATGTCCCTGCTCTTGCCGGTTACGTTCGGCATGTCGCCGGTGAGCGGGATCATCATGCTTGCCGGTATTTTCTACGGTTCGATGTATGGGGGATCGACCACCTCTATTCTTGTCAACATCCCCGGAGAGGCGGCATCCGTGGTGACGTGTCTGGACGGTTACCAGATGGCGCAGAAGGGGCGGGCCGGTCCGGCTCTCGGGATTGCCGCCTTTGGCTCGTTCATCGCGGGCACGTTGGGCATCGTCGGATTGATGCTGGTTGCGAACCCGCTGGCTGAGTTTGCGCTCAAGTTCGGTCCACCAGAATACTTTTCGCTTATGGTCCTGGGGCTCTCGATTCTCATCTACCTTACTCAGGGCTCTTTGCTCCGCGGCTTCGCCATGGCAGCCCTGGGAGTCTTCCTGAGCCTCATCGGGCAGGACGTAAATGAGGGCATACCACGCTTCACCTTCGGTTTTAGAGGACTCATCGACGGGGTGGGGCTCGTGCCTCTGGTCATGGGTCTTTTCGGCGTCTCGGAGGTGCTGCTGAACCTGGAGCGGACGGCGGAGAGGATCATCGTAAAGACCGGCGTGCGCCATCTTCTTCCCACCAGGGAGGACTGGAAGCGCTCTGTCAAGCCGATCGGCAGAGGCACACTTGTCGGGTTCTTCCTGGGCATCCTTCCGGGTGGAGGCTCGATCATTTCGACCTTCATCTCCTATGCCCTGGAGAAAAGATTTTCCAGACACCCCGAGGAGTTCGGCAAGGGCGCCATCGAAGGCGTGGCCGGTCCTGAATCTGCCAACAATGCTGCGTCGAGTAGCGGGTTCATCCCGCTCTTCTCCCTGGGGATCCCCTCCAACGTTATAACCGCGCTGCTTCTTGGCGCCCTGATGATTCACGGACTGAGACCGGGACCCTTGATGATTACCGAGCATCCTGAGGTGTTCTGGGGCGCG
>Ga0079037_100000559_pt1 | contig 17290 bp, 18 predicted proteins | sample Mud3Dept4metaG_FD_71479 | JGI IMG/M metagenome (GOLD analysis project Ga0079037, IMG submission 71479) | Freshwater wetland microbial communities from Ohio, USA, analyzing the effect of biotic and abiotic controls - Mud 3 Core 4 Depth 4 metaG | ecosystem: Environmental > Aquatic > Freshwater >... | reverse complement strand
GACGGCACGGGCCTCTGGCTGGGCGCCTACGACCCGTACGGGCGGTTCGACTCGGCTCGGGTTACCGGCCCCGGGCTCACGGGCACGATCACGCTCACGAAGACCATCGCCGACGAGAACTTCCAGATAGCTGGTATGGCGCCCGTCGTGTGGTTGTCGGAGGCGGCAATCGGCTCCATCCCGGACGATGGGGCGACGTACCGGTTCAGCCTCTACGCCGGGAGCGTGCTCCAGGCCACGTACGACGTGACCGTTGGCAAGCGACCCTACAAGCCCTCCGAGCTCTCCGGGGCGATGTTCCCGGTGATCTCGTCGGCCACCGACGCCGCCCTGACCAGCTTCAACGGCGGGATGCTGCCGGTCTCCTGGACCCTGCCGCCGAGCCTGACGCCGTACTCGCTCAGCGTCTCCATCGGCGACGCCAACGGCGTGCACGTGAACGAGGTCTTCTACGACCTCACGTGGACGGCCCCCCCCGCGGTCGTCTCGCTCCCGGCCGTCACCGCCACCGGCCAAGCATTCACGCCGACGTGGCGGGACATCCACATGTCCGGCACGGACATCTTCGGCAGAGAACTCCTCACGAGCCTGCATCGATAAAGATCAACTGCGACGCCTTCGCCGCTGCCTGCCACAGCTCTTCATCTACGATTCGGAGGCCCCCTTCGGGACTCCGCGTCCCCGGGGCGCAATCCGCTCCAGACCAAGAGGAGGCATCGGAGCTGGAGGGTGACCCCCTTAGTGGGGCTCAGGCGTACCGGGAAACACGCTCCATGCAGTCGGGGCCAGCACCTGCTCCTCCGCGAGCCGCACCAGCGCACGGGCGATCTCGCATGACCCTCCTCTCGCACTGTGACCTGCAGGCCCGGCGGCCCCAGGTTCGCCCCGCGAGTCCACGCGCCAGCGATGGCGGGCCGGCGCCTCGCTCGCTGTGAGCCGTTCGCACGCGCCGCCTCCAGCTTCGGCGCTCCACTCCCAGGCGCCACCGGCGGGGCCTTTCACGCTGTCGGGCGCGACGGCGCTCTACACCGGAATGCGGAAAGGCGAGCTGCTGGCGTTGCGCAAGACAACTTGGACCTCGACGCAGGGCTCATCACGGTGAGGCGCTCTTGGGGCCGGGACATGACCAAGGGTTTCGGCCACGCTTGCCGGGCGTGTGTGAACGGGGAGGGCAGGCGGGACCCGGCTGCGCGCTGCACTCACGTTGAGGCGGCGGCAGATCGAGGGCTGCGCCGGTGTCCTGCGAATGGCGACGGCTGTGGCCCAAGGCCGAGGTGAGGCCGGTTCTGTTCCACGATGTACCCCACATGACGGCAGGCCTGCTCATGATGGCCGGGGTGACCCCGGCGGCTGTGCCCCAGCGGGCGGCAGCGGGGGCCGAGGCCGCGCCGTCCGCTGCATCCCTGCTGCGAGCCGCCGAGGCCGAGAAGGGAAGGGCCGGGACCCCCGGCACGAATGCCCAAGGAATCCCGGCCCCTCGAATGGCGCGCGATACAGGATTCGAACCTGTGGCCTTCGGCTCCGGAGGCCGACGCTCTATCCATCTGAGCTAATCGCGCTCGACGACTCGGGTTCTATTGCAGGGGCGGCGCGAAGGCAAGGAGCATCGAGGCGGCGCCGCTCAGGGGCAGGGGGAGGCGAGGCGATCGGCGGGCGCTCGCCGCAGCCATTCGGCGATGGCGTCGCGGAGCAGCAGGTCGCCCCGCATGGCCACGTTCTCCGGGCCGAGGCGCGTCACCACCCGGCGCAGCCCGTCCCCGCCGGCGGCCAGGAACTCGTTGGTGCCGAGGGTGTAGACCCGGTCCGGGTCGAGCGGTTGGCCGTCGCAGTTCGTGAGCGCGCCGCCCTGGAAGCGCAGGCCGGACCACTGCGGGAAGCCCCTTCCGCCCCTGGTCAGCGCCCGGGACATCTGAGCGAGGTCGGCGAGACGGACCCGCAGCACCGCCAGGCCGTCCTCGAAGGGCATGGCCTCGAAGAGCTGCCCGTAGCGCAGCTCGCCGGCCGGGAGGTCGGCGCGGAGGCCGCCCGCGTTCATGAGGCCGAAGTCGGTCCCGAGCGCCGCGCGGATGGCGCCGGCCGACGCCGCTCCCAGCGGGGAGAGGGCGGTGGAGTCGCGCGTCAGCGGGCTCGCCAGCGTCACCCCGACCGGCCGCTCCCGGTCGGCCCGGGCGGCGGCGAGGTAGGGGGCGATGGCGGCGGCCACGCGCCGGTCGGGCCGGGCCCCGGCGGCCCGCAGGAAGGGGCGGAATCGGGGCGCCTCTCCGACGCAGAGCGTGAGCCAGCCGAGGGCCTGACCCCAGGCGCCGGCCTCCAGCAAAGCCACGCCGTTCACGAGGCGGCGGAGATAGGCATGGGTGTGGCCGCCCACCACCGCGTCCACCAGGCCGGGCGGGAGCGACTGCGCCAGCCGGAACAGGTCCGAGTCCAGCTCGCAGCCGGAGAGGTCCGCGGGCTCGCGCTCCGGGCCGCAGCGGCCGCCGAGGTGCGCCACCGCCACCACCAGCTCCGCACCCTCGGCGCGGAGAGCCTTCGCCTGCCGCTCCAGCGTGCGGGCGGCCCTGCCGAAGGCCAGCCCTCGCACGTTGCCGGGCATGGTGCCGTACGGGGTGTGCTCGCCGGCCAAGCCCACCACCCCGACCACCGGACCGCCGCGGAACCGGAAGAGCCGCCGGCCGCCGAGGTTCGGCCAGCCCGGCAGCCTCCCGGTGGCCCGTTCCACCAGGTTCGCGGAGAGGAACGGGTAGGGGGCCGCGGCGATCCGCCGGCGCAGCGCCTCCTGGCCGTAGTCGAAGTCGTGATTCCCGAGCGCCGCCGCGGCGAGCCCCATGGCGCGGTAGGCCGCGACGAGCGACTCGCCCCGCGAGAGCGCCACCTCCAGCGTGCCCTGCATGCCGTCGCCGGCGTCGAGGAGCAGCGTCGGCCCCTCGCGGCGGATCTGGGCCAGCCGCCCGGCGAGGAGCGGCAACCGCTCCAGGCGCCCGTGCACGTCGTTCATGGCCGCGATCTGCACGCAGCGCGGGCCCGGCGCGGCGAGGAGGAGGGCGAGCGCGGCGGAGAGCAGCATGCGGTGGAACGGCCGTCCGGTGGGGCGCGGCCACTGTAGCACGCGGCACCTTCCGGCCCGCGCCCAGGACCGGCGGAGACGTCGGGCCCCGGGGTTGAAGTCGGCTCTTTTGCCGTGGTAATTCGACCGCCCTCATGATCCACGTCGACTCGCTCGAAGAGCTGCTACGCCTGGTGGCCCTGGTCGCCGCGGGCATCTCCGCCCTCATCATCGTCTGGTACCTGGTGCGCCGTCCGCCGCTCGGCCGCCTCACCAAGACCCTGCTCCTCTTCGGCCTCGGGATCATGCCGGGGCTGGTCGCGCTCTCCGGAAACATCGCCGGCTACGAGTACACCCTGAAGCGCGAGTTCTGCGGCTCCTGCCACGTGATGGGAGCCTACGTGCGGGACGCCGAGAACCCGAAGTCGAAGAGCCTGGCGGCGATCCACAGCCGCAACCACCGATTCGGCGGCGACAGCTGCTACACCTGCCACGCCGACTACCAGATGTTCGGGGCCCTCACCACCAAGCTGAACGGCCTCAAGCACCTCTACTTCTACGTCACCGAGTACGCCAGCACCGGCCCGGACGGCGAGGGCGGGCCCACCATCCACCTCTACAAGCCCTTCAAGAACGACACCTGCATGCAGTGCCACTCCACCGGGGCGCCGCGCTGGGCGGGGGTGGAGGAGCACCAGTCCATGCTGGAGGACATCCGGAAGGGCGAGATGTCCTGCATCGGCTGCCACAGCGAGGTGCATCCGACGGCGCTGGCGCACCGGCCCAAGGCGCAGGCCAAGGCCGAGGAGAGGAAGCCGTGACCCACCTCACCGTTCGCAGGCTCACCTACGTCTCGGCGGCGGCCACCCTGGGCGCCCTCGCCCTGATGGTGGCCTCGCTGGTCTCCCCCAAGCCGGTGCTGCTGGTGTTCGCCATGAGCGTCGGGCAGGGCCTCGGCACCCTCTCCCTCGCGACCTTCCTCCTCGCCATCGCCCTCGACCTCCAGTCGGGCGGCGCCATGGTGGACCAGGTGGAGGAGGAGGTCGCCGAGATCAAGTCGGCGATGCACCTGCCGGACGAGCCCGCGCCCGAGCAGTCGGAGCGCACCCGGGACACCACCGCCCACGAGTAGCCGCCGGCGCTACGGGGTGAGGGCGCAGGCGCAGGCGGTGGTGCCGTCGCAGGGGTTGTACGTCCCCTGCTTGTAGCACTGGAGGCCCTGGCAGCAGGGCGAGGCCGCGGAGCAGGTCTGGCCGGTGCCGGCGCAGGTCGAGCCCGACTGGCAGGTGCCGGACAGTGCGCCGGACGGGATGACGCAGCCGAGCCCGGCGCAGCAGTCCTGCGCCGAGACGCAGGCCGCGCCCAGCTGCTGGCACGCGAGAGGCTGGGCGCACTTCGAGGTGGCGCCGTCGCAGATCTGGGAGCAGCACTGGGAGCCGCTGGTGCAGGCGGCGCCGTTCGCCTCGCACGAGGCGCACAGCCCACCCGAGCAGATGCCAGAGCAGCACTGGGAGGCGCCGGTGCAGGCGACTCCATTCGTCTTGCAGGACGGTCCCGAGGTCTGACAGGCATAGCCACCCTCGGAAGCGAGGCAGGAGGTGCCGGTGCAGCAGCTCGGGTCCGCGAGGCCGGAGCAGGTGGCGCCGAGCGGCTTGCAGGTGGAGACCTGGGCGCAGGTCTTCTTGGTGGCGGTCGGGGTGGCGAGGACGCAGGGCAGGTAGTTGCAGCACTGGTCCCGGAACTCGCAGGCGTCGCCTGGCTGGATGCAGCAGGCGGGGTTGGTCGGGTCGTAGCCGGTAGGGCAGGTGGTCGACCCACCGCCGAAGCAACGCGGGATGCCGGAGGAGTCGAGCTTGCAGACGGCCTTCTTGCCGTCGCAGCAGTCCTGCGAGGCCGAGATGTGGCCGCCGCCCGGCAGGACCGGGGCTCCGCAGGTGGCGCCGGGCGGGTTGCAGGCCTGCCCGTTGTCGCAGCGGAGATCGAGGTTCGAGGCGCATTGCACGTTGGCGGTGGTCGAGCCGCCGCAGCAGTCGGCCGTTTCGGTGCACCAGTCGCCGGCGACGCGGCAGCCGGTGGCCGGCACGCAGACCGCCGCCCCGCTGCCCATGTCCCGGCACAGGCCGGTGCAGCACTTGCCGCCGGTGAGGGCGCAGGGATTGCCGTCCTGGATGCAGCCGCCGCTCGGGTCGGTGCACCGGCCCACGCCCGTCGTTGCGTCCTTCACGCAGGTGTTGCCGCAGCAGTCGGAGTCGAGCGCGCACAGGTCGCCGTTGGCCTGGCACGTGTAGGCGCGCGCGCAGGCGCCGGTGGCGGCGCCGCTCGCCTTGAAGCAGTTCTGGGAGCAGCAGTCGCCGGCCGAGGCGCAGGACTCGCCGATGGTCTTGCAGGTGGCTCCGCCGACCACGGGGACGGACTGGCAGGTGCCGGAAGAGCACAGGGTGGAGCAGCAGTCGCCGCCCGAGCCGCAGGACGCCCCGGTCTGCTTGCAGGTGGAGACGGAGCACTTGCCGGTGCCGTCGCAGATGCCGGTGCAGCACTCGAGCCCCGAGCCGCAGGACTCGCCGGGTCCCTTGCAGATGGCCTGGCAGCTTCCGGCGTTGCACACGCCCGAGCAGCACGGCGCGTTGAGCGAGTCGCAGGCGGTGGGCGGGGAGACGCAGTTCGGCGGGGAGGTCCCGGTGTTCGTCTGCGTGTTCGAGTTCCCCCCGGTTCCGCCGGTGCCGCAGGCGGCCACCGCGGCGGCGACGAGGAGCGTGGAGGCCAACAGGCCGAAGGCGCGACGCATGGGTTCCCCCGGGTGGGAAGAGACGGTCACCTTGCATTCGATTGAACGGCAGCAGCGATGTAGGTCGCAAGTTCGCGGACTTGCCACCCGCACGCACCGCGGCCCTTCGTGTCCCGCTGCCAAGGGACACGATCCTTGACCCCTCCCCCCACCGCTGCTAGACACGGAGGTCTGGTGCGGTCGCGGCGCGAGCAGGCTGCGCCCGATCCGACGGGGGCGCGAGGAAACCATGGCAGTCCGAGCGATCGCGATCGAGGACGATGAAGCCGTCGCCCGCCTCATCGCCCAGGTCCTCACCTCCCACGGCTTCGAGGTCTGCGGCACAGCGGCCACCGGCGAGGACGGCGTCGCCCTGGCGCGGCGAGAGAAGCCCGACGTGGCCCTGGTCGACCTGGGCCTGCCCAAGATGAGCGGCGAGGACGTGATCGCCGCCATCCGCGCCGAGATGCCCAAGACCGCCTGCATCGCCCTCACCGCCGTCGACATCCCGGCGCGGGTCCTCGGCGCCATGCGGGCCGGCGCGGCCGGCTACATCCTCAAGCCCTTCCACGCCAGCGAGCTGGCCCACGCGGTGGAGGAGGTGCTGTCGGGCGAGGCCGCCCCCATCAGCCCGCGGGCCGCCAAGGTGCTGCTCTCGGAGCTGCGCGGCGATCCGCCCGACCAGCGCGGGAACACACCGGCCCTCTCCAAGCGCGAGCTGGAGGTGCTCGAGCTCCTGGTCCACGGCCACACCTACGCCGACGTGGCCTCGGCGCTCGGCATCGCCGAGGGCACCGTCCAGACCTACGTGAAGCGCATCTACGAGAAGCTCGACGTCTCGACCAAGGCCGAGGCGGCGCTCCTCGCCGTGGCGCGGGGACTGGTCAAGCCCTAGCCGGGTCGTCGCGACCGGGCGCGGCGGCCACCCGGGCCTTAAAGAATGGCCGGGCGCGCCTTGACTTGGCGGCCTTCGCCCCTATAATGAGGCCCTTTTGCGCTCCGGAAAAGATGCGCAAATGCGCGTGAACATTGACGAAATCAAGGAGTCCGGACTCGACCGGGCGTGGGAGCTGACCCGCGACCAGCTGGACGAGTTCGTGCGCGGCGAGCAGGCCGGCTACCGCGCCGGCGGGCCGGCCCGGGTCGACGTCCACCTCGAGCGCCTGGGACGCCGCATCCACCTGCGGGCCCGCAGCCAGGCCGAGCTTCACGCACCGTGTGGCCGGTGCCTGGTCAGCACCGAGGTGCGGGTCCCGGTCGACTTCGAGCTGACGCTGGTGCCGGCTGACGATCGCCCCCCCGCCGATCGTGAGGAGCAGCCGGAGCGGGAGCAGGATCGCCAGACGGGTAGCTTTGCGCCCGAAGAGGTCGACGAGGAACGCTACAGCGGGAAGACCGTCGAGCTCGATCCGCTGGTGCGGGAGCAGCTCCTCCTGGCGCTGCCGCGGTACCCGGTGTGCCGGGAGGAGTGCCGGGGGCTGTGCTCGGTGTGTGGCCAGAACCTGAACGAGCGCGACTGCGGCTGCGACCGCCGCGTCCCCGACCCGCGCTGGGCCGCGCTCGAGAAACTGAAGCTGCAGTAGCGGCGCAAGCCGAGAAGGAGCAAGCCGTGGGAGTTCCCAAGAAGCGGACGAGCAGCATGCGGCGCAACCGGCGCCGCGCCGCCAACTTCAAGATCACGCCCGCCAACGTCACCAAGTGTCCGAAGTGCAAGGAGCCGGTGCTGTCCCATCGCGCCTGCCCCTCCTGCGGGACCTACAAGGGCGAGCAGGTCACCGAGGGCGCGTAGGGATCGATGGCCGCCGGCATCGCGCCCGTCGCCGTCGATGCCATGGGGGGCGACAGCGCCCCCGGCGCCATCGTGCAGGGGGCGATTAACGCGGTGCGCCAGGGCCTGGACGTGGTCCTGGTGGGTCGCGAGGACCGCGTGCGGGAGGAGATCCGCGCGCGCGGCGCCGTCGGTCTCGGCATCCCGGTGCGCCACGCCTCCGAGGTGGTGGAGATGGACGACCACCCGGGTCGAGCCATGCGCGGCAAGCGCGACAACTCGATCCGCGTCTGCTTCGAGATGGTCCGGTCGGGCGAGGCCTCGGGAATGGTCAGCGCCGGAAACAGCGGAGCGGTCATGGCCGGCGCCATCTTCGTGCTGGGGCGGCTTTCCGGGGTGGAGCGGCCGGCCATCATCTCGGTGCTGCCGGCCGTGAAGGGGCGGCCCATCCTGATCGACATGGGCGCCAACGTGGAGTGCCGGCCGGTCCACCTGGTCCAGTTCGCGCTCATGGGCGAGGTGTACGCGCGTCGAGTCACCGGCGTGGCCCGGCCCCGCATCGCCGTCCTCGCCAATGGCGAGGAGGAGTCGAAGGGCACCGAGCTGACGCGCCGGGTGGCCGCTGCGCTGCGCCGCTCCGGGCTCCGCTTCGACGGGTACTGCGAGGGGCGGGACCTCATGACCGGAGAGTTCGACGTCATCGTGACCGACGGCTTCACCGGAAACGTGGCCCTGAAGACCATGGAGGGCACCGCGCGGGCGGTGGGGCGCCTGCTCAAGCGCGCGCTCACCAGCACCGTCCCCTCCAAGATCGGCGGCCTGCTGGCCCAGAACGCCATCCGCGAGATGAAGCGGCGGGTCGACTGGCGCGAGGTGGGGGGAGCGCCGCTGGTGGGGGTGGACGGGGTGGCGGTCATCTCCCACGGAAGCTCCGACGCCCTCGCCGTCGAGAACGCCATCCGGCGCGCCTTCGACGCGGCCAGCGCCCGCGCCACGGCGGAGATGGCCGAGGCGGCGTCGCGTGCGGGCGGGCTGCTCGAGGCTGCGGAACGGGACGAACTGGAACTTGCACCGGCTCCGCGGCGGCGCCGGGCGTCGGTCGACGGCTGAGGAGGCAAGGACGATGCGCTCTCTGATCACCGGCACGGGCAGCTACTACCCGTCCAAGGTCCTCACCAACAAGGAGCTGGAGAAGGTGGTCGACACCACCGACGAGTGGATCGTGGAGCGGACCGGGATCCGCGCGCGGCGCATCGCCGCCGAGGGCGAGGCCTCCAGCGACCTCGCCTACCACGCCTCGCTGAAGGCCCTGGAGATGGCCCAGGTGAGCCCCGCCGAGTTGGACCTCATCGTGGTGGGGACCGTCACCGGCGACATGATCTTCCCCAGCACCGCCGCGGTCCTGCAGGGGCGGCTCGGCAACAAGAAGGCCTTCGCCTTCGACCTTTCCGCGGCCTGCGCCGGGTCGATCTACGCCCTGGCGGTGGCCGACCGCTTCGTGGCCACCGGGCGGTGCAAGTGCGCGCTGGTGGTGGGCAGCGAGGTCCTGAGCCGCATCACCGACTGGAAGGACCGCAACACCTGCATCCTCTTGGGCGACGGCGCAGGCGCCATGGTGGTGCGCCCCACCGACGACCCGAACCGGGGGCTGCTCTCGACCCACCTCCACAGCGACGGCTCGCTGGTGGACATCCTCAAGGCGCCGGGGGGTGGCTCGCGGATCCCCATCAGCCACGAGATGATCGACCAGCGCTTGCAGTACCTCAAGATGAACGGCCGCGAGGTCTACAAGGTGGCGGTCCGGGCCCTCGAGGAGGTCTCCCGCGAGGCGCTGGCAGCCAGCGGGCTGCAGACGACCGACGTCGACTACGTGATCGCGCACCAGGCCAACAAGCGAATCCTCGACTCGACGCTGCATCGCCTGGGGATCCCCGCCTCGAAGTGCTGGATGAACCTCGAGAAGTATGGCAACACCTCGTCGGCGAGCCTGCCCACCACCCTCGACGAGGCCAATCGCGCCGGCTGGTTCAAGCCGGGCGATCGCATCCTGATGATGGCCATCGGCGGCGGGATGGCCTGGGGCAGTGCCGTGCTGCGCTGGTGAGGAGCGGAGAGCGATGGCCAAGCTGGCGTTCATCTTCCCCGGACAGGGCTCGCAGGCGGCGGGCATGGGCAAGGACCTGCACGACGCCTTCCCGGAGGCCCGGGCGGTGTTCGAGCAGGTGGACGCGGCCCTGGGGGAGCGGCTCTCCGACCTGTGCTTCCTGGGGCCCGAGGAGAAGCTCAAGCTGACCGCCAACACCCAGCCGGCCATCCTCGCCGTCTCGGCCGCGGCGGCCGCGGTGCTGGCCCGCGCCGGGGTGGCCCCGGACCTCGTGGCCGGGCACTCCCTCGGCGAGTACAGCGCCCTGGTGGCGGCCGGCGCCCTCACCGCCGCCGAGGCGGCCCGGGTGGTGCGCGCCCGCGGGACCTTCATGCAGGAGGCGGTACCGGCCGGCAAGGGGGCCATGGCGGCGGTGCTGGGCCTCGAGCCGGAGAGGGTGCGGCAGGTGTGCGCCGCGGTGGAGGCGCAGACCGGCGGGGTGGTCTCGCCCGCCAACTACAACGAGCCGGCTCAGACGGTGATCGCCGGGGACGCCGCCGCGGTGGAGGCGGCCGGAGTCCGGCTCAAGGAGGCCGGCGCCAAGCGCGTGCTGCCCCTCCCGGTGTCCGCCCCCTTCCACTGCGCCCTGATGGCGCCGGTGAAGCCCCGCCTGGAGTCGGTGCTGGCCGGCGTCGCCTGGCGCAGGCCGCGGGTGCCGGTGGTCACCAACGTGGAGGCCCGGGCCAACTCCGAAGCGGCGCGCACTGCCCCGCTGCTCGTCGAGCAGGTCACCGCCCCGGTTCGCTGGATCGAGTGCGTGCAGGAGCTGGTGCGCCTCGGCGCGACCCGCCTGGTCGAGGTGGGGCCGGGAAAGGTGCTCTCGGGCCTGGCGCGCCGGATCGACAGGTCGGTCGAGGTGCTCAACGTCGAGGACCGCGCCTCGCTGGAGAAGACCCTGACGGCGCTGAAGGGGGCCTGACCGCCATGTCGAACTTCCAGGGCAAGACGGCGCTCGTCACCGGCGGCTCGCGCGGCATCGGCCGGGCCATCGCGGTGACCCTGGCCCGGGGCCACGCCAACGTGGCCATCAACTACGCGGGAAACGAGGAGGCGGCCCGGGAGGCCCTGGCGCTCGTCGAGAAGGCCGGGGCGGGCAGGGCGGCCCTCCTCCGCTTCGACGTCGCCGACCCGGCGGCCTGCGCCCAGGCGGTGGAGAAGGTGGTGGCCGAGATGGGCGGCCTGCACGTCCTCGTCAACAACGCCGGCATCGCCATCGACCAGCTGGTGATGCGGGTGAAGGACGAGGACTGGCGCCGGCAGATCGACGTGAACCTGACCGGCGCCTTCAACCTCATCCGGGCCGCCGCCCGCCCCATGATGAAGCAGCGCGGGGGCTCCATCGTGAACCTCACCTCGGTGGTGGGGGAGATGGGCAACGCCGGCCAGGCGGCCTACGCCGCCACCAAGGCCGGGCTGATCGGCCTCACCAAGTCGGTGGCGCGCGAGCTCGCCTCGCGCAACATCCGCGTCAACGCGGTGGCCCCGGGCTACATCGAGACCGACATGACGGCGGCGCTGCCGGAGGCCGCCAGGTCGAAGCTGCAGGAGATGATCCCGCTCGCCCGGCTGGGAACCGCACAGGACGTCGCCGACTGCGTGGCGTGGCTGGCGAGCGATCGGGCCTCATACGTGACCGGAGAGGTGGTCCGGGTCAACGGCGGCATGTACATGTAGGCGCGGATTCCCCGCGGACGGAGAACCCCAATCAGGGAGGAAGCATCGATGACGGCAGCCAACGTGGAGCAGAAGGTGAAGAGCATCATCGCCGAGCAGCTGGGCGTCGGCGAGGACGAGATCAAGCCCACCTCGAGCTTCATCGAGGACCTCGGCGCCGACTCGCTCGACATCGTCGAGCTGGTGATGGCGATGGAGGAGGAGTTCGAGGTCGAGATCCCCGACGAGGAGGCCGAGAACATCAAGACCGTCCAGGACGCCGTCAACTACATCAACACCCACAAGAAGTAGGTCCCGGGCGGCCGGTCCGGAAGCCGTTCCCCAGCGGGTGCGCCGCCGGGGCGCGGCCGGAGGTCTGGAAGATGAAGAGGCGTCGCGTGGTCGTCACCGGGCTGGGGCTCGTCTGCCCGGTGGGCATCGGGGTGGAGGAGTCCTGGAAGGCGCTCGTCGAGGGCCGGAGCGGCATCGCTCCCATCACCCTCTTCGACGCCTCGACCTATCCCACCCGGATCGCGGGAGAGGTGAAGGGTTTCGAGCCCGAGAAGTTCATGGAGAAGAAGGACGCCCGGAGGAACGACCGGTTCATCCAGTTCGCCCTGGCGGCCGCCGACATGGCCATCCGGGACTCCGGGATCGACATGGCCCGGGAGGAGCCAGAGCGCGTCGGCGCCATCGTCGGCTCGGGCATGGGCGGGCTGCGCGAGATCGAGGACACCCACCGGACCCTGATCGAGCGCGGGGTGCGGAAGGTGAGCCCCTTCTTCATCCCCGCCATCATCATCAACCTGGCCCCGGGTCAGATCGCCCTGCGCTACGGCATGAAGGGGCCGAACTTCTCGCCGGTGTCGGCCTGCGCCACCGGCAACCACTCCCTCGGCGACGCCCTGATGTACATCGAGCGCGGCATGGCCGACGTGATGGTGGCCGGCGGCGTGGAGGCGACCATCACCCCGCTCGGCATCGCCGGGTTCTGCGCGGCCCGGGCCATGTCGGAGCGGAACGATGCGCCGGAGAGGGCCAGCCGGCCCTTCGACAGGGACCGCGACGGCTTCGTGGCCGCCGAGGGGGCGGGGATCCTGATCCTCGAGGAGTACGAGCGGGCCCGGCGGCGCGGGGCCCGCATCTACGCCGAGGTGGCCGGCTACGGCGCCACCTGCGACGCCAACCACATCACCGCGCCCGCCCCGGAGGGGGAGGGCGGCCAGCGCGCCATGCGCATGGCGATGGCCGACGCCGGCCTGGCCCCCGACCAGGTGGGCTACGTCAACACCCACGGCACCTCCACCCCGCAGGGCGACGTGGCCGAGTGCCAGGCCATCCGCAAGGTCTTCGGCCCGCACGCCGACCGCATCGCCATCTCCTCCACCAAGTCCATGACCGGCCACATGCTGGGGGCGGCCGGGGGCGCCGAGTCGGTGATCTCGGTCCTGGCCCTCGCCCGGGGGGTCCTGCCTCCGACCATCAACGTGGAGAACCAGGACCCGGATTGCGCGCTGGACGTGGTGCCGAACGCCGCGCGCGAGGTTAAGCTCGATGCAGTGCTGACGAACAGCTTCGGCTTCGGCGGCACCAACGCCGTCCTCGCCTTCAGGCGGGTGTAGAGGGAGTCCATGGCCGAGAAGGTCAGCGCCGGTTCGGACCACGCCGGGCTCGCCCTGCGGGCCGAGGCGGTGCGCGTCGCGCGTGAGCAGGGATTCGAGGTGGAGGACCTCGGGACCTTCACCGCCGACAGCGTCGACTACCCCGACCAGGCGCGGCAGGTGGCGAGCGCGGTGGCCTCCGGGCGCTCCCGGTTCGGCGTCCTGGTGTGCGGCACCGGCATCGGCATGTCCATCGCCGCCAACAAGGTCCACGGGGTGCGGGCGGCGCTGTGCACCACCGAGTACCAGGCGCGCATGGCCCGCGCCCACAACGACGCCAACGTCCTCTGCCTCGGCGAGCGGGTGCTCGGCGCCGGTCAGGCCGCGGCGGTGGTGGCCGCCTTCCTCTCGACGCCCTTCGAGGGCGGCCGGCACCAGCGCCGGGTCGACAAGATCAAGGGCCTGGAGAAGTAGCCCCGCCCGGCCGCGGCGCCGTTGCCCGGCGCCTCCCGCCAAGGTATGAACCGACTCCCACCGCAGGAGCGAACCCGCATGAGCACCGCGAAGCGCCTGGCCCAGATCGATCCGGAGATCGCCCGCCTGGTCCAGGAGGAGACCCGCCGGCAGCAGGAGGGTCTCGAGCTCATCGCCAGCGAGAACTTCGTGTCCCTGGCGGTGCTCGAGGCGCTCGGCTCCACCCTCACCAACAAGTACGCCGAGGGCTACCCCGGAAAGCGCTACTACGGCGGGTGCGAGGTGGTGGACCAGGTGGAGCAGCTGGCCATCGACCGGGTGAAGAAGCTCTTCGGCGCCGAGCACGCCAACGTGCAGCCCCACTCCGGGTCCCAGGCCAACATGGCGGCCTACTTCGCCCTGGCCCAGCCCGGCGACACGCTGCTCGCCATGAGCCTCAACTTCGGCGGCCACCTCACCCATGGCTCGCCGGTGAACTTCTCGGGCAAGCTCTTCAAGATCGTCCCCTACGGCCTCGACCAGCGAACCGAGACCATCGACATGGGCGAGGTGGCCCGGCTCGCCCGCGAGCACCGGCCGAGGGTCCTGGTGGTGGGCGCGAGCGCCTACCCGCGCACCCTCGACTTCGCCCGCTTCGCCGAGATCGCCCGGTCGGTGGGAGCGGCACTGGTGGTGGACATGGCGCACGTCGCCGGGCTGGTGGCCGCCGGGCTGCACCCCTCGCCGGTGCCTCACGCCGAGATCGTCACCAGCACCACCCACAAGACGCTGCGCGGTCCGCGCGGCGGGCTGATCCTGTCGAGGGAGTCGGTGGCCAAGGCACTGAACTCGCAGATCTTCCCCGGCATCCAGGGCGGGCCGCTCGAGCACGTCATCGCCGCCAAGGCGGTGGCCTTCCACGAGGCGCTGCAGCCCGACTTCCAGGCCTACCAGCGGCAGATCGTGGCCAACGCCCAGGCCCTGGCCGAGGGCCTGGTGGCGGCGGGCCTGCGCCTGGTCTCGGGCGGCACCGACAACCACCTGATGCTGGTGGACCTGCGCCCCAAGAAGCTCACCGGCAAGGTGGCCGAGGAGGCGCTGGGGAAGGCCGGCATCACCGTCAACAAGAACATGATCCCCTGGGACCCGGAGAAGCCCATGACCACCTCCGGCATCCGGGTGGGCACCCCGGCGGTCACCACCCGGGGCATGGGCGTCCCGGAGATGAAGGCGATCGCCCGCCTCATCGGCCGCGCGCTCGACGCGCCGGCCGACGAGCGCGCGCTGGCCGCGGTCCGGGGCGAGGTGCGGGAGCTTTGCCGCCACTTCCCGCTGTACCCGGAGCTGGCGTGAGCCGGTTCGCCGAATGAGGTGCCCCTACTGCGGTCACCCGGAGGACCGGGTCGTCGACTCGCGGGAGGCGCAGGAGGGGCAGGCCACCCGGCGGCGGCGCGAGTGCGCCGGCTGCGGGCGCCGCTTCACCACCTACGAGCGCATCGAGGAGATCCTCCCGTCGGTGGTGAAGAAGGACGGGCGGCGCGAGCCGTTCGACCGGAAGAAGATCCTGGAGGGGCTCAAGCGGGCCTGCCAGAAGCGCCCGGTGTCGGCCGAGCAGATCGAGCAGATCGTCACCGCGGTGGAGCGGCGGGTGCAGGAGATGGGCGAGAAGGAGGTCCCGAGCACCGTCATCGGCGAGGCGGTGATGGAGCGGCTGCGGGCGCTCGACCCGGTGGCCTACGTCCGCTTCGCCTCCGTGTACCGGGCCTTCCGGGACGTGGGCGAGTTCATGAGCGAGCTCGAGGGGCTCACCAGGAAGAAATGAGGCGCGCCGAGCTCCAGCACTTCATGCGGCTCGCCCTCCGCGAGGCCCGCCGCGGCCTCGGGCGCACCAGCCCCAACCCGGCGGTGGGGGCGGTGCTGGTCCGCGCCGGGCGGGTGGTGGCCTCCGGGCACCACGCCCGCGCCGGCGCGCCGCACGCCGAGGTGGTGGCCATCGCGCGCGCCGGGGCCCGCGCCCGGGGCGCCGACCTCTACACCACCCTGGAGCCCTGCAACCACTGGGGGCGGACCCCGCCCTGCAGCCTGGCCATCGTGGAGGCGGGGGTGCGGCGGGTGTTCGTCGGGTCCCGCGACCCCAACCCGCTGGTGAACGGCCGGGGGCTGGCCCGCCTGCGTCGGGCCGGGGTGGTGGTGATGACCGGCGTGATGCGGGAGGAGTGCGACGCCCTCAACGCGGAGTGGCTGCGCTTCATCACCGCCCGGCGGCCGCACGTGACCCTCAAGGTGGCGACGACCCTGGACGGCAAGATCGCCACCCGCACCGGCGATTCGCGCTGGGTGACCGGCCCGGAGGCGAGGGCCGAGGTGCACCGCATGCGCGACCGGGCCGACGCGGTGCTGGTGGGCGCCGGGACCGCGCGCGCCGACGACCCCCGGCTCACCGCCCGGCTCGGCGGCGGCCGCGGCCGCGACCCGGTCCGGGTGGTGCTGGACACCCATCTCGCCCTGCCGGCCCGCCTGCGCCTCTTCCGGCAGCGCTCGGCGGCGCCCACCGTGGTGGCCCATGCCTCGCCGAGGACGCGGCGGCTCGGGCCCGGGGTGGAGCTGCTTCGCTGCCGGGCCCGGGGAGGGCGGGTGGACCTCCACGACCTTCTGCGCAAGCTGGCCGCCCGCGGGGTGGTGAGGCTGCTCGTCGAGGGCGGGGCGGAGGTCCACCGGAGCTTCCTCTCCGAGGGCCTGGCCGACCGGCTGGCGGTGTTCCTCGCCCCCAAGGTCGTGGGGGGAGACGGCCTCTGCTGGCCGGCCGGGCCGGGCGCCGCCCGCATGGCCGAGGCGCTGGGGCTCGAGGACGTGGCGGTGGAGCGGCTGGGACGCGATATCCTGGTGACCGGTCGGCCCCGGTATGCCTTTCCCCCGGGGCGCCGCCGGGGCTAGGATTCCCACGCCATGTTCACCGGAATCGTGACCGACATGGGGACGGTCGAGCGCGTGCTGCCGCGACAGGGCGGCGTGCGCCTGGTGCTCCGTCCGGGGTCGACGCCGGTGGACGAGCTCGTTCCCGGCGAGAGCATCGCCTGCTCCGGGACCTGCCTGACCGTGGTCGAGCGGGGCGCGGGCCTGGTCTCCTTCGACGCGGTGCCCGAGACGCTGGCGCGGACCACCCTGGGGGGCTGGCGCACCGGAACCCGCGTGAACCTGGAGCGCTCGCTGGCCCTGGGCGACCGGCTGGGTGGGCACCTGGTGCAGGGCCACGTCGACGGGGTGGGCGAGGTCCTGGCCCGGACCCCGGAGGGCCAGGGGGTGCGGCTCGGCATCTCGCTGCCCCCGGCCATCGCCCCGCTGGTCGCCGAGAAGGGCTCCATCGCGGTCGACGGGGTGTCGCTGACGGTGGCCCGCGCCGGTCGGGACCGGTTCGAGGTCGCGCTCATCCCCGAGACGCTGGCGCGGACCAGCCTGGGCGAGGCCGGTCCCGGCACCAGGGTCAACCTGGAGGCGGACGTGGTGGCGCGCCACGTGGCGCGCCTGCACGAGTTCGCCGGGCCGGGCGGGATCGACGCGGAGTCGCTGCGCCGGTGGGGTTACGGCGGAGGCGGGACATGAATCCGGCCGGCGAGGAGCACCGCTACCACGCGGTGGAGCGCATCGAGACCGCCATCGCCCACATCCGGCGCGGCCGGATGATCATCCTGGTCGACGACGAGGACCGGGAGAACGAGGGCGACCTCTGCATCGCCGCCGAGAAGGTGACGCCGGCGGCGGTGAACTTCATGGCCAAGCACGGCCGCGGGCTGGTGTGCCTGGCCCTCACCGAGGAGCGGGTGCGCCAGCTCGGCCTGCCGCTCATGGTGCCCGAGCAGGCCAACAC
>Ga0079037_100000558_pt1 | contig 17296 bp, 19 predicted proteins | sample Mud3Dept4metaG_FD_71479 | JGI IMG/M metagenome (GOLD analysis project Ga0079037, IMG submission 71479) | Freshwater wetland microbial communities from Ohio, USA, analyzing the effect of biotic and abiotic controls - Mud 3 Core 4 Depth 4 metaG | ecosystem: Environmental > Aquatic > Freshwater >... | reverse complement strand
CGCACCCACCTGGATGCCTATCTCTCCGCTTGCCAGCTCGGCATCACGCTTGCTTCCCTCGGTCTTGGCTGGATCGGCGAACCCGCCTTCGCAAGGCTAATCGAGCCAGTGCTGGCATTCGCCAATATCACGGACCCGAAAGTCGTTCACAGCATTGCGTTCGCCTTTGCATTCTCGCTCATCTCGTTCCTGCACATCGTAGTTGGCGAACTTGCGCCGAAGTCGCTTGCCATCCGACGTGCCGAGACCGTGTCCCTGAACACCGCGCTGCCTTTGTACGCCTTCTACTGGGTGATGTACCCCTTCATCCACCTGCTGAACGGGGCGGCAAATATCCTCCTGCGCGGTCTGGGCGTTGAACTGGCATCCGAGGGTGACGAGGCGCATTCGGTTGACGAATTGCGCACCGTGTTGCGCGCGAGCCATCGCCATGGCGAGCTGGGTGCGATCGAAACCCAGATTCTCACGCGCGGCCTCGATCTCGGCGACCTTGTCGTCGGCGACGTGATGCGTCCTCTCGCGGAACTGGTCTGGATCGGGCTCGACACGACGATCGACGACGTGCTCACCGAAGTCCGCACGTCGCGCTATACCCGCTACCCGGTTCGCGACCCGGAGACGCATCGATTCGTCGGCCTGCTGCACATCAAGGAACTGCTGACCAGGTCCGAGCGCCTGCGGGACATTCGCGACCTGCGCCCGTACCTTCGTACTCTGCCTCATGTCGATGAGCATCAGCAGCTCGAGTCGGCACTGGCTGCGTTCCGGCGCGGCGACCCTCACTTCGCCATCGTCACCGACCCGCTCGGAACGGAAATTGGTTTCCTCACGTTCGAGCACATCGTCGAGGCGCTGTTCGGGCCGGTGGAAGATGAATTCTCGAAGACGAGCCCCGTATGGCAGCGCCCGGAAGATGGCAGCCTGATCGGCGCAGGCAGCATGTCGCTGCTGAGTCTGGAGGAGGCGCTCGGGGTCCTGGCGCCGGAGGTAGATGCAAACAGTGTCGGCGGCCTGGTCACCGAGACGCTCGGACGCATCCCCGTTGCCGGCGAGCGGATCACATTCACGGACTTCGAGATCGAAGTGCTGTCCATGGACGGTCCGCGCATCGACACGGTGCGGGTTTCGCCTCGCGCGTCAGGCGATAACGGCGAATTCTGACGACCGTCCTTCAGTTCTACAGCTGCTCGATCTCGTACGCGTACTTCTGCAGGATCGGCTTGCGTTTCAGCTTCATGGTGGGCGTCAGTTCGCCGCCGCCGTGCATGCGCTGTCTTCGAGGACCCGGTGGTTCCCGAGGTGTAAATCAGCGTGACGACGTCTTCAGGTTGCACCGCGTGCCAGGCCCTGTCGTGTCTCCCCCGGGCCCAGAGGCCTGTCGGGGCACCATATCGGGGTCGGGATCGAGATGGGGGCTCGCACCGACTCGGCACTTGACAGTACCGTTGAGAAAAATCGGCGCTCAATCAATCGGTACCGGCGGTTGGCGATTTCCTCTGATGGAGATCTTGCTCCATTAGGTAGAGCCTATTTGGCATGAGACGTGGGCTGCGCCGGCGTCTTTCGTCGCGTGGGCCGCGCCAAGGAGGGCATGTGTCTGGGATGACGCGCGCGTATCCATCGCAACGGTGGATCAATCGATTTCTCATCGTATTTCTTGTTTCCATCCTGGGCGTCGTCGCCGGCTGTGGCGACGATGACAAAAAGTCGGAGAACCCCGTGCCCGTACTGAGCTCCGTGTCACCGACCGCCGCAGTGGCCGGGGGCGTGGGCTTCACGCTCACGACTAATGGCAGTGGTTTCGTACCCGGCTCCACGGTGCACTGGAACGGCGCCACACGTGTTACAACGTTCGTCAGCGGAACCTAGTTGACGGCCGTCATTCCCGCGAGCGACATCGCCAGCTCGGGCACGGCCCAGGTCGCGGTAGTCAGTCCGACGCCGGGCGGCGGTACGTCGTCGTCGGTCACGTTCAAGATCGGCAATGCCGTGCCGGTCGTAACCTCCCTGAACCCGGCCACGGCGCTCGCCGGCAGTGCGGCGTTCGAATTGACGGTGAACGGCAGCGCCTTCGTCAGCGTTACGCAGGTGAAGTCCGCCATTGCGGCGGTGGATGTCGCCAACCCGATCAGCGTGCCGATCACGGTGACGAACCCGGCGCCGAACGGGGCCTCCAGCAATGCGCTGGTCTTCGTCGTGACGACGCCACCCGCACCGGGTGTTCCGGTGCCGGTTACGGTGGCGCCGGACGGATCCCCGGCTGATGGACCGAGTATCAATGGTGGTCTGTCGTACCTGGGTCGCCACGCCATCTTCGCGTCGAAGGCGTCGAACCTCGTGTCGGGCGACATGAACGGCGCTTGGGACGTTTTCGTGCGCGACACCTGCATGGACTACTGGACGGGCGACCTGCTGAGCGGCTGCACCCCGAAGACGCTACGGATTTCCGTGGCACCGGACGGAACGCAGGCCAATGGTGACAGCGGCTCAACGGTGACCAGTCCGAGCGGGTCGCTGGCGGTCAGTTTCGACGGACGCTACGTCGCATTCGTATCTTCGGCGACCAATCTGGTCGCAGGCGACACCAACGGCGCCGACGACGTCTTCCTGCGCGACACGTGTCTCGACGACAGGTTTGGCTCGATCGCGGGTTGCACGCCCGGAACGGTCCGGGTCTCCTTGCGCGACAACGGCTCGCAGTCGAATTTGCCAGCCAGCGCACCCGCCGTCGGCGTCGATGGCGGTCACGTGGTATTCGTCAGCCCCGATCCGAGCATCGTTACCGGTGACGGCAATGGAGTGGCGGACCTCTTCCTGCGTGACGTGTGCCCCGGCGCGGTCAGTAGTTGCACTCCGGGGACGCGGCGCATCTCGGTTGGACCGGGTGGCGCCGACGCAGACGGCCTCAGTGGCTCGCCGGTGTTCACCGGCCGCTACGTGGCGTTCACGTCCGCCGCGACCAACCTTGTCGCCGGCGATTCGAACGGCGCTGTGGACGTGTTCATGAGGGACACGTGCATCGGCGCGGAAGCCGTCTGCACGCCAGCGGCTGAGCGCATCTCGCTGGGCACCGACGGTCTGCAGGCCAATGGCGCAAGCTCCGAGCCGCTCGTCGGCCTGCCCATGGGGAGCATGTCGGGCTACGACTATCACGGCCGCTTCGTGGTGTTCGTATCGAGCGCAACGAACCTTGTGACGGGTGATACCAACGGCGTCGAGGACGTGTTCATTCGTGGGGTTTGCCACGATACGACGACCTGTGTCACGACGACCGCCCGGTTGTCGGTGGGCGAGCAGGGGGCTGCAGGGCAACGGCGCCAGCTTTGCGCCGCGCGGGAATCACGATGCCTGGACAGGGCCGAATTGGGCGACGTTCGTTTCGAATGCGACCAACCTCTGGCCGGGCAGTGTGCCGAACCCATACAACGGTGCGATCTTCTGGACGTCGAGGTACTGACGGTTCGCGGGACGGCGTGAAATACCGCCGTCCCTCGTTGCAAGGGCTTGGGGCCCCGGATTCAGTCACGTCGCGCACAAGGCAAAAATGTCGTTGAGGCACGCGCTGCACTGACCCAGTTCGATCCACGTCAAGTCGGAGTTTTCAAGACCAGCCATTTCGGGCCGAAGTTGACCGGTCACGTCGATGAGGCGCTTAAGCTCGTCGAACTGAGAAAGCCGGCAAGCGAATAGATGCGATCAGGTGTCAATCAACGCTGAAATTGTTGCAGATGGCAGCGCGGCTCGCGTCACCGGGGCGGCCGATTCTTAGCGACGGATCTGTGCGAGTTCGTCCGAGTCGAGCCAGATGCCGCCGCACTTCGGGCACTCGTCGATATCGATTGGAACAGCAAGGGAGAACTTGCGGCGCAACATCACGACGTCAGGATGATGCGGACAAGCCAGCCGGATCGAGTGGTCAATGAGGGTCGGGGGAAACTGCTTGAGGTGGGCTACCAGCGCTTCACCGAACACGCTTTCCGGCTGTTGAAACCGGGCGAGTTCGAGCCGATCGAGCCATAGACCGCCGCAGTCTTCACACAAGTCGGTGTCGATGCCGCCGATCCGCAGCCGGGTCAGTGCGGTCGACGAGCGCGGGCATCGCAATTGATGGACGGTCATGACGCGGAGTTCCATGCGCGGGAGGGGTGACTTGAGGGCGACGCACTTCAACATGAGTGTGCACAGGCGCCGGTTGCTGGTCAAAATCGGAAGCCGGTCGACAGGCTCCGGGCGTTCGCGAGTCCACGGGGTGACCGGACGGCGCCTGTGCCGCAACGATGCGCGTTCCCATGAGCGGAAATTCAAACGCGATGGCTATCTTGAACCGATACGCAACATGACCTTGCCCGTTCGGCCGGGCCGTCCCGGCGGCATTCAACGGCCGGGAGAGATTGAAAATCTGGCAGGCAACATCAGCGTCGGACCGGCTAAGATGGTCTCCGTCGAGTAGATTCCTCGGTCGAGCGCATCTCGGTGCGTCCGGATTCCCAGGGGTGGGGTCCAATTGTTGGACGGGCAGACAGTGACGAGCTGCGCCGCCGCCTGACAGCACAAGCGACAAGGAGATCATGATGCAAGAAAAGACCCCTCCTGCCTGGAACACATCACAGGGTGCAGCGCCGGAACAACCGGACGCAGCGCCTGCCGACGGCGCTTATACGCAGTGGTACGAGGTGAAGAAGGGCGACACGCTCTGGAAGATCGCCAAGGAAGTCTATGGTGACGGCAGCCTGTACCCCGAGATTTTCAAGGCTAACCAGGACACCCTCAGCGACCCCGACAAGATTCAGGTCGGCCAGCAGCTGCGCATTCCCTGATCGCGCCTGACACCACGGCTCAGCCCAGGAGATACCGATGAAGTTCAAGTCCGTTTTCGCAGGATTTTTCTCGCTCGTCATAGCCGCCGCGTTGCTCGCCGGCTGCGCCAACCAGATGGAGCCGGCCAAGAAAGCCATTGCCGACATCGAAGCAGCCGTCGCCGCCGCCGGTCCGGATGCTGCGCAATACATTCCCGATCAGCTGCAGGCCGTGACGACCCAGGTCGCCGATCTGAAGATGAAGTTCGACCAGAAGGACTACAAGGGCGTGCTTGCCGCGGCCCCCGCGCTGCTTGCTCAGGCGCAAGGCCTAACCGCTGCGGCGGCCAGCGCCAAGCAGGCTGCCGAGGCGGCTGCCCTCGAGGCGTTCAACAGTGAGTGGGGGACGCTTGCGGCGGATGTCCCTGCACAGCTGGCGGCCGTCACCAGCCGGGTCGGGATTCTCTCGAAGTCGAAAAAGCTGCCGGCGGGGCTCGACACGGCATCGTTCGAGGCGGCCAAGTCCGGCGCGGATGAAGCCAAGGCCCTGTGGGACCAAGCCACGGCCGCCCAGGCGGTTGGCAACATGGAGCAGGCCGTCATGGCCGCGCGTCAGGTGAAGGAGAAACTGAACGCGGCGATGGCCGGGCTCGGCATGTCGGCCGGCTGAACCCTGTCGCCACCGTAGTGCGACGACGGGCCGCCTTCGGGCGGCCCGTTCGTTCTGCGGGCAGCGGTCGTCGGATGCAGAAGGGGTTTTCATGAACAGGACAAATTCGGCGATTCCCGGGTCTGCTGTCGCGGCACGTGCATTCACCGCGTGGGTTGCAGCGATCGCCGCCACATCGATGTTCCTCCTTGCGCCAGTAGTCTCGGCCGACGCGTTGATCTGCGAGGTTCCGGACGATGGCAGTCCGCGGCGCTATCTCATCGACATTGACGATCGACGAAGCACGGTCACCGTGGTCAACGCGGACACCAACCATACCTATCCCGTCACTGTCGGCGAGTTGACGTCCGAACGTTTGCTTTTCGCCTTCAACGGCATCCGCATGGACGCAACAGAGTTCGTCCGCCATGGCAAGGTCGTCACCCTGTCTCTCACGACGCACGCGGACGCGCTTCTCGATCGATCGACGAACGTCTTGATCGAGATTGGCTACCTCACCGACGACAAGGGCGAGATCCTGTCGCTCGAACAATTGAAATCGATGCAGGCGGAGGAAGAGACCCGGTTGGAAAAGCACAAGGGTGGCCCTAGTCACCCCCCGATGTCCTGGCTGTTTCTTGAGGCTGCATTCCATCGGCACGAGGGGCTGTGCCGTGCCGCGCCATCACATCCCGGCACGGGACAAGACTGACCCCATTTCGCGCGAGGTGGGGATTCCCGGATTGCGGGATATCGCCGATTGCACCAGCCTGATTGCACGGACCAGAGTAAGGAGACTCCCGTGAGCATCATCAGGACAGCCAGCCTGGTCGCGGCGCTGCTGGGAGGGCTGGTGCACTTGCCAGTCCTCGCCGTCGACGACAAGGAAATCGTCGTCGATGCAGGCCTGGCTGCCAACGCCGACATCCTGCCAGTCACCGTGGCCGCCGAGAGGACCTTCAAGGTTGCGGACTTCCGTTTCGGTGAGTACGTCATTGTCTCGAGCAAGCTCGGGATGGCGAAAGGCCACACGAGCGGGTGGATCAGCCCGTTCGAGCACGCCGAGAACGAGCAGAAGTTCACGTTCGTCATGAAGGGCACCGGCCCGGAGACTGCCAGCATGACCGCTGTGCAGCGCTTCGAGAGCGGGCCACTCAAACGCCACGAGGTGTTGCCTGGAGTTACGGTTGGCGTCGACCCGCTATCGGGCGCCAAGGACAACCTGGTCGCCAGCATCGAACTCGACGGTGAGACGGCCACCACCTGGAAGCTGCAACTGCACGTTCAGCGCAACGTGGCCGGCGCGTCGGAGAAGGCGACGGCGTCGCTGCTGACCGACGGCACGCGCGAGATCGCAATCCGCAACGTGTCTTCGGCAGCGCCGGGCGGTAGTGAGCAGGCGACGCCGGCCCGTGGGTACGAATTCCACGAAAGCGATCGGGCCATCGCAGCGCTGCAATACTACGGCGGCGGTTATCCCACCTCGAAACGGCACTTGGTGGTGTATCTGCGCAACGATCTCGACCCGCAGACGAGGCTGCTGCTGGCGACGGCGATGACCGCGATTCTGCAGTCCAAGCTCAACGCGACACTGAACTGACGATTGACGAAGACCCGCCGGGAGTTGGCGCCGGCACGTGGCATCAATAGGCGCTCTGCAGGGCTTCGCTGACGAGCGTCTGCAGTTGCTGCTGGCCAAAGCTCGGCATGGGACGTCCGTTGACGAAGTATTCCGGCGTCGCAGTGACTTTCAGCGCCACGGCATCGTTGCGGTCCTGCTCCATGCGCTGTGCGACTTCGGGCGAATTCATGTCCACCATGAGTTGCTCGATATTCAATCCCACGCCGGCGATTGCCTGCAGCACCAGGTCCGGCTGGACGGTGTGGTGGGGCGCCCAGAACGCCTGCGATGCCAGCAGCGCTTCCAGCGTCGGCAGATACTTGTCCTGCTTGCGGCTTGCTTCCAGGAGTTTCACCACGTAGTCAGAGCCATCGTGGAATGCAACGTGGCGGATCGACAGGCGGATCCTGTTCGGATTCTCGGCCATCAACTGCTTCACGAAAGGAAAGAACTGCGCACAGGTCTCACATGCCGGATCGATGAATTCGACGATATGCACCCTGGCGGCTGCGTCGCCGAACGTCGGCGAATGGACGCTCGCGAGCGGGTCATGGTTAGCAGTGGCCGCACCTGGCGAAGACTGCGAACGATCGTTCTTGAACAGAAGAGTCCCCGCCACAATGGCAAGAAGCACGGCCACGACGGCGCCGATGACGATACCCCTGCGGCTGGATCGGCTCGCCTGGCCTGCCTTGTCCGCTTGCGGGCCCGGGCGTTCCGGGCTCGTTCGGTTTCTCTGGGTCTTCCGGCTCATGAGGGACTCCTGTTGCGCGCCGTGAACAGCGATTTAAACTGGCGGGAATATAATCGGCTCTTCGCTGCCACGCGACGAATATGCAGGCCGCCGTCGTGTCGCCTGGTGCCGTAATGCAACGATCGAGCGCATTCTCGCGCCGGGCGGGTCGGCAATCCAGCAGGCCTGCCCGGAAAGCTACTTCTTCGGCAGGTCTCTGCACGACCATGTCAGGAATTGCCACCGGCCCGCCACTGTGCGTTCAAGCGGGGGGCTACCATACGGTTCAGTTCGTCCTGTTCGGCCTGATCCTTGGGTCATGGCACTGAAGCCCAGCCTGCGCCGACCAGGGTTCCCTTGCGCAAGGGTGATGCAGCATGCCAACGGAGGACGCGTATGAACTTGCAGGACTGGGGCGCAATCGGTGAGGTCGTCGGAGCGCTGGCCGTCGTCATCACCCTGATCTACCTCGCCAAGCAGATCGGCCAGAACACCCACGCGATGGAAGAGGCGCGCAAGCTCGCGCTGGCGCAGACCTACCAGATGCGCTCTGATGCCCTGCAGGCCATGCTGGTGCACGCGGCAGACTCTGAGTACATCGGACCGATCATCATCAAGCTCACGGAACTCGGCTACCCGGAGGACGTCAAGGCGCTGGATGAGTTGACCGACGCAGAACGGCGACGATTCAGGATGTGGCAGATTGCCCAGCAGACTCACTGGGACAATATGCACTACCAGTTCCAGCAGGGCTACCTCGATCAGGAGTACTACGAGGACGCGTTCAAGGACCGCGTGGTGAGACTCGCGCCGACTTGGAAGGCGCTCGGTTTGACCAGCGGGCGCCGGAGCTTTTTCGCCGAGATCGACCGTTTGTCGCGCCAATGAGTCGCCGATGCCGTAGTTCGATTCGTGGCTACGGTGTCAACAACGGCCCCATCAGCACTCAGTGGTCGACGGACGCCTTTGCGGCGATGGCGGGCTGCCGGATGCCGAGTTCACGGTAGACGACCTGGAATCGCGGGTCGTCCCGCACGAAGTCGAACACCGGCTCGTCGAGTTCCCAGACCATGTACCAATCCCGTCTCTGCAGCCCACGCTCGACCGCCGCGAGGCATTCGGCGCGGTTGCCGAGTGCAGCATGAATGAAAGCGAACCAGAAGGGCGGCAGGTAACGCCCCTGCGCTTCCTGTTCGAGTTGATGCAGGATTTCCAGCGCCGGTTTCGGCTCGTCCGCCACCGCATAGGCGACTGCCAGGTACGGATGATTCTCCAGCGATCCGCCGGAGTACTCGACAGCTCGTTGACATGCGGCGATCGCTTCTGCAAACCGGCCTTGCCAGCGCAGTGCACGGCATTCCTGGTTGTGAAGGACCCAGAGTTCCGGTCCCAGCAGCTTGGCGGGCGCCAGCGTCGCCAGTGCTTCGTCCAGTAGCTCCGGTTGCCGCAGGCTCTGGTAGGCGTTCACCGCCAGGGCTGCCGGATAGGCCACCAGCCACGGGGCGACAGGGTTCAATTTGACCAGCGTGTCGATGACTTTCCTGGCTTCGGGGTTGCCCGGATCGAAGACCATGTAGTACTGGGATAGGTTCGTCCACGCCAGCACGGAATTCGGGTCGAGCTCGACCGCCCGACGACCGAGGCTCAGAGATTTTTCGGCATTCCAGTCGATCTGTCCGGCGATGACGCCCGCCGAAGCCCAGGCATCGCTCAGGTTCGGGTCGATGGTGAGTGCCTTGTCGACAGCGACCCGGAATCTGGGTAGCGCGTCCTTGACCGGCAGCTGCGCCATCTGCAAAGGTCCCCAGTACGCATCGGACAACGCGGCATAAGCGAGCGCAAAATCGGGATCGAGTCGCGTCGCTTCCTCCAGCTGACGAATGGCCGTTTCCGCCGCCGCGACCGTCCATTCGTCGGTCCAACGCACGGCACGCTGGTAAAGTGCCCACGCCTGCTCGTTGTCCGTCGGTTGCTTGCGCAGCTGCGCGCGTTGTTCGTCGGTGAGGTGCTTGACGAGCGCGAGGCTGACCGCCTCGGTCACCTGCGTCTGCACTTCCAGCAACCGCTCGGGCGGACGCTCAAATTGCGCCGACCACAACTGTTCGCCCGTCGCCATGCGTTCGAGCGACAGCTGCACCCACAGGTTGTTCCCAGTACGGCGCAAGCTGCCGCGCACGGCATGCGTGGCGCCCAGGCGTTGCGCAACGTCGGCTCTCGAAAGTCCGGCGAGCACCGGCGACCGGATCGACTCGCGGGCGATGACACGCAGGCCAGCAATCGGCCCCAGTCGTCGGCGCAACTCGTCGCTGACCCGGGCGGCGAGATCGTCGAGTTCATCATCGCCGCTCAGGTTATCGAACTGGAACACCGCCACGGTCTTGACCGTGCCGTCGTCCTGCCCCGCGAGGCGCGGTGCCAGCAGGTACGCGGTAACGAGCACCATCGCCAACCCGAGGTTCACTGCAATCACCAGGATCGATCGCCGATGTCGCGCTCCGTCGGCGGCCTCGCCCTCGCGTGCAATGCCGCTGCGCGTCAGGTCAAAGAACCACGCCAGTGTCACGACCAGCGGGAAGCCCAGGATCGATGCCACCACCAGCACGCGGCTGACCCAGGCTGGAATGCCGAGTGGCCCGAACGTCACGTCGGCGACCTGCAACAGCAGCCACGCGACGACGGCGTACCCTGCGGCCGCCTTCGGCACCTGACGCCGCTGCAGTTCAGACCAGAGGCTTCTCTTCATACTGGTAAAACGAAACCTACGCCCGTCGATGCCCGCGTGCATAGGGTAACTAGGTAATTCCCACGAGCTGACAGCCGGATACGAAGGCGAGCAGGGTCGCCTGTGGGGAGGGTCCTATCAGGGAGATATCCGTGGTTGGATCAATGGAATTCGGCTGCACGACGCACCGGCCCTGGATCGCCGGCATCGCCATTCTGGCGCTCGTCCCTTGCATCGGCACCGCGCAAGAGCCCGAACTCGAGACCATCATTGTCACGGCGAGCCGCCGCGCGGAACCGCTGCTGACCGAGTCCTCGAGCGTGTCGGCGGTCAGCGGTCGATTCATCGACGATTTCGGCGTGCATGACATACGCGAAGTCATGACGTCGGTACCGGGCCTCGGGGTCGTGAGCAACTGGGACACGAAGTACACGCTGCGTGGCGTATCGACCGACACCTGGGAGGAGGCGCGTCCTGCGACAGCCGAATATGTCGACGAGACTCCCATCACCAACCCGGGCAGTTTCTTCTGGGTCCTCGACTCGCCGCCGTACCTGATCGACATGGATCGCGTCGAGGTGTTGCGCGGGCCGCAGGGCACGCTGTTCGGTGCGAGCTCGATGGGCGGCACGATCCGCTACCTGACGCGGCGGCCGGCGATGGATGTCGTTGAAACGCGCGTCGAGATCGGATCATCCGGCACGAGTCACGGGGAGATGGGGTACTCGGCCAGCGGCATGTTCAACGCGCCCGTGCAAGAGGGTGTGCTCGCGCTGCGGGGCGTTGCCTTCTACGATCAGCTGGGCGGCTACATCGACAACCTCGCGACCGGCGAGGACGACGTCAACGACACCGAGCTTTCAGGCGGGCGGCTGGCCCTCGACTGGCGTCCCAACGACGAATTTACTGCCATCGCCCGTGTTAACTATCAACGCGTGGCCAACGGCGGCAAGGATGGGCATGACCTCGATGGTCCCGCCCACTCGCAGAGCCGGGTGATGGATGAATCTTCCGACGCGGAACGACTGATCACGAGCCTGGATATCGACTACGAGCTGTCGTCGGTGGCATTACACTCGACCACGTCGTGGGCAAGCTATGAAGCGACAAGCAGGGGTGACCTGACGGATTACATGTTCGTGACCTCAGGGCTGGTAAATCCGCTGAGTGTCGTCAACGGTCAGGACACGCAGGATTTCATCCAGGAAATTCGCGTGGAGTCGCGGAACACGGAGCGGTTCGACTGGCTGGCCGGCGTGTACTACCAGCATCGCGACAACACGTACTCCCAGGATTTCCCAGCACCGGGTTTCGATGCACAGACCGGTAACGCCGCCGCGGATTTCGGTTACCCGGACAACCTCTATGTTCTCGACATCGAGCAGCCTGTCGACGAGATCGCAGGCTATGGCGAATTCGGGTGGCACCCGGCCGATCGCTGGCGCCTCTCGGTGGGTGCCCGCTGGTTCCAGTTCGACCGGACGGAGCACGAGCAGGCAGACGGTTACTGGAACGGTGGCCCAACTGACCGTAAGAGCGATGCGTCGGAATCTGGCGTCTCGCCGCGGTATTCCATCGCCTACACGCCCTCGGACGATTCCACCTACTACGCTGTCATCTCCAACGGCTTCCGGCCCGGTGGCCCGAACCTGCCTCCGTGGAGTGCCGGCGATTGCGAAGCCGACCTCGCGGCAATCGGCTATGACTCGGTGCCCCTCGAGTTTTCGTCGGATGAGTTGTGGAACTACGAGATCGGCGCGAGGAAGGCATTCCTGGATGGACGCCTCAATCTCGCTGGCGCCATCTATCGCATCGACTGGGACGATATCCAGTCGCAGGTCTTCATCGACTGCGGCTGGAGCTTCATGGAGAACACAGGCAAGGCACGCAATGACGGTGTTGAACTCGAACTCAGTTACCAACCGACGCCGGACCTGGACCTGCGCTTCGCCGGCGGTTACGTGGACGCGAAGCTCGAAAGCACGCTGCCTGGTACGTCGGCTTCATCCGGCGATCAGCTGCCGGGTGTGCCGGACCTGACCGGCAACCTGTCCGCGAGCTGGCGTTTCTACACGGGCGGTATGTATTCGGCATCGGTGCGTGGCATGTGGAGCTACGTGGGGGATCGCTATACGCGCTTTGACGATTCACGCCAGCGCATGGATGCGTATGACGTGCTTGACCTGCGGATGCAGATCGACGGCGACCGCTGGGGCGCGGCCTTCATGCTCAACAACGTGCTCGACGACGATGGAGTGGTCTACGTCGAGGACAGCGTGCTGGGCAACTACGAAGTCACCATCAAGCCGCGCACCTGGCGCTTCACCCTCCAGTATGCGTTCTAGTCAGACCGTCTTGCGCAATTCGTCCCGCACCAGCATGGCCGAGGTCGCCGCGCCCATCGAGCGGTGCCGCCCCGACCGTGTAGAGATACTTGCCTGGCGGTGCGAAGTCCGGACAGTCGTAGGACGGCGCGTCGAGCATGTTGACGCGACGTGTGCCGCACACGGCGATCGCTGAATAGTCGAGCACGGGCTCGTCGCTCGAGAAGTGAAGCCACAGGATCGCCGTCGGACGCACGTCGCGGTCGAGCCGCGCGAGGCAGCTCTGTTGGAAGGGCTTGCGGCCTGCAAGTGCCACCGTGGCGTGCGGCCCGAGGTCGCTGACGATGGCCGTCGCCGCGCAGCTCGTGACCACTTAGCCACCGCGTGATCGAACAAAATCTGCCATGCGCTCCCACAGCTTGAGGCTGCCACCTACCACGTAACCGAAGCGCAGCGGCGCGATGTTGCGCACCACCTTGAAACATTCGGGCGCCGGCAGCTCCCAGCTGTTGACCGTGAGCAGCGAGGCGATCGTCGACTGGAACAGCCCGCGGATGCGCGGGTTGGTCGTGTACTGATTGAGCCAGTCACGGAAGCTGCGCGTCGGAGGGTTCGAGCCGGTTGAGCGCGTCGTTGAGTGCGCCACTGACGCGACTCGACTCGCCCTCCGACCCTGCCACTTTGCGGATAGTCGCCCGCAGGCTGCCGCCGGTGGCCGAAATCTCGTGGAACTGTCCGGCGATCCACCAGGCCGAGCGGCTGGCCGGCCGCACGCCGGACTCGATGCCGATCTGTGCGCTGACCTTCTCGATGGGCCCGCCGACCTGCACGGCGAGGCCGCCCGTCGCGCAGAGGTAGCCGTCGTGATCGGACGTGGAAAAGCGGCCACCGAGGTAGGCACGCTTCTCCGCGAGCAACACCTTGCGCCCCTCGTTCGCGAGCAGCGCGGCTGCGCAGCTGCCGCCCACGCCCGAGCCGATGGCGATTGCGTCGTAACGCTGCTCCAACGACGCGATTTCTTTGCTCTCCTCGAAAGTGTCGCCAGCGGCATTGTCACATCCGCTGACGCGGCCGGCTCGCAGGATCCATCGACTCTCAGACTGCCTTGCGGAACGGCACGCCAGCGCGCTAGCAGCTTTACCGTCGTGTGCGTTGCAGCAAGCTTGGTTTCGAACACAAATGCGTTGACGCGCGAACCGGCCGCCGCGATGCTGCCGCATGACCTCGCTAACTGAACTTGAGCTGCAAAGAGCCCACCTCAGTGTCATCATCACGCTCGCCGTTTGCCTTGCACCAGCAGCGGTCAATGCCAGCGACTGCCCGTCGTCGGGCGCTACGGGTGATGTTGCCGCAATCAGCGCCGAACGACAGGCCTTCAATCGCGCGATTGCCGCAAAGGACCTGGAGCGGATCGCAGTCGTCCTGCATGCGAATGTCATCCTCGTGACGGGAACCGACAGCGAGGTTTACGAGGGGCGGGACGCACAGCTGGCGGTCTGGCGCAGCGATTTCGAGAGTGCAGATCGTGCCCTGTATGCACGCACCACGAACTGCGTGCGCGTGTCCACGGTAGCTCCTGTCGCGCTGGAGGTCGGGAGCTGGCGGGGCCAGCGTGAGTCTGCGGCTGATTTTTCGGCCGGTTCCTACGCCGCAAAATGGCGCCAAGTGGACGGCGCGTGGAAGGTTGAAGCGGAGGTTTACGTCACCGAGACCTGCGGTGGCGATTTCTGTCCGACATCGACGGGTGCCGGGCAATGATCCTCCGCCGCGTCATCGCTCATGTCCGCAAGCAGGAATGGACCGCGATCGCGATCGACTTCGTCATCGTCGTCATGGGCGTCTTCATTGGCATGCGGGTGCAGACGTTTGCCGTGGAGCGCGACCGCCAGAAGAGCGAACGCGACTATCTCACGCGCCTGCATGGCGAGATTGAACAGCTCCTGGAGACGAGGGCGAGATATGATCGCTCGCGCACGGAGTTTTCGGCCAACCTGATCCGCGCCGTCAAGCTGTTGAACGAGGCGGAGGGGACCAAGCCGCTGTCTCCCGAAGAATGCGACGCCGTTGCGGGATCGGCGCATACGACCGTGCCGCCGGCGGAACTGCCGACAGTTGCAGAGCTGTTATCAACTGGCCGTCTCGATCACCTGTCGTCTGCAACGGTGCGCACCGCCATCCTGACCTACATGCAGGACGCGGTCCGCGCCCGCGATCTCATCGTCGTCATCACCGATTCAGGGCGTGATCTCGGAAAGGCGCACCCCCACCTCATCACGCATCATGTCGGCGCGTCGCGTATCCGCAGCGAAGAAATATGGCTGAACCCGGAATGCCGAACGGAGGCGATGCGCGCCGACCCGGCATTCAGAAATGAACTCAGTGAAAACGCCTACATGTATAACGTATACACGACGCGCGCTGTGCTGCCAGTGAGCCGCCAGCTGGCGGCGCTGCACGCCGTGCTTGACGCCGAGATGGGCGTCGCGCATCCAGAAAGGAATGGCGTGACGCCATGATCCTCCGCCGCGTCATCGCGCACTTCAGGAAACAGGAATGGACCGCGATCGCGATCGATCTCGTGATCGTCGTGCTCGGCGTCGTCATCGGCATTCAGGTCTCGAACTGGAATGCGGCGCGGGTCGATCGAGAGCGCGCCCACGGCTACCTGGAGCGAATTCGCGACGATCTCGACGCCGACATCGCCGGCTACCGCGACCGCCTCGCTTTCTGGGGTGAGGTTTCCGCGTCTGGCGCCAAGGGGCTCGCTTACGCTGAATCGGGCGATGCCGGCGAAGCGGCACAATGGGACCTCTTGCGCGCCTATTTCTGGGCGAGCCAGGTCGGGGCTTTCAACCTCACCGAGGCGACGTACGACGAACTCAGGAGTGCGGGCGAACTGGGCTTGCTTGGCGACCCGCGACTACGCGATCGGCTGGCGTCCTACTACACGAATTCCAAGAACCCGGCGCTGTCGGAGAGCCCGGAGTATCGCCAGCATGTACGCGGTCTCATCCCGCTCGAAATTCAGCTCTACCTCTGGGAGAACTGCTGGCAGAACGATTTGTCAGGAAAGCAAAGGGCACTCGCCTGCAGTTCGCCGGTGGACGAAGCTCGCGCCAGGGGCATCGTTGACGTGATCAGGAACGACACGACGCTGATGCGGGAACTCCGCTACTGGATGTCGACGATGCGCGTCGCTGAGACGATCGGTCGCAACTACATGGTTTTGGCGACCGGACTGCGCGATGCAGTCGACGCAAGAATCGGCGACCGGAACCCCGCGCCGTGATCCCCCGCCGCATCTCGGAACACGTCAAAGCGCATAACTGGTTCGCGGTTGCGATCGATCTTTTCGTCGTGATTCTCGGCGTCTTCATCGGCATGCAGGTCCAGGACTGGAATTCCGCACGGCAGACACGCGCTCGCTCCGAGGAATTCAGCACGCGCCTCGTCAGCGACCTGCGTGTGGAAGCATGGGGGTATGAATACCTGGTCGAATACAACAAGGACGTGCTTGCCAACGCCGAGCGGGCCATCAAGGCGCTTATGGGTGAACGGCCGCTCCCGGACGAGAAATTCGTGGTCGTCGTCTATCGCGCGACCCAGTACAAGTACAACGAGAGGCGGCGCGCAACCTATGACGAACTGGTCTCGACAGGCGCCATCGGCCTGATTGCCGACGCAAAGCTTCGCCAGACGGCGATATCTGTCTTCACCAATCCGTTGTTTGACGTGATCTCACAGGAAGGCAAGGACTCTGGCCTGCGCAAGGTATTCCGTGAGACAGCGCCGGCGGACATTCAGCATGCGCTGCTCACAAGGTGCGGCGACACGTACGTTGAGCCTGGGGACTTTACTCGCATCGCGGGCTCGCTCGATTACGAATGTTCGCTCGGCCTCGCGGCCGCCAGCATTGAGGCCGCCGCAACGGCGCTCAGGACCCATCCGGCATTGCTGCCAAGCCTGAAGCTTCGTTTCGCCGACGTCGAAACGGCGATCACGGATCTTGAGACGAATAACAACGTGGTCCTGCGCAACCTGCGGGATATTGCACGCGACGGCTACTGAAAGCGGGGGGGCGTCGCTGCTATCTTGCCTGGCCGGTCGACGCCCAGTTTGACGCGCAGGAATTCCATGAACGCGCGACATTTCGCCGGCAGCCAGCGGATCGGTGTACCGCCCGGTTCCAGCGGGGCGTACGGCATCAGCAGCATCAGGCCGAGGTACACGAGGACCATCGCACCGCCCGTGCCGAGCAGCAGCAGAACGGAGATGACCCGCAGCAGCGTCACGTCGAGCCGGAAATATCGCGCCAGTCCCAGGCACACGCCGCTGATCACGGCGCCTTCGCTGATCTGCTGCAGCACCCGCGGCGTTGCCTCCTGCGACGGGTGCGGCGATGCGGATCCGTTATCCGGCGCCTGCACCGATCCGATCTCCTCGAGTGCTGG
>Ga0079037_100000556_pt1 | contig 17320 bp, 13 predicted proteins | sample Mud3Dept4metaG_FD_71479 | JGI IMG/M metagenome (GOLD analysis project Ga0079037, IMG submission 71479) | Freshwater wetland microbial communities from Ohio, USA, analyzing the effect of biotic and abiotic controls - Mud 3 Core 4 Depth 4 metaG | ecosystem: Environmental > Aquatic > Freshwater >... | reverse complement strand
TGAAAAGATGTTCATGTGTGGTCCTCCTGGCCTTTAGATTGTAACATGCCAGGAACGTCCAAGCATATGCTATTGCACGGTTGCGGACGGTTTCCACGCCAGCGTCCCTAAGAGTAAGACAGCCGCCGGGAAACGTCACGCTACTCACATTCAAGCATAAATTCAATGCCTCAGGCAACATTGCCTTGTTGCCCGAAACGACGATCAGACGGGTCCACCCCAGTTACAATAGGGGTTGACTTAAATCGCTCATGCCTTATATTTGAGAGCGTTTTCGGGATGACAACAAAAATGCTTCTGAAGCCCACGTGGCAGCTGGTCGCGCATCAAAATCATGTTTGTCCGGCAAACCGTATATGATTAGGTTCAGTAATGGTAAGACAATCAAGGCGGAGGAATATTTCAGAGAAAACTGTTGAGTTACAGGCCAGGGGAAAGGTAGGGTTCTGGTATGGGGCATGGTGTTTCCACCTGGACCGATCCAAAATCCAAGGATGGATTTCTTAAGGCGAAGATCTTTGGGGCGAAAGGGCAAATGGCCTTTTCCGATACCTTTCAGATGGCGGAGCAAGAGAGAATCATTCGATGCTCTCAATCGTCTTGCGTACAGAGGTTCAAAGTTGGTCAAATTCATAGTGAGAAATTTTCGGAGAAAGTCGTCTCTTCCGCTCGTTACTCTTTTGCCCACGTTGTCCCTGTTGATACTCGTCGGGGCCTGCTCGCTCAATCCGGCTCTTTTTGATGAAGCCGCATGGCGATCACAGGTTCGATCGGCTGACCCTGCCTTGCTGTACGCTCCTCACCTCAAGGACGATCGCTTCTTCAACCCCTGGATGCATGAGGGGGACAAAGACATCTTCAGCGTGCTCAGGTGGTGGCTCACGTCTTCGCAGGAGTACACGGATGAGGAGAAAACGTATCTTCCGCGGGTCGTGGACAAGGCTAAAGAGCGGATTCTCGCTATGCCCCAGGGCGATTTCATCATGTGGGTCGGGCATGCCACCTTTCTGATCCGGCTCAATGGTGTGTACTGGCTTACGGACCCCATATTTTCCGAAAGAGCGGTCATAGTGAAGCGAAGGACCCCTCCCGGGATCACGGCAGAAGATCTTAAAGAAGTGGCTCCGAACCTCAGGGTGATCATCACTCACAACCACTATGACCACCTCGACAGGGCCAGCATCCAGGATCTTCCTGAAAACACGAAAATCTTCGTCCCCATGGGCTTGAGGGAATACCTCCAGAACATGAATAAGAGCGACGTGACCGAGATGGACTGGTGGCAGGAGATCCAAAGCGGGAACGGCATCACTCTGGTTTGTCTTCCCATGCAGCACTGGTCGAGGCGATTCGGACAGGGAACTCGCGAGACCCTGTGGGCGAGCTACATGCTCATCACTCCGAAGGTCACGATTTATCTGGGAGGGGACACGGGATACTTTGTAGGGCACAAGGAAATCGGAAGACGTTATCCTAAAATCGACTACACCCTGCTCCCCACGACCGCATACCATCCGCGCTGGTTTATGCACTACAACCACATGAACGTGGATGAGGCCCTCGAGGCTTTCAACGATCTGAATGCCCGGTACATGATCCCACAACAGTGGGGGACCTTTCCCCTTGGTGACGAACCGCCGGGCTATTCGAACCTCGAGCTCAGAAGGAAAATCACCGAGCGCCGTCTCGATGCTTCCCGATTTATCACACTGGATATCGGGGAAATTCTTCCCCTACTCCAGTAGGCTTTGTGCCTTGCACTGTTGCGGAGAATATCCTAAACAAAGGACCCAAGCGCGGAGTTTGCGAGCCCTGATGCACGGAGGCGCTCCTGTAATAAGCTGAAGGAGAAAGTCTAGGGCGGCGGAAGAGAAGGTTTCACCACCCGTGAAACAAGCATAGCGTTCCGCGGGTACCCGGAGGAATGCAAGGTGTGACGAATCCAAATCTCTTAGGTACCTACATGCCGACAATTAGAACTCACGCCGAGGCGAGTTTCGATGATTAACGAGGCGATCCGAGGTCTGTGATTCGAAGGCGTACCTCGCGGGCGACCCGTGTAGAATTGTTTGTAAGGTTTGGTTAGATGGCCGATCACGGGTATCCCGCTCAATCTGAGTTAGGCGCGAAAGGCGCCCGGCGTGCCAATGGTTAGTCTTCCCATTCATCTAGGGCGTCCGTCTGTACCTTGCCGGCTAATACAGACAGCTTCACCGCCTTTATCGTCCTGTACACCTCTTGCGGCTTTTTCCTTTTGCCGTCGACCATCAGTACATGATTCTTGATGGAGATGCCGAAGAGCCGCTCATTCTCTTCAAGGTACGGGTGGATCAGTTCCCAGTCCTGCTTGGTGAAGGCGTGAATCTCGCCGCCATTCAACTGCTCGGGCACGATCTTGTGAAAGGGGTCTCTCACGAAGATGGCGCCGCCGGACGCGAGAGAAAAGAGGTTGGAGCCGGGATATGGTGTTTCCTGCGGTACAACGTGACCATCGTCATCAAACGCGAGACCGTTGACAATGACAAACCCACCGCCGCTGTATGGGTCTCCTGCCATGAACGACTCAGCAAGAAAGTCGAGCGCCGTGCCGTTGATCACCACGCGCGGCTTGCCCACGGCGTTGATGAGAGGCCGGCCCGCTGCATTGCCCAACACGTAGACCTCGCCGCCTTTGGCACCGTACATAAAAGTCTGGCCCACGTCGCCATGGATGACGAGCTTTCCTGATTTCAGGATCTGGCCCAGCTGATCCTGGGCATTGCCATGCACGTATATCTCCAGGCCATCGATACCCGATGCGAGGTAGTCGCCTGTGGAGCCGTACGCATCGATCCGCACGCCCACGGTATCCGGCCCCAGCGCAGAACCAAGGAAGCGCTGCCCCTTGTGACCGAAACAGATGAAGCGCTTCCACCCCATCCGATACGCATCACAAACCAGTCGGGCGTGGCAGTCGTCTCCCTCCGGAGGAAAGCCGCTCACGTCCAGCACCAGCACTCCTTCGGGACGGAGCGGTGCCCTCAGCTTCTGGCGTGTGCTCCAATCTATCCTGGCATAACGGCCTGCTGCGGAAGCGTGCATGCGGGTCACTTCTTTGAAGACCGTCTCAAGTGCGCTCTCGATTATCTGCACCACTGAGCGCCGCCGTTTTGCGCCCAAGGGATACCGCCGGTCGAGCAGCAAGGTGAGAACATCGATCACCTTGCCCTTGTTATGATCCTCTCGGGCAACGTGGACGAGGTGATCCATGACTGACCTGATCTTCCCATACTTCCAGTCTTTGAAACGCCGCGCGAGTGACTTGTAGATCTCTTCTGCCGATTTCTCTCCGAGCCTTGCATCAAGTTCCTTTCCGGCTCTGCTCTCCAGACGTATAGGCGCACCGGCGTTTGCAAAGTCATACGGCTCCTGCTCGCGCGGAACGCTGATTTCCCTCCCAAACTTGTCCGTACAGGTAAGCGCGTAATCGCTTCCGCCGTTCCGGGAAACTGTGAATATGAAGGCTCCACCATCCGTGTAACTTCCGCCTCGTGCGTTCCAGTACTTGTCTGCCACGGTGCCGAACCGGGGGTCCTCCGTGGCAAGGCTCTGGAGTGTCGCATCAATCGCCTGCTTCTCGGAGCAGATGAGGCCGATCTGAAAGTCACCCTTCTGCAGCGCAAACACTTGCGGCCTCAACATGGCGGTGTCGGTGATGCCGATGAGCTGGAAGGTCTGTGCCCCGGTGAGAGTGCGCGCTATAATAAAAAACCACGGACCATCCGGGGAGCCGTGGATCTGGGTCGCCTGGATCTGCCGGTAGATGCGCTGCTTCTCGGGAGGCAGGTAATCGAAGTCCATCTCCGACGTGGGTGCGAGCGCCTCTATGATGTATTCCAGCGGGTACCCGTAGACCCTGTTGAGCAAATCAAAGACAAGGACAGAGACTTCGGTGTCGGTCAGAAAGAGCGGGTACACGTTGCGCTGGCGCAGGTACTCCGTCACAGAATAGTAGTTTGCAAAGTCGCCGTTGTGCACGAGCGCTTCATTCAGGCCTATGAAGGGATGCGCCCCGCCCGGGTGCCAGACGCGCCCCTTGGTCGGGTAGCGCTGATGCGCGATCCAGACGTGTGCCTTAAAATCCTCAAGCTTATAGTACTGGGCCACAAGTTCTGCGTATCCCACAATCTTCAGAATCATCAGGTTGCGGCCATGAGACAGGACGAATGCCCTCTTCTCGCCCAAGGAGCTGTAATACGCCACATTGAGGCGGAAGCTGTTCTGGTAGATGAATTCTTCCTCGACCTTTTCAGGCGGGAGCGCATCCAGGCCCCGCTCCTTCTGGAAGGCTGCGAGCACCTCAGGCTTCACCCTGACAAAGTAGCGCTTTACCGCGGGCGGTTTGATGTCGAGTCCCGGAATGTCCCGGTAATCATCCACGGTGTCGAGGAATGCTTCATGGTCGATACGGAAACAGGGCCGGATAAACTTCTGCTCCAGGTCGGGAAGTACGCTCTCATCGAGGAGGGCAACCTGTAACAGGTAGGCGTTCTCCAGGATCTCCTGGTTCACCCCCAGCTGGGATGCGACTAATCCTGCCGCGGCAATACCTCCGCCTTTGCCGTTTCCCCGGTTGTGCATCTGCACGGACGGCTCAAAAATGTGACGCCCGCCGACCGGGATGCTGCAGGCAAACCCGGTAACGCCGCACCCGCCCTCTTCCGCTTCCTTGGCTCCCTTGGGAGGCGCATACGCACGCAGGTGCTCGCGCGCTTCCAACATCGCCCTGATGTCTCTCTCCTTCATAACTTGCTTCCCTTTAGATGCTGTCCCTTGGCCGTCAGCCTCTGGCCGTCGTCCGGCCCCTGGACCCCGGCCCCTGGACCCTGCGTTTCTAGTCCAGCTCCCCTTCTATGTCGCCCTTCATGTAATCGAGGTGCACCAGCACATCTGTCCTACCCACAAGCTCGGTGACGCTCCGCATGCCGAGCCTCGAAAGTATCCCAAGGAGCTGGCCGCGCCAGGCGAGGTACATATTAATGATTCGCTGAGTGCCCCACTCCAGGTCCATGAGGTTCGTGAGCTCCTGATCCGTCGTTGCTATGCCGCGTGCACAGCCCCTGCCCGACTCGCAGTGGTGACACCGCAGACACTCCAGGGCAACCATATCTGCCGTACCGAGACAGACGCCGTCCGCCCCGAGCGCTATGGCCTTTGCCGCGTCATAGGCTGACCTTACGCCGCCGCTCGCTATCACGGTAATCTTGTCCCGGATACCTTCCTCCTTCAGAAACTTGTGCACCCTGGGCACCGCGTACTCGATGGGCATGGCGATGTTCTTCTTCGCAATGTCCGGCGCAGCGCCTGTTCCGCCATAACTTCCGTCCAGCTGTATGATGTGAGCGCCGGCATAGAAGCTGCCTACCGCCACCATATCCACGTCCGTCGGGGTCGACACCTTGACGCTCACCAGTGCGCGAGGGTTCATCTCTTTTATCCAGTCTACATGCTTCTTGTGGTCCTCGACCGAATAGACGCTGTGGAAGGGAAAGGGAGAAAAGAGGGCGCTGCCCGCAACGGCTTCGCGCATCTTGGCCACGCGCGGCGTTACTTTGTCTCCCAGGAGGTGGCCACCAAGGCCCGGTTTCGCGCCCTGCGCATACTTGAACTCCACGATGCGCACGCGCTGGATCGTCTCTTCGCGGACCCCGAAAAGACCCGTCGCAACCTGCGTAATGATGTGGTCATCATACGGCTTCAACTCATCAGGGTATCCGCCCTCACCCGTGCAGCAGAAGGTGCCAAGCGCAGTGGCAGCCCGCACGCGGGAGAGCATGGAGACGATACTTACGGAGCCGAACGACATGCCGCCAAGATAGAACGGCACGGGGACTGTGACTTTGGGGCGTGTGTCGCCGGAGCGGTTCAGTTGCAGGGCTGTTGAGATCTCGTCGCGCGGTATCGCATGGCCATTGCGATAACAGATGCGCAGCTTGTCGAATCCGCCTCCTGAATCGCCCGTCTTATAATTCATCGGCTGGTGCGGGATCTTCCCGGTCTCGGCCATGTGCCATGTGCTGGCAAGGAGTTCTGCAGGCCAGCGCCTGTCTCCCAACACCTCGAACGAGGGATTAGGCATCAATGAAATCGCGTTCGTGGGGCAGCGGGAAACACAGAAGAATTCGTTCTTCTCGCAGGAAGGGCCGATGCAATAGTGCTGGTCCACGGAGCGCGGCCGTTTTGAGCCCGCCTTGTACACGCCATACGGGCAGAGATCGATGCAGGCGCCGCAGTTGTTGCAGGCCTTGCTGATCGCAATACGATACTTGCTCAGCGCATTGCGGAAGCGGCTGGGCGTCTCCTTCGCGAGAGGAAACTGAAATCTCCGTTCTTTCTCCATCATGCACCCGCTCCCTTGCCGAGCGAGGCGAATTCTTTTTCCAGGTCTTCCTGAAACATGGCCCGCCCCATCTCCCCGCGCAACCTGCGCACCTCGCGGATGCCCATGGCGCCGAGGATTTCGAGGAGCTGGTTGTGCCAGCCCGCCATGAGGTTGCGAATGCGCATCGACCCCCACTGGGGATCCATCTCGGAAAGCTCCACGGGACAGGCTATGCCCTCCTTGCAGCGCCTGCAGACGCGACACTCCATGGCAACAAGCAGCGGTATGTCACAGGTCACCGCGTCCGCACCGCAGATGATCAGCTTTGCCATGTGCTCAGCCATGGCTATGCCTCCACCCGCGATCAGCGTGACCTGGTCTCTTGCGCCTTTTTCAACAAGAGAAAGATGGACCTCTTTCATCCTGTCCTTTATGAACAAGGGATATTCTCCTTGCTCGCGGCCAAACTCATCGGCCACCAGATGGATGACCTCAACGCCCTGTTCAGTGAGCTCTGCCGCCCGCTCTCCGGCCGCACGGCTGAAGGGCATACGAATCGCCACAACGAGTGTTTCCTTTTTCTCCTTGATCCGGGACACAAGTTGCATCACATCGGGCGCGTCGGGGATCTCTATGAGTCTCAGCCTGTCGACGAGCCCATCAATCAGTCGGTCGCAGGTCGCGTCCCATGGACGGTCTACGTAGAGTGTGGTATTGTTGATATACGCCTCGAAATCAGGCGTCCATTCAGATAAAGGGACCAGGGCGAACGTTGCAAGCGTTGCTGCTGCCTGAAGGAATGCCTCGATGATCCGTCTGCGGGGAGGAGACCAGGGGAGCAGATCGAAGATCACGGGCACCGGTATCTCCACCAGGGGTGGTGTAGGAGATCGCAGTTCGCCCTGGGAGTTGAACTCAAGAAACTTTACTTTGCGGCCTAGATCGACCAGCGTGCTTATATATTCGCGGCCGTGAATGCCGTCTCTCGTCGGCCTCACGATCTCAGACATGTCGGTCCACATTGCATCGAAGCCCGGACCCGAAAAAGGCCCGCCGTAGCCCGCGCCTGAGACGGGTATCCGTCCTGTTTCCGCCTGATACCAGATATTGGAGAGTATGTCCGGGGTCCAGTACTCGTCCCCCAGGGCCTTGTACGCGGGGTTCATACCTTTGTGAATGAGTTTGTTCGGGCAGCCCTGCACGCACCGGAAGCAATCCTGGCAGACGCTGTCGAGAGAGTCGAGCATCTGCTTGCCATCAAGGGAGCGTTTATCGTACACCTTGTAAACGCACTCCTTCTTCACGCACTTGGCGCACTTGAGGCAACCCTCGTCCCAGGCAATGACGCCTGAGCGGATAATCGCCTTGAACCGGTTGGCTACAGGTGCACTCGGTATGTGATACTTGGACGGCACGGTTACTCCTCGTCTACTCGTCGTCTACTCGTCCTGGACCGGCGGTCTTGGAAAAAGACCTGCCTGTTCCACTATCTGCGGAACGATCTCTTCCCACTCGATGGCCATGATATGCACGCCGGAAACACCCTTCATCTCCCGCAGTGCATGAATCGTTTCAACCGCTATTTTGACGCCTTCCTGGCGTTGTTCTTTGGCAGGCACGGCTTTCATCCGGGTGATGATCTCATCAGGCACGTCCATCCCTGCAACGTTGTTCGCCATATACTCGGCCATGCGGCCCGATTTTAACGGGGTGATGCCGCCGAGGATATAGACCTGCGCATCCAGGCCCCGGTCGCACGCCTGAGACATGAATTCTCTGAAGCGCGGCAGGTTGTAGATGCACTGCGTCTGGATGAATTCGGCGCCTGCCTTGATTTTCTTGGCAAGCCGCACCACGCGATACGAGACCGGATCGGCAAAGGGGTTCTCAACCGCGCCGATGAAGAGCTGGGGCGGCTCAGTCAGTTCCTCGCCTCCGATGATGCGACCCTCATCCCGCATCCGTCTCACCGTCTGGATCAACTGGATGGAGTCTAGATCGAAGACGCCCTTTGCCTCGGGTTGGTTTCCAAACGACTGGTGATCACCGGTGAGACACAGGATATTCCTGATGCCGAGGGCGGACGCTCCCAGCACATCCGACTGGAGTGCGATGCGGTTGCGATCCCGCGTCACCATCTGGAGCACAGGATCTAGTCCCTGCCCTTTAAGCAGCGCGCACGCAGCGAGGCTCGACAGGCGAACCACACCCGTCTGGTTATCCGTGACATTGACACTGTCCACATACCCTTTAAGAAGGTCACCCTTCTTTCGTATCGCGTCGGGGCCAGCACCTTTAGGGGGTCCGCACTCTGCAGTCACGGCAAAAAGGCCTTTTGTTAAGACCGTTCTCAAGCGGCTCTCCGGTTTCAAATCCTCTGATCCTCCCGTACAATTTTTCGCGGACCCTTACCCTGCTGTCGGGACCACTGGGCGGGTGGATGGATGGTTGCAAGCGCATCAAGCCGTCCCGACTCTTCCAGGCGCGTGACGATGAGGGCCCATGCACAGGGCGTCTCAGGGTCCACCTCGCAGTTTCCATTCTTGGACCCGCCACAGGGGCCGTTGAACAGGCCTTTGGCACACCGGGTGACCGGGCAGACCGCCGCAAAGTACGCAAGCTTGCAGTCCCCGCATCCGCGGCAGTTTTCAAGCCAGAGCCCCGACTCCTTGGTCTGGCCGAGGAACGTGGTGTTAAGTGCCGGCACGATGATCGCCCTCGGGAAGACTTCTGCCACTGCCTGCACACCGGCGCCGCACCCCAGGGAGAGCACAGCATCATATTCATCGACAAGCTCGGTGAGCTGGTCTATGAACTCGAAGACACATTGACGATCGAGTGTCATCTCCAGCAATTCCAGCTCGCGATTCTCTTTCTTTGCATCCATGCGCAAGGCCGATGCCAAGAGCCCGACCTCCTTTTCCCCACCGGAGGCACACTCGGCGACGCACGACCCGCAACCCACTATCAACATTTTCTTGTAGGGGGCTATCGACTCCTTGATTTCGGACAAAGGTTTTCTTTCAGCCGTGATCATAGGCTTCTCCTAAGCTTCTCCTTGTACTGGCCATTCCTAATCTTGTCTTTGCGCCTGAAGTATCAGCGGAGCGGTGACGGAGAGAGCTTCGTTTCTCTGCCCATGAGCTCCCGAGCCATGGTATCCACCGAGACGGGTGGAGGGCTAGAAATCGGTAGTATCTCAAGGCGCTCACGCTCCAGGCCGATCTCTTCGATCAACCCCTGCGCGAACTCGAGGCGCTTTTTTGCCCGTGCGTTGCCTTCGCGGTAACGGCACGTGCTTGATGCACATGTTACCACGTACACCTTGTCAGCACCAGACTCCAAAGCACGCATCAGGTGAAGCGCCTCTACACGACCGGTGCAGGGCATCGGGAAAAACCGGATGTGCGAACCCAGTTCCTTCTCCAGTGCCCGCCGGTTTGTGTCCTGGCTCGGGTCGAGTCTCTGGCAGAAGAATATCGCGTAATTTAGATGTCCGTTCGTCTTCATGTCTCCTCCCTGCGAAAGTGCAAAAAAAAAGGGCGTCCCGCGGACGTCCTCGTCATTGGTGAGGCACCCCTGTGTGCCTCCAGTTTTACAATCTTAGTACATAAAGTGAGCCTTGTCAAGTACTTTCATACTGCCTTGGGCACAAGGGTCTTCTCTTGCCGATCCCAGTAAAGCGGATTCCGGCACATGCCCTTGTTGTCCAAAAAAACCTTCATCACGCGCTTGACGCGCGCTGCCGATTCAATGAGCCGCTTGAGGTTGGAAAAGATAGCGGTCGCTTGCACTTCAACCGTTTGCCTCAGGGCAAGACCCTGCCTCAGTATGTCTTCCCCATCGACGGACGTCTCCTCCCGCATCCAGGCTTCCACCATCTCCTGCGAGGCCTCTACATGGAACTGCAGACCATACGCGCATGACCCGACCTTGAACGCCTGGTTCGGGACAACGTCCGACCGGCAAAGCAGTCTCCCGCCCTCAGGCACGTCGAAGGTGTCCCCGTGCCACTGAAACACCGTGAGCGGGGAAACGACCCCCCTGAACAGGCGGTCGCGCAGACCTTCGGTCGTCAGGTCCACGCTGTACCAACCGATCTCCTTCTGGGCCGCTTTCATCACGCGGGCTCCGCATGCCTTTGCCAGGAGCTGGGCGCCCAAGCAGATGCCCAGGAACGGGATCTCCTCCTTGAGCACCTGTTTGATCAATCGATCTTCGTCTTTGAGAAAAGAGTATGCGCTCTCTTCGTACACGTTCATTGGTCCGCCGAGCATGATTACAGCTGCGACATGTCCGAGGCTCTCCGGCAGCGCCTCACCGCGCCCGAGTTCGAGAGTCTCTATAGGCCATCCAGCCGCCTCAAGAAATGTTCCAAGCATGCCGGGCCCCTCCTGTTCCACGTGCTTGATGATGAGGATTTTCTTGTCCATCCTTCCTCCCTCCTACATACAAAAACCGGGTGACGCTTTCTTCCTCTGATACCCAGTCGCGGCTGTCAGCAGGATGTGGCGGCGCTCACACTCTTGGCGGGCCGCCACCATATCCTCTCCAAATCTACCCGATCGCTATTCCATCCCGCTCCTCCGTGCGGATGCGAACGCATTCTTCCAGGGGCAACACAAAGATCTTGCCGTCTCCGATCTCGCCTGTCTGACCGCCCTTCAAGATTGCCTTGATGGTCGGCTCCACGAAGTCGTCATTTACCCCGATGAGGAGCTGCACTTTGCGAAGCAGGTTTCCCATTTCCTTCACGCCCCTGTACACCTCGGTCACGCCCATCTGCCGGCCGTGACCCAGCACCTCGCTTACGGTGATCAGGTTCACGTCGACCTTGTAGAGCTCTTCCTTTACCGCTTCCAGTCTGTCCGGTTTTATGATGGCTATTATAAGTTTCATCGCGTCTCCCTTACTCGAGTATAGTGTAAGCATTTTCATTGTGCTGCGTGAGGTCGAGTCCCATGACCTCATCCTTCTCCGCCACCCGCATGCCGACTATCCAGTCAACCACCTTATAGATAATCATAGTCCCGACGAAACTATACGCAAGAGTGACGGCCACGGCCAGGCACTGGATGAGGAACTGTTTCGGGTCGCCAAAGAAGAGGCCGTTGGCAGCGTCAGGGTTGACCGCCTTGGAGGCAAACAGGCCCGTTGCAAGCGCCCCCCATACCCCGCCGATACAGTGGACTCCAAAGGCGTCGAGCGAGTCGTCGTACCCCAGCTTCGGCTTTAAGATTGCCACAAAGACGTAGCAGACGAGGCTCACCACGATGCCGATTACGATTGCCGACAGGGGGCTGACAAAGCCCGCCGCCGGCGTTATGGCAACGAGGCCGGCGACAGCACCGGTTGCCGTACCAAAGATCGTGGGTTTCCCGTGCTTCATCCACTCTATCAAGGCCCACGTCAGCCCTGCAGCTGCGGCGGCGGTGTTGGTCACAACAAAGGCATTCACCGCAAGGGCGCTGGCCGCCAGAGCACTGCCCGCATTGAAACCGAACCAGCCGAACCAGAGGAGCGCGGTCCCCAGCACCGTGTGGGGCAGGTTGTGCGGTGGAACTGCCTTGTGCGGATAACCCTTGCGTTTCCCGATAAAGAGGGCTGTCGCAAGCGCCGCGATGCCCGCGTTAACATGGATTACCGTGCCTCCGGCAAAGTCGAGCGCCCCAAGCTCCTTGAGCCACCCACCTATGCCCCAGACCCAGTGGGCCACAGGGTCATAGATGAATGTCGCCCAGAGTATGGTGAAGAGCAAGAACGCGGAGAACTTCATCCTCTCTGCAAACGCCCCGATGATGAGTGCCGGCGTTATGATGGCAAACATGGCCTGGAATATCATGAAGGCGGAATGCGGGATTGTAGCCGCGTAATCCTTGTACGGCTCAGCCCCGACACCGATCAGACCGACCCAATCGAGTCCCCCAAAGAACCCTTTGCCTGGCGCAAAGGCGAGGCTGTAACCGAAGAGCACCCACTGGATGCTGAGCACACAAAGGATCATGAAACATTGCATCAGGATGCCGAGGACATTCTTCCGGCGAACCATGCCTCCGTAGAAAAAAGCCAACCCCGGGGTCATCAGCATCACCAGTGCCGTTGAAATAAGAACCCATGCCGTATCACCTGTGTTCATTGCAACTTCCTCCTTTCCAGGAAATAGAAAAGGCGCCTTTTGTCCTTCTGTGGACAAAGACGCCTTTGTCTTATTCGTAAAATAAAATTGGCGTTCAAACTACGAACGCCAGTGTTTTTTACACGTCAACGTGTGAGCCTAATTCAGCCGACTACTCTCGTACAAGTAAAATAGCCTCTCGGCTGGTAACCCTGTTATCGGCGGGAGGTCGGGGGCGCTTAACATCAGCGTGGCGCCCGTTTTCTCCTCGGCGTCGTCCGGAGCGGAAGGCGTCTCTGCTGCTTTCTGGCCCAACGTCTCTCTTCATCCGTTATCTCTTTGGCCTCAGCTTCCTTCTCCGCTTTATATCCAAGCATATCGAGAAGTCTCTCGATAAATGCGGCCGCATGTTTTTCGTTCGCCATTTGTCTCACCTGGGTCTCGCCTGCATCGTGTGCCTGCGTGCGTCTGGTCCGTCCAGAACCTGGCCGGGTGTGCATAAGAGAGGTAGGCTGGGCAGGGGGGGACTGCCCAGCCATGGGGGGATATGGGAAATATGCTTGGTAAGTGTTTCCACGGCAGGACTTTAGAAGTTATAAGCGAAGTTCACGCCTCCCTGCCACAAGTGTTTCAAGTAACCAGTCGGGTTATAGGAGTTGCCGTCGACCCGTTTCTTTGCATCGTTCGAAAGCGGGAACCAGTAGGCGACCATGGGCTGAATGAGGAACTTCTGGGTCACAGGGATGGTAAGCCCGGCTTTCAGCATGCCGTCGTGAAAGGCGCTGTATTTCGACCCGGTGTAGGCGCCGGTCGATGACTCATAGGTCTGCCAGTAGCTTCCCGTGCCAACCTCATACGCGAAAGAGGCGCCCAGGTCCAGGGTCACGTCTTTGTAAACCGGAAACGATTGGGACAAAGAGAAACTGAAGTACCACCCGGGATAGGACATGAAGTCACGGTAGATGGAAAGGGTAGGCTTGCCATACCAGTCATAACTCACCGAACCGTAGAGCTCCTGGGTCTCATCTGTATATTTCGTGTTGTAGTAGATGAAGCCACCGGTGAAGCTCCACTTTTGCAAAGCATAGGTGTAGCTCAAGGTAAGATCGGTCTCGTTGAAACTCATCTGATGCCGGCGGTCAGGCACAAAGTTCTGGGTCGCGTTTTCATGGGTGTCGATGTTCCCCCAGTAGGTCGCGGTAAACCCTTTGTATGAAGCTGAGAGGGACGGCTGGATGATAAGGCTGTCCTTCCCGTTCTGGTACCCTCTGAATATGTAGGGCGTCAAGAATGTTACTGCAGCGGTTCCCGTGACCCCAGGCTCCGCAGGTTGTGCAGGAGCTGCCTGTTGCGGCTGGCCTGCAGGCGCCTGCTCCTGGGCGGAAAGAGGGGTGAACAAGCAAAGCATCACGGATACTACTCCTACGAACAGAACAGCGAACACCTTCATGACATACATGACATACCTCCTGAAATGGATTCCTGGAACGGGCTGTTCCGCTCGCAGGCGACAAAAAAGGCGTCTCACATCCCATCAATTCATGTATTGCCTCGATGGATGGAAGACGCCTCAGTCTTCAGCTTGAAAACGAACAATGGCGTTCTTACTCAGAACGCCATTGTTTAATTACACATCGTTGTGTTTGAAACTACGAGGTTACAAGTACAGGTTTCGTCGGTTTGGTAACCGCCATGGTGTTAGCCGTCCGAAGCCGTTCGTACTTTTCCCTGATCCTGTTCCGCACCTTCACTACAGCCACATGCGAGATGCCGAGCTTCTCCCCGATCTCCCTGGTTGTCATGCCTTCCATGGAGAACGCGAGAACATCCCGTTCTCTCTCGCTCATGCCGGCCGCCAGAAGGGCCTCGACCTGCATCTTCCCGTCGACATAATCGAGAGCGGCCACCTCATCGGCCTCGATAAGCTCTTCGAGGCGCCCCGATTCTTCGTCGATCATGCTGTTCAGGCTCACGACCGTGGCGCTGCCCTGTGTCTTGCGAATGTAGTTTTTCAGATGAAAGTAACACCCCTGCAATATGTAACTGTCCGTCTTTGCCTCCAGACGGCCACCCTGGAAGTCGATCCAGAGTTGCAGGAGCGCCTCCTGGTACAGGTCATCATGATCCATGAAGGAGAAGCGGCCGTTCAGCTTCTGCGTGATGCGCTGAAGCGTACGGGATATCCTCTTGATTATAAGATCAAATGTCCTGAGATCGGATGTCCTAAGATCGAACGACATGTCAGCCCTTGTACCTGTTCGTGATGGGCATTCTCCGGTCCTTGCCGAACGCCTTGGGCGTTATGCGAATACCGGGCGGTGATTGCCTGCGCTTGTATTCGCTCAGGTCAACCATGCGTATGACGCGCCGCACCACTTCATCTTCATATCCTGCCGCCACAATCTTGGCCAGGTCCTTGTCCTCTTCCACATACGCCTTGAGAATGGGATCGAGCACCTCATACGGCGGCAGCGTGTCTGTGTCTTTCTGGTCCGGCTTCAACTCCGCGCTCGGCGCCCTGGTGAGGGTGCTTTCCGGTATTGCCTTGCCCAGGCTGTTCCGATAGCGGCATATTCTATAGACAAGAGTCTTGGGGACATCCTTGATCACGGCAAATCCGCCCGCCATATCGCCATACAGGGTCGCGTAACCGACGCTCATCTCCGACTTGTTGCCCGTGGTGAGCACCAGCCAGCCAAACTTGTTCGACAAGGCCATCAGGATGTTGCCCCTGATGCGGGCCTGGAGGTTCTCTTCGGTGATCTCGGGCTCAAGCCCTGAGAACGCGGAGGCAAGGGTATCGAGATAGGCTTCATACACTTTTTCAATCGGGATTTCGATCAGTCGCACGTCGACGTTTTCTGTGAGCGCCCGGGCGTCAGTGCGCGAAGTCTCGGAGGAGTAGCGGGACGGCATGAAGACGCAGACGACATTCTCTTTGCCCAGGGCATCAGCCGCAAGCACGGCCACGAGCGCTGAATCGACGCCTCCGCTCAAGCCGACCACCACCTTCTTGAACCCGTTCTTGTGCACGTAGTCCCGGAGCCCCAGGACCAATGCCTCGTACACCTCTTCTGCAGCCCTGAGCGGAGGCACCAGTCGTGGAGACCCGGGCCCGCCTTTATTCCCGTGGATCGCGTCTTTGACTGTGATCAGCTTTTTCGTCGAGCGCAAACCAGCCTCAGCCGGCAAAGGAAGATCAAAAACAAGAAGGTCCTCCTTGAATGCCTGCGCCCGCGCGAGTATCGTGCCGTCAGGACCCATCACCATGCTCTGCCCATCAAAGACGAGCTCGTCCTGTCCGCCCACCAGGTTGGTGTATGCAATAACCACCCCGTTGTCCATGGCCTGTCTGCGCATGATCTCTTCTCTCAGCCTCATCTTGCCTGCGTGGTACGGAGACGCATTGATGTTGCAGATGAGGCGGGCACCATATTTCGCCTGCGCTGCAGCAGGTCCTCCGGGCAGCCAGATGTCCTCGCAGATGGTCACGCCGAACGCCAGACGATCGAGCAGAAAAACAAGCGGATTCTTACCCGGAGTGAAGTATCGCTTCTCGTCGAAGACCGCGTAGTTGGGCAGGCGCATCTTACAGTAAATGCCCTTGATAGCGCCCTCGCTGATCACCGCCGCACTGTTGTAAACGCCTCCGCGCTTCCTGTCGACAAATCCGATGACGGCAACGGTCTCCGTGACGCTTTTCGCAATCTCCTTCAGCACCGCGATGTTGTCCTGGATGAACTTTGGCTTGAGGAGCAGGTCTTCAGGCGGGTAACCTGTAATGGTCAACTCGGGGAAGAGAACAAGGTCGACCTCCTGGTCTCTCGCCTTTTCGACGTAGTCGAGGATCTTCCGGCAGTTACCGTTCAGGTCGCCTACCGTACAGTTGATCTGTGCCAGTCCTATGCGGGCAATCTTCCCCATGTTGACCTTCACACAACAAAAAAGGCGCCCCAACCAGTCTCTGGTTAAGGACGCCTCAGTCCTGACGCCTCGTCATGCCGATCACTGAAAGACCTCAGTGTCTTTCGGCCACATACACTATATTGCAATCTCCGCTCTTTGTCAATCACTACTTCCTTAGATCTGCCGCTACGATAATCGCTTCTGCCACTTCCTTCATGCCTTTACGGAGGTCCATGCTCTTCTTGTGGATCCGCTTATAAGCCTCGTCCTCGCCTATACCCAGCTCCTTCATAAGCACACCCTTGGCCCGCTCCACGAGCTTCCTCGTCTCTAGTGCCTCCTTGGCGGCAAGTATCTCCTGGTCGAGTCGCGTGTTCTCGATGGCCACTGCAGCCTGGTTTGCAATGGCTTGCAGGATGTCGACCTCTTCTTTCGAGAACTTGTATTCCCGTTGCGTATACGAGTTGATTACGCCGATCACCCGGTCCTTTATCATCATGGGCACGCAGAGCATAGAGACCAGGCCTTCTTTCTTCGCAATGTCAGGATACATGTACCCACGCTCCTTGGTCACGTCGAGCACGGTGATGGGGCGCTTCTCCATGACGACTTTGCCCGAGATCGACTGGCCCACCTTGAGGTTCTGCTTCGTGATGTAAGCCTGGCTCAAGCTCTGAGTTGCCGCAATCACCAACTCCTGCTTCTTGTCGTCGAGCAGCATGATGGAACAGATCTTCGAACCCATCACCTGCGCGGTCATAGTGACGATCAGCTGAAGTATCTCTTTAAGGTAATAATCTGAGACGATGGTCCTGCTGATCTCGGACAGGAGGTCGAGCTGTTTCGCCTTTCTTTTCACTTCCTCGTATATGATGGCGTTTTCTATTGCCTTGCCGAGATACCGGGAAATGGTGAAGAGCAGGTTGGTCTGCGACTCG
>Ga0079037_100000555_pt1 | contig 17336 bp, 24 predicted proteins | sample Mud3Dept4metaG_FD_71479 | JGI IMG/M metagenome (GOLD analysis project Ga0079037, IMG submission 71479) | Freshwater wetland microbial communities from Ohio, USA, analyzing the effect of biotic and abiotic controls - Mud 3 Core 4 Depth 4 metaG | ecosystem: Environmental > Aquatic > Freshwater >... | reverse complement strand
CCCAAACCCTGTTGGTAATGCTGTAGAGAACATGGCAAGGGCATTGAACAATAGATTATTGGATACTGTAACACCTTTGGTAAAAAGCTCAAATAAAAATGTACAAGATATTGCCAGAAAGTTATTTTACTTTTCAGAGAAGGGTGATTTATTTAGTGCAGAACGTCGCAAAACAAATATCCAAAATAAATTTATAGCAATGTATATGGATGATATTGAAGATACGTTAGACGAAGCTTATAAAATTGAGCGTGAAGGTAGTGGTGTAATTGATGATATGGTCAATATGAATCACAAAATGAAAGTTAAATCTGATCTACGTAAGCAAGCATCATTATACATGCAAGACCCATATATGAAAGTTTCCCCACATGTTAAGGCGGTCGCTGAAACAGCTCGCAAAACAATGGCGCATGTTTTGTCTATGGCAAAACATGCTGGTGTAAAAGGTGTTAAAGAGTTGGATAACTATATTCCATATTATAAGAAAACTGGAAACATGAGAGAGTGTCTTATGCGCGGAGGCATTGACGCTGAAATCGCAATGCAAGATAATCTATTGAATATGTACACTGGAACAGGTATTCCAGCCGAGAAAGCCGCCAAGATAGTTCAAGATGAACTATCACGAATCAAAGCTGGTGATCGAATTATTCGCGGTGGAGAAGACAGTGAATTGTTTGGAGATATTGCAAATAGGTTTAAAGCTCGTGCAAATATGGATTTTTCACAATGGAAAGATTTTACAATCGGAGAAGGTGAACTCGCATACAAGGTCTCACTAGATGATTATATGGAATTGGATGTGAATACTATTCTTGGGAAATACACAAGTGAAATGAGTGGGCATATCGCACTTGCTGAGAATGGTTGGACACATTATGCAGATGCGTTTACTGACATTGCAAAAAGCGGTGGAGCGTTGAATGAACAGCGAGAGTTGAATGAAGGGGTTGACTTATTGCTAGGACGACCTAGTTTGGATCACTCTTCCAATGGTGCGAAAGCCGCATTGATTGGTAAGAATACCGCAGCGTTTGTAATGCTTCCAATGGCAACAGTCAATATGCTCACTGAAACTGCGAAACTTGCGTTTGATGCAAGTAAACATAAGGGACAGGTGATGTTCTTATTAAACAAACTTACCAATGGCTTCGTATCACATGGATATGACTCCAAGGTAGTTCAAGATATTTTAGACTATCATGCTTACGGTCATAAAAATAAAGCATCGGCAGTGTCGTTCAGAGGATATTATGACTCATTAGCGAATCCACAAAATGATGCTAACGGGTTTATGGACGATATGGTCAATGCAAGTACCGCGCTACGCGATAAAGTATTCTTTTATAATGGTATGACAAAGGCGACAGAACTATTGGAGCAAATATCGGTTGGAAATCGCGCGGATCTACTTGCACGATATGTCAATGGACAAGAGAAAATACATCCAATGGATTTAGAGATTTATGGTATCTCAACTAAAGATGAGCAATTACTTAGAGAAGTGATGACATTAAACAGCAAAGGACATTTAAAATCTTTTGATATAAACAGTTGGTCAAAAGAACAAAAAGATGCCTATGACCGAATCATTGACAACATGAAACTTACTGACATACAAGAACATACCCTTGGTGGTACACCAGCATATACCCGTAACTCGGAAATAGGTTATGCGTTCTCGGCATTACTTGGTTTTCCAATGCAAGCGTTCTCCACACACGCTATTCGATTAACGAAGGGTATGGCGCGGATGCGTGTTGAGAGTTTAGCTGAAACAATGACATGGTTTGCTGGTGGGTATGTTGCATACGCTATTAAATCACAACTACAAGGCCGTGAATTTAATGAGGAAGATGCGATACGATATGGGTTAAATATGCTTCCTATGACCGCACCGTATTCAGTAGTTGAGAGTATGACCAATCCGGTAATAACTTCAACGGCTGATAGAGTAATGTCCTCACCTGAAGAGTTTATAATGATGATGGGGGATTAAAAATGAATAACAAAAAACAAGAAAAGCTCGTACTACTCGACACCTTAGTACTTGATAAAATGATAGAATACATCTCAAAGGGTAAAGAGGATTGTATCAAGGAACTTACAACCGCAGTGCAGTATCTCAAAGCCAATCAGGTTGTGGAACAGGCAACCAAAGGTGATCACGATCCGATTGAAGAACGTAAAAAGAAATTAGAAGAGGTTAAGAAACGCCGTGAGCAAATTTAACAAACAATATTATATTGACCGTGTTGCAAAAGATGGTTGGGGTAAAGTCCACGAAGATGATAAGTATTATGATGATGCCGATTTATATGATAGCTTCATCTGTTTTACGCACTATGCTTTTGCATGGAATAACCTACCAGCACCATCGCGAGCACAGATAGAGTTATCAGACTTCGTATCTGACCAGTCAAATCCACACCGTATGCTCCAATGTCTGCGTGGCTTGAGTAAATCCCTAAACGCTCAGTTGTATACCGTGTGGAGGCTCTTAAACGATCCTAACGAACACATCCTCGTAATGTCTGCGACCGGCGCGCGGGCGGTGAACTTTACGCAGTTCGTACAGAAGCTATTAACACTCCTTCCAGTATGTCATGGGATGGCTCCACGCCACAATAAAGAAAGAACATCTGGACAATCGTTTGACGTTGCCGGTGCCTTGCCGTCCGACTCACCCTCTGTTTACGCTGTCGGTATCGGTAATCAGATCGCAGGTATGCGTGCAACACTTGTAATCTATGACGACATTGAAACAGCACAGAACGCAGGGTCGGCGGTACAACGGGAGAAGAACGACCACTTTGCATCCGAAGCGGCGAACTTACTTATGGCTGGTCGTAATGAGTCAATAACTTTGTGTACGCCACACTCAATGGACTCTATTTACATTGACTGGATATTGAACAAAGGATTTAAACCTTTGATTATTCCAGCTGAATATCCTGAAAGTATTGAACTGTATAATGGATACTTAGCACCATACATTCTTGAGCGCATGAGTAAGAACCCACAGCTCGTCGGTCAGAATGTGGATGAACGATTTACACCAGACATCCTTGCAAACAATATGATGAAGATTGGTAAGTCACAATACAAACTTCAGTATATGCTTGACGTAAGTGCGTCTGATGAACTCAAACATCCATTGAAACTCAGTGACCTCATCGTTATGGACGTTGATATTGATGATGCGCCGATTAAGATAAGCCCATCAACAATGTTTGAGAACCGCGTGTTGATGAAGCACAACGGGTTCTCAACAGATAAGCTTTACTCTCCATCGTTCGTTGCCGATAAGCGTGTGGATTATAGTTATCGCGTAATGTCTATTGACCCATCTGGTCGCGGTGCGGATGAGACAGGTGTCGCTATCGGATTCTCACTTGCAGGGAAGATTCATCTCAAGAAGTGTACCGGACTCAAAGGTGGTTATGAATACGAGAACCTTAGCCAGATAGCTGAGATGTGTAAGAACTATCGAATCGATTATCTTGTTATTGAAAGCAACTTTGGTGATGGGGCGTTTGCTAAAATGCTTGAGCCAGTACTTCATAAAATCTCCCCCACAACAGGTGTTGAAGAAGTTCGAGCGACAGGTCGTAAAGAAGTACGTATTATCAGAACACTTGAGCCGATACTCAATCAGCGTAAACTCGTTGTTGATAAGCAAGTGCTTGAAGATGACCTCAGTGCGAACGTGGTGAATAGCTTCACCTACCAACTTACAAGACTTACCGAAGAGCCGAACTGTTTACGGCACGATGACCGCATCGACGCTTTGGAAATGCTTGTACGATTTCTGATTGAAAGAGAAAACTTTGATGAAGATGCTGTTGGTGATCGATTAAACGAAGAGAGTTTGGAGGATGACTTAGCAGCCTACCTCCGCTTATTTGATATGTCGTATGCTAATGGGTTGAATTATGGAGATCATTACTAACCTCCACGCCTTAAGTTATCAAGCATCAACTGATTCCAGTTGATGGCGTTATTTACTCTGATCGTCCTGTTACGGATAACACGACCTTTATCATAAAGCTTTTCACTCAGAGCCTTAGCTTTGATGATCTGTTCTTCATGCTTTTTAATCTCATACTCTCTATCGATCGGTAACTCTTTAAGCTCACAATCGTATAGGTCTTTTGTACTGCTGATATGATTCTTCTCTACTACGATACCATCATTCATTTGTCGAGCCAAACCCACCAGTGCGTTCTTCATCTTTGGTGTATTCAGCTGGAAGCAACCAACCTTCGTGACGCTTTAAAATGAGCTGTCCGATTTTGTCACCGCGTTTGATTTCGTATTTATCATATAGGTCTGTTGTTAATTGTATAGTAGGTATGTTTGTATAACATACTGTTTTAATTGGATTATGAATCACTATCTTAATTTCATCCAGATAATCCATGTCGATGATACCAACACCACCATCTAAACCTTTAGCCCGTAGTGAACTGCGTGGGTGGAGTTCGAGGCAATACCTATCTTGATGGAAGATTTCACCTTGCGTATTTACAAGTATATGTAATCTATCTTTGTCTAAACAAATCCCCAAACCTATCAGCTTCGTCTCCCCTGCACCGATCGCCACATCCTCATTCGCAAATACATCGAATCCCGCACTGTATTTTGTTGCACGTTCTGGGAGCTTACCTCCGTGGATACTTTTAAACATTTTCATCCTTTTGATTTTCTTTTAATGCACCACATATTTTTTCACAATTAGGACATTGTAAAAATTCCGTATCAATATGGCATACAGCTACCCACTCATATCCACAGCATTTGCACTTAGCCTCGCCATAAATATATTCTTCTTTACCATCATCTACCATCGGAAACATTCAATGCTTCTTTCTCTTCAATAAGATACGTCTTATACTTATTTACTAACTTGTTAAAGTGCTTCTCATCCTTGAACGCAGTATCGACTTTAAGATATTCAAATAATTGTTTTACATGATAAAAGACGGTTGCATTCTCATCACCTTCAAACTCTCGCATGGTTCGTAAACCGTCTTCGTACATCTTGTTTGCAATCTCACGACCTGCTTCAATACCTTCTTCATATCCAAGCTGTCGCTCTGCGCTGTAACTACTCATTTTATCTCCTTAATTTATTATGGTTCGTGCGTGGATCAGTCCACGTTTAGTTAGAAACTCTTTAGCTTCACAGTATTGTTGCATCATATTGAACACAACTTGCTCATCTTCTGCTTTGTTCACAGCCTCAACGGCTTCATCATACGTACTGTAAATCCCAATATGATTACCGTATTTACGAACACGATACTTCTCACCTTCTTTGGAAATGCCTTTTAACATTATTGCTCCTCATATTCAATCGCAGCGTCGATATAAAACTTAGCCTTCTTTAGATTACGAAGATACTCTCCATTATCGTTCAAGCGATACAAGGCACAAAATGCTTCGCCTATACCGTGTTCCATTTTCTTATGCTTGATGATATGCCGTAACTCGGTTGCACCTTTAGGAAGCTCATAGTAGTGTGTTGATAAACCATCACCTCGGTGTTCTGTGTTTCTAATATATGATTCAACTTTATAATCAGCCTTAAACTTAGCGCATGATTCTTTTTCTGTTTTACTCATAACTTATCCTTTGTGTACGGTTCGCTAACGTAATTATGCGTATGCTCAATTTGAAGAACTCTAAGTGCATATTATCCTGTAACGTGTACACCGTCTCTGGTGGGAGTGCGAACAATGCGCGGTTTAAAAATACTTTCCAAGAGTTCACATTCTTAAATATTTTAGAGTACCGACTTAATTGTTTTGCAATAACTGTATCCGACATTTTAAACGTATCCGATAATATCCAATACAAGTCGTCTGTTGAACGCATCCATGTTGAGCGTATAAGCTGTCTGTTGTGGTTCAACACATCAATATCAACCCATGAACGACTTGCACCACGCGCACCTGACGATATGTACCACGGTGGATACTTACCAAGTTTTCGCTTTGTAGCACATGCGGTCACCATGATTGAGTTCTTAGTTGTTCGCAGCAACTCTGCTGCCACTTCCACAGTTACTAAGTTACTCACGATATAACATCTCATTTGCTATATCTTGATTAGAATCATATGGTCTTTCAATCGGATCACGATACTTAATGGTGTGTTTATTAAGAAGCGTACCCAACGCTTCACGATTACCCCGTGAACAGTGTGGTAAACAATCCAATAAGTACGCATCTGTATATCGCTTACGTAGCGTATGGAGCTTCTGAGCTGTTGTCAATAGCTTGAACTCATTGTCAATTCTATGTGCGACTTGTTCGTGTGTCATTTAAAGCCTTTATTAATTTCTCTAACATTTTTTCTCCAACATAATTCTGTTTAACATTTTTTGAATTGAATTTAATCAATAACAGTTTTCTAGCATGGGTAATAACATCCTCGATATTATATACATTGGAAGTTCCGGCAAAATAATCCTGTTTAACAGCTTTAAAGTGCTTATTAATCCAATTGTAATTAAAACCAGTTAAGTTCCGTAACTCCTTCGCAGTGATTATCATTGCACAACCCCTCCAATCCCAAGATACATAAGGCATCCGTTACCAACAAACTCATCAATCTTTTCATCTTTCCAACCAGCTTGTTTAAGCAGTTTTGATTGAAGCATTTGATCGTCAAACATTGCGACCAACTTTTTATTATCAGCATAAAGCTTTTCATTATCAGCTTTTAAACTTCCAATGGTTAAGACTAGGTACATAATGGTGGTAGCTATTGTTGAGATTACAACTATAATAGATAGACTTGTTTTCATTTTACTCTCCATTTATTATAAAGATTTTCAGACATTAAAACTACTAGGACAAAACCTATAAGTATTGCACCGGTGATCGTATTTTCTATGTTCATCCAAATGTCTCCATTACATCCCATAAGCAGTCAGCTACAATTGCTGTACCACCTGTTGCGTTGATAAGCTCCAAATGAAACTTTTGAAGCTCAGTCACCTTTGATTTTTTACCTTTATCCTTACACTCGATTGCACAAAATTTTCCGTCCTTACAAAAGAGGATGTCGGGAACACCACTCTTGTTTGCTCTGATAACTTTCACAACATAATACTTTTTGGACTCAAGGTACTTCACTATTTCTGTTTGTATTTTATTTTCCATTTACACCGCATCCTCCTTAAATCTTATTTCAGAGCGTTTAAAAGTTCTGATTGTGTTACGTTTTTACTCATTTGCGTCATAAAATGCTTTGGCAAATCCTTGACTACACATAGAGCGTATGTCTGCATCACATTTTATATGGTCTCTTGCAAACTCAAATTCAGTAATCAAATTAATTGCTGATTTGTGTAAATAAACTAACCCAGCAATCTTTCTCCCTTTACGTTTCCATAACTCAATTTTATTCGGAACATCTTCCCACCTTGTGTAAATCTTGGGTGGTATGTTGAAACTACCCCAGAGGGCTGTTTGTTTAGTCCAACTGCTCCCATATTCCCAAGGTTGATAAATATATCTGGGCTTCCCGAGAAATTGTTTTAATCGCCCTTTAGCAGGGTTCTCGATAACCCACCAAGCAGGTTTTGCTTCTTCGATAATTCGTAAGCAATGGTTTACAAGTTCCATACCTTTATCTAAATCACCAATGTGATTAAAGTTACCAGCGGTACTAAATTCAGTACACGGTGGATTAGCAATGATACCGTGTACGTTTTTGGGTGGATGATAATTTTCAACACCTATATCTTGACCCACCAGAATAACTTCATAACTACCATCTAGTTGGTAAAACCGACTGTCACTTCCCAAATCAGCGCATAGGTGTAAAATAATCTTTTTACTCATTTCAATGCCTCCAATAATGTTTTTTGCGTAATGTCTTTTTGAGCGAGGCTCGCCATTAACTTATTCTCAACCTCACCAACGGCTAAGTGCATAACTCTAACGTGATTCTTTTGACCTTGACGATAAAGTCTAGCGTTAAACTGTTGATACAGTTCTAGTGCCCATGTAAAGCCGAACCACACAATAAGTGAGCCACCGTGTTGGAGATTTAACCCAAACCCCGCTGACGCCGGATGAGCGATGAGCATTTTAATCTCACCTTTGTTCCATAGTTCAACAGCTTCACCGCTTTTATCCAAGACAACTGCTTCAGGAAATGCTTGAAGCAATCTATCCAACTCATGTTTATAGTTGTACGCTACGAGGATATTATCATTCGGATTTTCTTCAATCAACTCCTTCAACATATCAATTTTTAATGTGTGTATCTGATGCACTTTCTTATCATCATCGTACACCGCACCCGAACAGAACTGTAAAAGCTTGTTCGTTAAGGTCGCAGCGCTCATCGCTGTGATCTGATTTTCTTGACCGACAGCCAATATCATCTGCTTCTCAAACTTGTTGTACTCTTTGAGGAGATTACCTTCAAGCTTATTGGTTATCACCGTTGGGAGATACTCAGGTAATTCAAGATAGTCCTCAGCCGACATTGACAAGATGAGGTCTTTGATTGCTTCTTGGATTCTATACACTGCACCATCACGCAAGGTGTAGTTGTAGCCCATATAATCCTTATCGAAATATCGATCACGGAATAAACCGATTGTACGCCCTAAGCGAACACCGCTATCGAGCAGAAACATCTGCGCCCATATATCCATGTACCCGTTTGACGCTGGCGTTCCTGTAAGCTCTACGATACGATCCACAAACGGGAACACTTTCTTCAAAGCTTTGAACCGTTGTGAAGAATGAGATTTAAATGAGGAACTCTCATCGATGACCACCATATCAAAATCCCACTTCTTACCTTTGAGTTCCACCAACCAAGGAATGTTCTCCCGATTGATAACGTAGATGTCAGCTTGTCGCTGTAAGGCTGTGAGCCGTTCATTGAGTGAGCCGGTAACGATTGAGAACTTGAAGCGATGCAGGTGTTCCCACTTACTTGCTTCTGTGTGCCAAACCGTATTTGCTACGCGCAAAGGTGCGATGATGAGTACCTTCCGGATAGCGAAGTCATCGAACATTAAGGTATCAAGAGCTGTCAGGGTTGAGACTGTTTTTCCTAAACCCATGTCCAACCACAATGCACATTTCTTTTTAGTGAGAATATGCTCCACAGCTTTGCGTTGGTAATTGTGCATTTGAGATTCAGTTAGCATAATCAACTCCTAAATCTTTCAGCATTTCAACTGCTTCATTAACGTACCAATCGTAATTCAAATTACTTGGTAACGTATCTGTTAAGTCCATCATCGGATGGACACCATCACCTGTCTTAGGTACGAGATTACCATTGAGCTTGTAGTTAATACTCGCTCCATCGGTTGAGTAGTACCATCTCACCATCTTCCCAAGATACTCACCCTTCCACACCGCACCACCTTTAACGGTACGTGCGGCAAGGAAGTGATTAACAACCTTACAATCTCGTATCGTTTGTTCGATTGGTGTACCGTCAAGAATGTATTTACGTACAGCGTCAAACACGATAGGGGTTTGAAGTCCTTTGGAGAGTGAGGTCTCAGCGTAAACACCTTTGGCTTTAACATCACCCTTTGCTGTGATGTTTACAAAATTGTTCACATCTCGGATGCAGGTTCGTTTAAACTCTGTTGTCTCCATCACCATACCGGTAACAAGTTCCCAATCGAAGATAAGAACCTCAATCAGTTCAACCTTATCACGAGGACAATACATCGTGATACCGTCGGTGTTCGCATAGAACACTTCAACACCTTGCAACTCAATCTGCTCAATGAGCATCAAGAGCATAAGCTGTCCTGTGATTGTCACTTGGAGCATAACGTCAGGTGCATACAGTTTAGAGTACATCGAACCCATCTTACCAAACGCAGAGTTCAAGACAAGCTTAAGTGACTTGTCTTTGTTCTTATCCTTGTTGCGTTTAGCTTGAAGACGATCCGTGTAAATCTTCTTGTACACTTGATAGAACTTCTTGCCGATGTGTCGCGGTGAGTAACCGAACTCAATAATCATTGATGGGTAATAACTCGCGACATCGACATCGAGTATCACGAAATCATCGTTGGTTGTATAAACACTCTTTGTTCGCTTATCATGAATACCACCAAGCCCAATCTTATATTTAGTCTTACCAAGTATTGTGATTGACTTACGCATCCAGTCCGGCTCAATCGGACTACCGTTAGCCTTCTTGATTGCAAAGCGTGTAGCTTCAAGTCTGTCTTTCAACTCAGTCAACTCTTCACTCACGAACTGTAGGCAAGGTGGTGCTTTGTAACTCACGGTCGCTGGAACACTTAGTCGATCACCACTATAACCAGTCTCTTTGAGAAGGATGGCTTCAGCAACTTGCGCACCACTCTTTGAACGCAGGTCAGTATCGTATTCAGAACTCATAAACACCCGAAGCTCAATCTCAGGTTTAATCGCATTGAACAAATTAATTGTAACATCAAGGTCATTCTCACAGTAATCTCGTACCCTATCAGCCGTTTCACGATCGATCGGTAAATGAGGATCAACGAAGAACTCCCATAACTTCTTAGAACCGATGCGTGTACCATAAGCTTTAAGGCTTATCATAACCGCCGGAGACGGTTCACAGATGTCGAAGTGATCACACTTGAGTTCAGGTAAGTCCAAGTCCTTCATCACCATCCAAGACGGCGCATTACCTTCAATCAGTTTGACCGAGAGTTTATGCAGTGCGTTACATCGCGCACCACTGAGTGCGTAACGTATCATCGGGAGGTCGTACTTATTTGAGTTGAACCCGAAGGTCGTTCTTGTTTTCATAATCTGTTTGATCTTAGCGATGTCATCGGCTGATAGTGACGCGTGTTCACCATAGGCTTCAAACGTCAGTAGTTTACCTGTGTCTAACCCTTTGAAGGCAATGAGCCAGTAGTTTGGGAGACATTCAGTATCAAGGACGACTAGGTTTTCCATTAGAGTTCCTTTTTAAGAGGCTTGATCCCTCTGTATTTTTAGAGTTTTAGCTCTATGGTCACCTCCGAAGAGGGGACTAAGAATTAAAGGTCATCGATGTCATCAAAATCATCATCCACATTTGTATCACCAGCACCGAAGGGTTCGCCATCTTTCACGAACTGTACACCATATAGGTTTGCATTACAGCGTTTGCCGAATGAGTTGTTCTGATACCAAGGCTCAATCACAGCATTGACGTAACAACCAGCGTATAAAACCTCATCATCTTCAACCAGTGGGGTCTTGTCACGGTTAAGAACTGTTGGACGTTTACCGTTTGCGGCTTTGACGATCCAAGAGTCAGCATACTCAGGATACTTATCTGTATCAAGCTCATCACCGTCTTTCAAGAAACGCTTATCAGCCGATACTTTTCCAAGTTTAGCTTCAAGGATACCTGCATCCATTTGTGCAGTGACTTCTTTGTGCCAAGCTTCATTACCCTTTTTAGGAATGATGAATGTTGCTTCATACTTACCATCAGATGAACCATCGAATGATGCTTTTTTGAAGAGACTTGGGAATGAGAGACGAGCGTTTGTAATTTTAATCTTTGCCATGTTAAATCCTTTTGATTTTAGCGTTTTATCTTTTTACTTTGAACTTTATCAGGGAGTGAGGTGGAAATCAATCCATATAAAAATTGGCGGATAGTATAGGACTCGAACCTATAAGAGTTTTACCTCGACAGATTAGCAATCTGTTCACTTACCATTAGTGTAACTATCCTTGGTCGGGGATTCGGAATCGAACCGATAATAGATGTTCAAGTACAATTATTCTCTATTGTCCGCACTACACGGCTTGGGCATCCATAACCCACTAATCCCCGATATTAAATTATACCAAGACTCTCATGAAAGAGAGTCAAATTCATCAACAACTGAACCAATTTCTGGACGATTGTCACCAGAGGTAACAAGTGTTGGTGCACCTTCAGGTATTGACCAGTAATCATCGAGCAATTCCTCGCCTTTTTTACCGACAAGTTTTAGCGCTTGTGTCGGTGTGATGAGTTTCATGTTGAAGATTTCAAAGTCATCAAACTTACTTTTGAGCAGTTCAATAGCTTTCTTCTCATCCGTCCAAGTTTTATTCTTGCGACCTTGAACGAGTTTGTAACCATCAATCTTCTCACCGTTAAGTAATCGTTCATGTGCGACTTGTTCAACTGCTTTCAAGAAGCCGTTAATCAAGTCCATATTATCGAGGATGTTCTTGATATGTTTAGTATCAATCTTATCGGCTTGCCCGTCTAAGTCTTCAAGGTTATCGAAATCACCGAGGATAACTGAATTAACGTGTTCACTCAATGCAACACAGTTGTGTTGGTGTTGACAATACTTACACGCTTTCGCAGTAGGATTAAACGGTGCATCATTAGACAGTGCTAACTCAGCACGATCTTTAACCCACTCACCCCACTCTTCAAGTTCAAGCGGTGTTGTCTCCCACACATCAAAGTGATTGGCGCGAGGCTGTACGATATGAAGATGAACTTCTTCAATATCATGGATCACACCGTGTTCGAGTATTGCGCCCAAAGCGTAAAGGCTAAGTTGTGAGTTGTTTCCAGCATTGACAATGTTGTGACCGAACTTTAAATCAATGATATGAAGCACGTTGTCTTTGATGATAACCCCATCTGCTGTACCAAAACCTTCCGGCACAAGATGATTGAAACTCATACGTTCTTCGATACCCACAAACTGTGCGCCAGATGCGTATGAGTTGAAGTAATCACAATATTCTTCAACACCTTTGACCATTTCTCTATCAACAGTCACACCTTCAACATCTTTACCGAGCATCGATTCGATTGTTGTTATCGCACCGAGTAGGTACATTTCAGATAAGGCGTGTGCTGCCGTGCCGTATTCACTTGCGCTGTTGCTTGTGTTCTTGTATCCCTCACAAGCCTTGATTGACGCTGGACAAGTGAGCCAGCGGTCAGAACTTGAAGCGGAGAGTTTAGCGTGTTGTGCCATGTGTGATCCTTTTTATCGTTTTATGTTGTCGCGCCATATCTTTTTTTGTTTTACTAATATAGGTGACAACGCGTTTACCTTGACCAAGTTTAAATGCTTCACCAATATTGTGAACATCACATTCAAGCTCACGTTTTAAATGCTCAATCATCTCAATCACCCCAAAGCGTTAAACGCACTCATCAGTGCTTGAAAATCAGACGGTTTAACATCTGACAACTTATCGGCGAATTGGTTAATCGCTTTTTTGACTGAATCACGATCCACTTTTCGCACTAAATCCTGTGCTTTTTCTTTCAAGTCGTTTAACGTAATTTTGCTCTCAGGGGCTTCAGGAGCTTCGATACGTATTGAGGTAGGTTCTGAGTCGTCTGAATTGTTTTCGTCGCTTGTGGGTGCGTTTGTGTTATCCTCAGCGGTATTCTCCATCTCTGCTTTGGTTCTTCGTGTGCGTTTTGGCTTTTCTTCCTCAACTTTTTCTTCGATTGGCTCAGGTTGAGCAACTGTATCGTTTGACGATACCTTAGGTTGTACCATTTCAGGTTCAGACGCAACAGCGCAACAGTTCGTTTTTTCAGAGGTTTCATAAGCACGGGTTTTATATGCTTCAATCCTAACAATCTCAGCCAACAGTTCCAACTGTTGTGATGTCATACCGTAGTGTTCAAATTCGAATTTCATTGTTTATCCTTTGTTGTTTTAAAGTTTGTTTCTCTAATTATTGTTCCGTACACACATTTACCATCCACAAGAATGATACGATCTCCCACTTTGCTCTCAAATACTTCAACCACAGTCAGGTCTGGTACAAATTGCATGAGGGAAACTCTAATCGCAGAGGTCTCTCGGACACCCTTGTAATAAACCTCGTAACTAGGTTCAACGTCACTTACATGAACAACCGAATAGTCGTTTGGTTTTAGTTTGAATCGTCTAGTCGCCATTTTATAACTCCTCTAAATTATCAAACCCGATTGGGTTCGGTTGATCTAGCATTTTTCTAAATGCACCCAATATTTGAGCATCCTGCATATCCATGCGGTTTGACCAAACGTAATACCGATGTCCATGCACACTTAATCTCCCAATCTTGCTGTAATTTAATTTACGCAGGAGGTCGCCCACATGTCCGTCGGTAAGGTTTTCATCAAAGTCACCGTGTTCGTGCATTAAGTCTTTAAGACATTTGGAGGATAGGATGCTTTGAGTTACCCCATAGCCACCGATTGAAATGATGTCACGTATCTCAGATAAGAATAAAGTCTTATCATCCTCTGTGGCACTCATTCGACTTTTGTGTTTGGATGGTGGTGGAAAGTTTGGATTGAATTTGCGTATATCACGATCCATCAACCATTTGTGAAATTCTGCGCCGTGTGGTGAATTTGGACGAGCCAACGTATGCAGTGGTTCAAAATAAGTATTTCTATCAACCCCAGCTAACTCTTCCAAGTCCGAAAGGCTTGACACCTTTGCGAACACAACCCACCACCTACGGTCATCATCACTCAGAGGCACTGCATCCTTAAAATTTGTGAGCGCAATGAAGTTACAAAAGTTTGAAACCTCGGTGGTTGTCTCATATTTTTCAGATCGAGATACGGTGTGGTTGGTGATAAAAGGTTTGAGGTGATTGAGAATTTCATAGCGGTTGTGACCAGCTAATTTGATCTCCTCAAGCACTTTAAACACCCCTTGTACCGCCCACGTTGTATGTTCACCGACAACTACGTTTGAGTCCACTGTACCTGAGTTAGCTGTACCAAACACATGGTTTATCATCACGTTACCGATGACTGATTTACCTAACCCTTCGGCTGATTGGATAAGCGGCACCCAAAGTATCTTACTACCAAAGTTTTGAGTCAAATACGCAAGCCAGTCTAAAAGCACTTCGGCTTCATCGTCCGACATAAGATAGCGCAAATGTTTGTCAAAGGTTGAAATAACCTCTAACCCTTCAGGTGTAAATTCTTCTGCAACTGGTGGTCGAGAATTCACATCAAACAAATTGAGTGTCGTTCCTCCACGGGATGTGGTGAACACACGGTCAGAGTGCTTAGGGTTGAATTCATGGTCACCACAAATTTTAATCATCCCTTGTTTCAAAAGGTTTGTTACACCAAACGCACCCTCAATCTCAAGTTGTTCGCGCAATTCGGAAAGTTGATTGGCAAACCGCCCATTATATCCTTCGGTGCTGAACCGTTCATCCGTTGGGATGTAGTGTAACTTTCTTGATCCTGTAAAGCTTTCAACATACACCGTGTCACGCACCCATTGAGGAAGATCATCTGAATCCGTAGGCACTTTAGGTTTTTTAACTTCAACAACCTTTCGCGCTGTCCGAATATCAACTGTTGATCCCTTGAGTTGTGTGCCTTTGCTTTTAAACGCTTGTGCGATTGGTTCAAGCTTGTCAGAATGCACTGTGGGATACGCACTCCATTCCTCATCAAATACTTTAGTTAAACTTGAGAAGTTTTTAGCCTCATCCATTCGGTTTAAATATTTATGCACCTTAGACTCAACCGCCATATAAACAAGACTACCAACGGTACGTTTAGCACCATTAGCCTCCCCAACATCCTCCCATTTTTTCAAACAAGCGTCTTCATTAAACTTTGGTGACATAGCTGACCAGTCTAAGAATATTTTATAGCCATCAGCACCCCCGTTGAACTCCCGACGCAACACAGCCCCCGTACTCATCCATGTGTCATAGTCGGATGAGTCGATGTAGGATAACAGCTTCACAATCTCATCAGGTGTTGCCCGTGAAACACTATCACCAAGTGTTGCTACCTCAGTGTCGCTATCGTCATCAAGGTTTGTGAAACCAATCTCACCAATAACTTCAGTAGGATCGATAAATCGATCATGCACCAACACATCCTCAATTCCAACAAGCTCGTTTATAATCAACTCATCGGTAAGCATTGTGTAAACATACGCGGCACCCTCGTATGTTATGTTTTGCCCACCACAAACAACATATGGCGCGCATTTATCAGGATTGGCGCGATAGCTTTGAAAATCAATGTCAGGATATACCATCTGCCGTTGTTTTATTGGTGCTGAAGATCGCGCATAAATATGCAATCCCCCACTCCCTGTACGAACTGAGGCAATTAGATCATCAACGTCAAGAAATAAATCATCTGCTAATTTCTCCAAGGATTTTAAACCCTGCTTACCATCTTTGACATCAACGTCGATAATAAGTAATCCCTCAGTTGGGATAGCATAATAAGCTTTAGTCGCTGACCACTTAACTGTGATGTCATTACAAACATCGTTCTTTTTACGAGGCTTTAATGGCATCTTAGTTGTTGAATTTAACTCAGATAGAATAAAACCCTTGCGTGTATAATCGTCATAGAGTTCTTTTAACATAACACTCCTTCATGGGTAAAAATTTCAACCACAAAGAAAGAGTCCCAATCCGTTCTTTGTTCCAAATAGGTAACAGCTGATTGTAGCCCCTTTCCGAAGAAAGGTTTGGAATTGGGACTCCAATCAAATGTTAAACGCATTATAATGCACGTTTGTTTAAAAATAGCTTTTAAGTATTACCTGCCCAGAGTGGCTACCTTCTACCGCTTCTCCAACACCTTAGATATATAATTTAATTTATTTTTATATACTTACTAAATAAATTTTATATTTATACTCTAAGTCTATATAGATTAGTAGGTAGAGTAGGTAGTATAAAGAAAATACCGTTCCCAACGGACTTTCAAACTTGCCTATTGAATTCAGTTTTAATGGGTAGATGCCTACTTCTGGTGGGTATTTTAGTGGTTTTCTATAAAATTTTAACTTTTTAACTAAATTTTAACTATAACCAAAAAGTTAAAACGCTAAAATTTTAAGTTAAAATAATTAAAATTTTAAATTCCCCGTTATAAATTTAGGAATATCGAACCGAGAAACTGCATCCGACAAACTCATAATTTCATTTTCTGAGTTAATTCCCCCCATTAAAATTATGTTTCCAACTATCGGATCATGTAAACCTCTTACATATCTCCCCATGTTTCCATCTTGATTTTCATCAAAAATGACCGTTATTTGCTCCCCAAACCACATGACATTTTCCATCTCAAATAGAGTAGTTTGTAATCTCCCTGCAATATCTGCATTGGTATTAATCTCCACTTCTTTGATCCGAGTATCGTCCTCCCCATTTGAGGTTATCGATATCGCTCTCATATTAATAACCCAACCATTCTAAAAGCTCATCTTTATTCGTAGCTTTAAACTCTTCGCCCCACGCATTGACAACCAACACATAGGCATCACCGGCTGCAACAATACACCCCTCATTTTGTGCTATTTCGAT
>Ga0079037_100000553_pt1 | contig 17353 bp, 11 predicted proteins | sample Mud3Dept4metaG_FD_71479 | JGI IMG/M metagenome (GOLD analysis project Ga0079037, IMG submission 71479) | Freshwater wetland microbial communities from Ohio, USA, analyzing the effect of biotic and abiotic controls - Mud 3 Core 4 Depth 4 metaG | ecosystem: Environmental > Aquatic > Freshwater >... | reverse complement strand
AAGCTCAGGATTTGCGGTTATAGATGCCTTTGTCAATCAGTATCAGGTCCGCCATGGCAATAGCCGCTGCAGCTTCAACAATAACAGGCATTCTCAATGCGATACAGGTGTCATGCCGTCCATGGACCTTGAGCTTCTGCATCTCTCCTGTAGTAAAATTTAATGTTGTCTGTTCAACTCCTGTTGATGAAGTGGGTTTAACCGCCACCCTGAAAACTATTTCGTTACCGTTTGTTATTCCGCCATTTATTCCGCCGGCATTGTTAGTCGCAGTTTTACCGTTTTTATCGATGAATGGATCGTTATGAACTGATCCTTTCATTGTTGCGGCAGCAAATCCCGATCCGAATTCAATTCCTTTAATTGCCGGAATAGAAAAGATCAGATGGCTGACTGCGGATTCGATTGAATAGAAAAAAGGTTCACCTATACCGACTGGTGAGTTCTTTACTCTGCATTCAATAATGCCTCCGATTGAGTCATTTTCTGCAATTGCCTTATTTAAAGCACTCTCAATATCTGATGAACCTCCTGCGGAAATAAGCTTTGCAGAAATTTCCGCATTACCACATATTTTCTTTGCTATGACACCGGCAGCCACAAGTCCCCATGTTATTCTCCCTGAGAAATGCCCGCTTCCGCGTAAATCAGCAAAACCTGAATATTTGGATTTGGCAACAAAATCGGCATGACCAGGACGAGGAATATCTTCAAATTCAGAATAATCGGCAGAAATTTTATCCTTGTTCCTTGTAATAATCGTGATCGGTGAGCCATTGCTGAATCCCTTGTGAATCCCGCACAGAATTTCCGGGATATCAGGCTCCTTACGTCCTGTGGTTCCCTTAGAACCGCTTTGTCTTCTGACAAGATCCGGCATAAAATCATTAGCGCTGACGGCAATTCCCGGCGGACAACCATCCACAATTACTCCAATTGCCGGACCATGCGATTCGCCAAAAACTGATACCCTGAATAATTCACCAAAAGAATTCATAACTCTTTTATTTTTCCATATTAAACTTTATGTAAAAATCAACTACTTCTTCCAAAGGTATTTTTTTTACCACAGGTTTTCCTATGCCTTTAATAAAGACGAAATATATATCCTTCCCTGATTTTTTCTTATCATGAAAAATCAGTTCCTGAATTTTTTTGTCCGGAATATAAAAATCATTATTGAGCTTATATTTTTCGAGGAGATTGATTATCCTGTCACATTCTATCCTGTCAAGAAGACCTTTTTTATATGAATAAATGGCTGCCAGTTTCATGCCCGATGCCACTGCAAAACCATGACTAACTGCTTTATACAATTCAATTGCGTGTCCAAAAGTATGTCCGAAGTTCAGGACTCTTCTCGGACCGGACTCCTTTTCATCCTTCGATACAACCGATGCTTTATATTTAACTGCTTTGGCAACCAGAAGTGACAGAAGATCTCTGTCACGTTTCAATATTCCGGAATAATTATTTTCAAGAGTTTCAATTATTGATTTATCACCTATAATACCTGTTTTGATAAGTTCAGCAAGACCTGATAAATATTCATCTTCCGGAAGTGTACGCAGCATGGTTGTGTCGCAGATCACAAACTCAGGTTGTCTGAAACTGCCGATTACATTCTTGATAACTCCGAGGTTTACTCCGTTTTTCCCTCCTGTGCTGGCATCAACCTGCGACAGGAGACTGGTGGAAACGTACCCAAAACGTATTCCTCTCATATACACAGAAGCAAGGAAACCTGTTATGTCACAAACAACTCCTCCTCCCACCCCAAGAATAAATCCTGAACGGTCGATCCCCAACTTCATAAGTTTTTTTGCAAGCGATTCAATTACTTTCAGTTGCTTGCTTTCCTCTCCCGGTTTTATTTTCAGTACCGGAAATTCGGGAAAATATTCACCATAAAGATTAAACAAATTATCATCGGTGATAATTGCTGTTCCTGTTTCGGGAAGTAATTTTACCACAGCTTCCCACCTTCCGCCGACAAGTACCCCGGACACCGAATCTGAAGTTGTTATGATTATCTTTTCCAAATTACTCAATCTATTTCAGGCTAAAGTTATAAATTCCCTGATTCACTTTCCGGGACATACCTAAAAGAATTTCCCTGCCAATTTCAGCTAATATACAAAGATAAAATCATTACCTTACAAGCTTTACTGCAGGTATTATCCAATGACGTTAAAAGAAAGATACAGACAAACCATAGAATATTTCACGATCAACCGCCCGGTAGCTGAAACAGAACTTTCCTACAGTGATCCATTTGAGCTGATTGTAGCAGTTATCTTGTCAGCCCAGTGTACAGACAAGAGAGTCAATATGATTTCTCCTGCTTTGCTGAAAAGATTTCCTGATGCAAAATCAATGGCAAAAGCTGAGCCGTCTGAGATTTTGGAATATATCAAATCCTGCTCATATCCGAACAGTAAGACTAAGTATCTTTCGGGTATGGCAAAAATGCTAACAACAGAATTTAAAGGAAAGATACCTTCTGATCCTGCTATGCTGCAAAAGCTGCCGGGAGTGGGCAGAAAGACAGCAAATGTCATTGCATCAGTTATTTATAAAAAACCTGTCATGCCTGTCGACACACATATTTTCAGGGTTTCAGCGAGAATTGGACTTACCAGGAATGCCAAAACACCTCGAAACGCAGAGGATCAGCTTACAAAGAACATCCCTGAGAAATTGATACCTCAGGCGCACCACTGGCTGATCTTGCACGGAAGGTATATCTGTAAAGCAAGAAATCCTCTTTGCGATAAATGTGGACTTTCCAGATTCTGTAAATATTATCTGAAAAGGTTTAAAACCAGATGAATCAATTATGAATTATCAGTTTAAATTTACAGTTTGTCTAAAATAGACCATTATTTGTTACTTTTAAAACAAAATTCTAAACGCTGGTCGGATGGATTATAAAGAGGGAGATAAGGGATTGGATGAAAAAAACGGGGAATTGGAAAAGGAGCATAAGAAACTGAAGTCAGGTGGTAAAATAGATTCCTCTAATGAATTAATATTAAGAGCTTTCTACTCATCACCCCAGTTAATGGCTCTCTCAAAACTGGAATCCGGAGAATATATCATTGTAAACAACTCTTTCCTTAATGTCCTTGGTTATAAAAAAGAAGAGATACTAGGACATACTGCTGAGGATATCGGGCTGTTTGCTGATACTAAAGAAAGTAATAAATATTTTAAACTTATTTCCAGGTTAAAGAAAATCAAAGATTTAGCTGTTACTCTGAGAACAAAAAACAGGGATGAAAGACCATTTTTAATTTCAGCTGAGACAATTCAGCTTGACGAAAAATACCTGATGACTACATATAATCCTATCGCTTCAAAGAAGGATCTGAAAATCAGAGAGAGCCAGGGAGACGTTCTTGAAGAGATATTTAATACCGTAAGTAGCTATCTTGCTCTTTTCACCGTTGGAAAAGATAACAAATTTTATATTACCGACCTGAACAGTAAAGTTGAAGCAGTCGAGTTCATCGATAAAAATGACGTAATAGGAAAATGCATTGATGATACTCCGCTTGCCAGGCGTGAAAAACTGGTTGAATTACTGCACCATCTGCAAATAACAAGGGAAGCTCATAAATTATCCGCCTCTCCTCTTGGTGATGATTCGGAAGGTTATTATATGGGATTCTTGCTTACATCTGGTAATATTGTGATTACCTGGGAACCGGGACAGCAGCAGAAGACAAGGGATGCCATCAACAGGCAATCGGAATTATTCCGGACATTTGCAGAAATGCTGCCAGGAATAATTTATGAGATTGATCTGACAGGCAGAATTGTATATGGTAATAAGCTGGGACTGGAAATGTTTGGATTTACACCTGAAGATATTAAGAATGGTATGCACATTTCCGAAGTCTTCCCGGACAGCTATGAAAAAATGATGAGGAACCTAGAATCACTAAAAAAAGCTGGTGAGATTTCGAGCAATGAATACCATGTCAGAAGAAGTGACGGTACCTTGACTCCCATTGTAACACATTCATTTGCTGTATTTTACGAGGGAAAGAAAATCGGTTACAGAGGTACCGTAACTGATATCAGCAAACATAAAAAAATTGAAGGACAAATAATAAGGGAGAAAGCATTTCTTGAGCATCTCATTGATTCAACTCCTGAAGCAATTGCTATTACTGATCCTTCAGGGAAAATCACAATGGTTAATAAGGAATTCACTACTCTTTTTGGCTATACACTGGATGAAGCTGTGAATAGAGACATTGATGATCTGGTTGTCCCTGCTGAACTCAAGGAAGAAGCCATCACAATCACGAAACTGGCCTCTCAGCACCATAAAGAGGTCAGACAGACAATCAGAAAAGACAAACTTGGAAACAAAAGACATGTTACGCTTATTGCAACTGGTATTTTTATCGATAATGAGGCTGTCGCATTTCTTGGCATTTACAGGGATATCACCACAGAAAAAAGAAACCAGCTTCTCCAGGAGGTATTGTACAATATTTCTTCAGCTGCTCTGAAACAGATGGATATTAAGGAAATTTATCCTACAATAGTCAAAGAGTTGAGCAAGATCTGGGATACAAATAATTTCTTTATAGCACTGTATGATAAAAAATCAGATACTCTTTCACTTCCATTCTTTGCAGATGAAAAAGATAACTTTTATGAGATACCGACAAAGAATACGATCACAGGTTATGTAATAAAAAGCAATAAACCGGTTCTGCTGAAAGAGAGTGACCTTAAAATACTTGAAGAAGCGTGTGAAATCGACCTTGTGGGCACTCCATGTAAAATTTGGATGGGTGTTCCTCTTAGAGTTGAGAACAACATAATTGGTGTAATGTGTCTTCAGGATTATCACAACGAAGATAAATTTTCACAGGATGACCTGTATGTACTAGATTTCATCGCAAACCAGATAGCAATTGCTATTCAGCGAAGAATGATGCTTGACAATCTCATTAGTGCCCGGCAGAAAGCTGAAGAAGCCGCACAGTCGAAACAAATCTTTATGTCGACAATGAGTCACGAAATCAGGACACCGCTGAATGAAGTGATTGGAATTACCAATCTCCTCATGCAGAGCAATCCACGTGAGGATCAGATGGATTATCTAAAAACTCTTCGGTTTTCAGGCAACCACCTTCTTACTCTTGTAAATGATGTACTCGATTACAATAAAATGGAATCGGGTAAGATTGTATTTGAACAAACCCAATTTGATCTGAATGACTTCCTGGAAGAGATTATGAGATCATATTCTTTCAGATCGAAGGCCAAACATCTGGAATTTGAAATAAGGAAAGAAGGTGACCTGCCTGATGAGGTCATAGCTGATCAGATCAGGCTTAACCAGATTCTTTCAAACCTTCTTTCAAATGCCCTTAAATTCACAAGCCAGGGTGGGATAACGGTAACTATCAAAGAGCTTGAAAGGAAAGACAATAAGTCAAAACTGGAGTTTTCTGTACACGATACCGGAATCGGAATTCCGAAAGAAAAACAATCTGCAATATTCGAAAGCTTTACGCAGGCATCCTCAGATACAACAAGACGTTTCGGTGGAACAGGACTGGGACTGGCAATATGCAAGAAACTGATTGAGTTGCAGGGTGGTACTATTGTGGTAGAAAGTGAACCCGGACATGGATCGACATTCATATTTACACTCACTTTTGAAGTGTCTGAAAAAGGTACCAGGAGACCTGAAGGGGATACAGCGGAAACATTTACAGGACTCGAAGGAAAGCGTATCCTGGTTGCAGAGGATAATAAGATAAATTTCTTTGTTGCAAATCGATTTCTTGAAGGATGGGGAGTAATTGTCAAACATGCTGAAAATGGACAACTAGCCCTTGAATTACTTGAAAAAGAAGACTTTGACCTTATTCTTATGGATCTTCAAATGCCGGTTATGGATGGAATTGAAGCTACAAAAATTATCAGAGAATCTCAAAATCCAAAAATCAACTCTATTCCAATTGTTGCTCTTACTGCAGCAATTATGTCGGAGAGTCATGATAAAATTGATAAACTTAGTATTAACGATTACGTCCTGAAACCTTTCAAGCCTCACGATCTCTTCGCAAGGATACATAAACATGTAAGGTGACAGATCGATACTCCTATTTTATACAGTTCCTGCTGATATATTCAGTTGCTTTTTTATTTCCAAGACTCAAAGCTTGCCTGAAATCGTGACATGCTTCATCATGTTTTCCCGAGCTGAGCAGTGCAATACCTTTGTTAAGCCATACTTCTGAATTTCCCGGATCCAGATCCAGGGACATGCTGTAATCCTTTACAGCCCAGTCCCATGATTTTGATAAAAAGTATGAATTTGCCCGGTCTACATAACATTGAGGGTCGTTTGGATGATTCTTCAGATTCTCAGAAAAGTATTGCAGCGCTTTAAGGTTGTCGCCCGAAGCTGCTTCTATTTTTCCGGCAATGCTCAAAGCAACTTTATCCTCAGGATATACGGAAAGGTATTTTTTAATGTCAGACAAAGCTTTATCTGTCTCTCCAGTTTTTCTGTAACACTCTGCTCTGTAGATAAACAGCTCAGCATCAGGTATTTCCAAATCAATTAATTTTGAATATGTAAGGGATGCACCTGCCGGATTTAATGAACCGGTCTGTGCTCTGGCAAGAGTCCTTAAATATTTTTCATTATCATTATCAGAAGCTGACAATGCTGTAAGGATCTTTACTGCTGCAGCATATCTTCCTGCAGATAAATTAATCAGGGCGTCTGCATATTTTACATTTTCGTTATCAGGGTAGTTTTTTTCAAGCTCTGTATAGATTGCCATTGCATCTGAAGTCTTTCCTGAGTAGGTATAGTACTCAATTTCCGAGATGTTTTTTTCAAGGTCGGAGTACCATTCCTTTTTCCAGAACTGACGCCATCCCGGATTGTTCTCAATTTTGCTGAATGCAGGATCAAGCAATATCTCTTTCTCACTCCTCTTGAAAGTTGATTTCATGCTAATTTCGAGATGATATAATGATGTGGCTGGATCACCTTTAAGAGCATATACCCTGGAAAGTCCATATTCACCTGAAAATTGAGAAATGCTGTTTGCAGAATTGTAATCAGCGATAGCACCGGCATAATCACCTTTAATGATACGGGCCTCAGCTCTTTCAGAATAAAACCTGCTGTCTTTTTGAATTGTAATCGCTGATGAAAGGATCTCGATAGACTGGTCGGGTTTTCCTGTCTTTGTAAAAGCCCTGGCTTTAAGCAGATAATCAAGAGTCGATTGTCCGAAAATAATCCCTGAAAATAAAAAAACTGTAAAAAATATCCCTGTTTTCTTCATTGTCTTATACCATCAAGATCATTTAGTTTCCTCTTTTATGACTTCAGCTCCTTTAACAGTAATGACATGAACGAAGCCGGAAAGATGAAATTGCTCCAATCCGGAAATACGTCTTTCAAAAACATCACACTGATAAAAATAAACCCCGGGAGAGACTATTCTTCCCTTATACGTTCCATCCCAGTTGATTCTGGGTTCCTCAGTGCTGAATATCAGCAGACCGGTGCGATTGAAAAGTTTAAAATTTATTTTCTCAACAAGTCCTGAAGTTTTAGCAATTAATTTGTCATTTATATTATCACCATTAGGTGTAAATACATTTGGTATTTCATAAAAGTTACAGGAATCTATACAAACCATAGTCGATTGCTCGCCTTCATTACCAAGGGCATCGAATGAAGAAACTGCATAGCAGCCTGAAATAATATCTCCATCCGGTTTATGCCTGTAGAATAAAATATTTTTATCCTCTATGGTTGTCAGCAGTGACAAGTTTTCATCATAAGTCATTTTATAATAGATCTTATATCCTGCAATATCTTCAAAACAATAAGGATCTGTTATACTCCATCTGACTGTATTATAAACACTATCACACTGGCTTGTCACATTTATTTCAGGAGGGCAAGGTGGTTCATTGTCTATCGGGGTAACGCATACAGTTTCTGACAGATTAATCAGGTTTTTAGGCATTTTATCAGCCAGATAGCCGCCTGTTGATCTGACATAATAGCAATATTCTTTCCCGTTTATCAGGCCATAATCGGTGAACGTCAGCTGGTTGGTTGAACCTACTGAATCGTATTTCATAGTAACATTGTTCAGTCTGAAAAAATCGTATCTTGTATTTATCCAGGGGACATTCCTGTTGATGACAAATCTGGCTTTTTTATCGCCCGGGCTTATGGTAAGAAATATTGAAGAGGCATAACCCGGTTGTTCGCCGATCTGAAATTCATTACCCGTTGTTCTGTTCCATAGCTCGATCTTATAAATATACCCAAATGATGTCGTATTTAAAAGAGAATCAACATATACGGTATCATTTAGGTTAACAGTTGGTATTGATTTTATCATTGAATAATTGGTTCCGGTTATCCCTTCAGCCCTGTAAATAATATATTCGTAGGGACCCGGAGCAGGGATTGTGTCAAGCCTGTCGGGTTTCTTCCAGGCAATGTAGATAGATCCCTTGGTCTGATCAGTATTCCTTACACTTACATTCCTTATGACCGGGATACCGGCAACCAGAGTTGAAGTAATCTCGTTTGATGCTTTACTTTCAGTTCCGTTTCCATAAACTGCAACTATCCTGTAAGTATATTCTTTTCCAAACTGCAAGCCTTGTCCGTTATCAGTATCAGTAAAGGATACCGTTGAACTGCCTGCAATGTATCCTACTTTTGTAAATCCGACAGATATGGGTATTCCTGAAGTGCAGGAATCGGGTTTGAAAGTTGTAGCACCCTCCCTTCTGTATATAGCGAATCCGGTTATAGCTGAAGTTCCGTAATCAGCCCAGATCAACCTGATGAATTTGCCTTCCGGTATTGCATTAATAAGTACCGGTGAAGGTCCAAGCACTTTTATAGACATATTATCAATATCAGACAGTTTTAATTCAGAATTATTATCATCTGATTTAATAATAACATTATAAGGTTGATTACGAACCGCCTCGTGACATGGTGTCCAAATGAACCTGGAAGAGGAATGTCCCCTGGCGGAATCGACACCAATAAAGCTTGCCTTGCACGAGGCCAGACTAAAGACCCCCGATTTTGCTCTGAGGTCTATTGAATCATTATTGGCATCAGTTGCAGAAACTAAGAAATCAATTTTCTGACCGGCTTCAACACAAAAACTTTTAAGCGGGCCGTTTACCGGAGGTTTGTTTTTCGTTTCAAAAACTTCAATCTGCATATCACGGACAACAACTCCGATTTTTTTATTGTTTCTCCACTCCTGTATTTCCATTGCTACATTATATTTACCTGTATCAGCAGGCGTATCCCAAATCAGGTCACCAGTGATTGAATCGACTCGCAGATAATGTGTTGCAGGAGGTAAGGTGTAGTTTTGTATGGCTTTCCCATCTTCACGTGTACATACTGTAAGCTTGTACGAAATACTATCTCCGTCAGGATCATATGCACCGGGGTTATGAATAAAAATATAACCCAATGCTGCCTTATCATAAGGAGGATTCAGAAGAACAGGAGTGCTGTTACGTCCCATCGAAGGATTTACTATCAGGGTAGTTGAAATGGAAAATACAACATTAACAGAATTAGGAATATTTCGTACACCATAATTCCTGTTCGGATCCTGGACAACGATCTTATAGATCCCAGGACCAGGGAATGTATGATTTATCTTATATGTATTCCTTTTGTAATAGTTTGGGAGTATTACAATCGGCTGGATTCTTTTAGCAACTGAAGTTGAGTTATCGCCCCATTCCACAGTAAGCTCAGGCCTGTCAGCGAGGCTTAAAGTGTATGTAAATGTGGTTATTGTAATCTCATAGGTAAGGTCAGAAATCTGAACATATGTTATTTCACCAGCACGGTTATGAGTGGCTGAAAGAACAAAAAAATTAAGTGATACAAGTGCCAGTGCTAAAAATCTCTTCATTGCATTATCTCCCTGACTGAAATTATTTCAAACTGAATGTCTGCTCTGTTTTATCCGGAGTCAATCTGACTCCCTCTTCAAACTCATTTATATGAATTATGGTCATATTTGCCTGATCGCTGTACAATCCGGTAAGGATCATATTTCTGACTGTAATGACTTTTGGTTTTTTATCTGATTTATAAAGCAGATTCATACATAATTCATTATTTGCCATTGTCATGTTTAATAACTTCCCTTTCAATTGTTTATTGTTTACGGTTATCTTAACTTTTTCATTCAGATATTTATTCATCAGGCTTGCCGGAAAAGGCTTTTCCTGAGATAAACTATCACTGAAATTATCAACAGTGTCATATAAATTGTAATCACGTAAAAAATCATCATAGTACATTCTTATAAAAACTTTCAGGGAATCTGAATCCGGAACATGATCAATACTTGTAAGTGTAACATGAACCGGATGCAGGATCAGCCATATTGAAAGGCATAAGGTTTTTAACATTATACTTCAGTTTCAGGTAATTATAAATCCACAAAAATCAGACCAATTATTGGTCTTCTTTTATGCTTACCCGGTCCTTCAGGTAGTGTACCGAACCGACTTCAATAAATGAGAATCCTGAACCACCCGAAAAATTACCGGCAAGAACCACAATGATATCGTCGTCTTTCAGGTCATGAGCCTTAGTCAGGTTTTTCAAAGCGATATGAATGAACTCATCTATTGATTTTCTTCTCTCCTGAAAATCAGCATATACCCCATAGGACAATGCCAGTTCCCTCATTGTTCTTGCTGAATAGGATTGTGCAAGGATAAGATTATATCCTCTAAAAGAGGCCATATCCCTTATTGTCCTTCCTCCTGTTGTGTCTGCAATGATAACTTTAGCTGCAATCCTGATTGATGTTTTAACAGCGACTTTAGCAAGATATGCAGATATTTCACCGATGATATTCAGTGTGGGAGTTTCAAGGAATTTTTCCTTATTGTTCTCAACCTCCACAGCAACTTTTGTCATTGTTTTGACAGCTTCCACAGGGTATTTCCCGTTTGCAGTTTCGCCACTGAGCATTATTGCATCCGTCTGTGAGTAAATAGCACTTGCGATATCGCTTACTTCAGCTCTTGTGGGCCGGGGATTTGTTATCATCGAGTGTAGCATCTGTGTTGCAACAATAACAGGTTTCCTGCAATAAATACAACGTGAAATTATCATTCTTTGAATTGATGGTATCTTTTCATAAGGGATTTCAATGGCTAGATCTCCCCTGGCTACCATAACTCCATATACTACTTCAATTATTTCGCTGATATTTTCTACTCCTTCATTGTTTTCAATTTTTGCAATGATCTTTATTTCGCTTTTGTATTTATCAAGTTCCGCCTGAACATCAAGGACATCCTGCTTCGATCTTACAAAAGAATGAGCAATAAATTCAACATCATTTTCAGTTGCCATTTTAATGAAAGCTTTGTCCTTATCAGTAAGTGAAGGCAAACATATCTTTACACCAGGAATATTTACACTTTTCCTTGATCCTATTACTCCGTCGTTAAGTGCCTTACAGATAAGCGATTCACCTTCTTTTCTTAATACCTTAAACTCAACATCGCCGTCATCAATCATTACCATGGAGCCGGCAGGCACATCCTGCGAAAAAGTTTTCAGACTTACATAGATCTTTGTGCCTGAAGATTTTTTGTCTGGCTCACCTGTTATGCTGAAGGTCGCACCTTTTTTTACAGGTATGGGAGCATCACATATTGTGGTACGGATTTCAGGTCCTTTGGTATCGAGAATAATTGCGATTTTATCGGATACTTTGCGCACATTATTTATAATACGCTGTGCTCCCTCAATATTCAGATGCGCAGAATTAATTCTGATGACATCCATACCGGCTTCATAGAGTTCCTTAATAAAATCCGGTTCACAGTTTTTATCCGAAATTGTCGCTACAATCTTTGTTCTCTTCCTGTACATTGCCAGCTAATTTTTTTTATTGAATTTTTCAGTCAGTGCTTCAACAGCAAGTCTGTAGCTGTCGAGACCGAAACCTGAAATAGAACCGGCACAATTGCGAGCTAGCAGACTGGTCTGACGGAAATCCTCCCGGGCAGAAATATTTGTTATATGTACTTCAACTACAGGAGCTTTTACTGAAGCAATGGCATCAGCTATTGCTACTGAAGTATGGGTGTAACCACCGGCGTTTAGAATTATTCCATCAGAAGAAAAACCTTTTTTATGTATTTCGTTAATTATTTCGCCCTCTATATTTGACTGAAAATACTCAAAATTAATTTCCGGATATATCTCCTTTAATGAAACGAGATAATCGTCGAAGGACTTTAATCCATATTTTTCAGGTTCTCTTTTTCCCAGCAGATTAAGGTTGGGACCATTTATAATAGCTATTTTCATAATGGGAATCTGATCAATTTACTGACGGTAAAAATAGTCAAAAATATTTATGGGTGTATAAAATATAAGGTAACCTACCTTTATGTTACTTTGTGAAAATTATATCAATGAGTCTCACCTGGAAACAAGCAATAAAAGATTTTGAAACATATCTCAGGCTCGAAAAATCGTTATCTGAGAATAGTATTGAAGCATATACCGATGATATCCAGAAACTTGAGAGATACTTTATTGAAATGTGCATTGACAGGATGCCTGCCGGTGTGACTTATCAGGATCTAAAGGATTTCCTGCTTTGGTTCAGCACTGATAATAAGAATGCAAGAACACAATCCAGAACAATCTCAGGTATCAGAGCGTTTTACAGATTCCTGCTTATTGAGGGAGAGATTATTGAAAATCCTGCGTCATTGATCGAATCACCTAAAATTGGACTAAAACTTCCTGAAGTACTGTCAGTTGATGAGATAGAAAGGTTAATCGGAGCCATTGATTTAAGTAAACCCGAAGGACAAAGAAATAAAGCTATCATTGAAACGCTTTATGGCTGCGGATTGCGTGTATCGGAACTTGTTAATCTTCGGATCACTGACATTCACTATGATGAAGGATTCGTGACTGTAACCGGAAAAGGGAATAAACAGAGACTTGTTCCTGTAAGCAACAAAGCTTTAAAAGAGATAGACAACTATAAACCTTACAGAAACAGCCTGCAGGTCATTTATGATCAGAACATAATGTTTCTCAACCGCAGAGGAAAGCGGCTGACAAGGGCAATGATATTCACAATTATCAGGGACCTTGCTGCAAAAGCAGGCGTAAGGAAGAAGATCAGTCCTCACACTTTCCGGCATTCATTTGCAACACACCTTATAGAGGGCGGTGCAGATCTCAGGGCTGTTCAGGAAATGCTTGGTCATGAGTCTATCCTGACAACAGAGATATACACCCATATCGACAGAAGCTTCCTGCGAGATACCCTTCTTATGTTCCATCCCCGGGCATAAAACAGAGTGCTTGTTAATATTTCTGAAATTCAATTTTTGTGTTAACTTTGCGACTTATTTTAAAAAAATCAATAATTAATTATCTCAAAACAATAACATTATGTCGAAAATTAAAAGAGTTTATTCATTTGGAAAGAAAACTGCAGAGGGTAAAGCTGAAATGAAGAATCTTCTCGGAGGCAAAGGAGCCAACCTGGCAGAGATGTGTCTGTTAGGTCTTCCTGTCCCTGCAGGTTTTACCATCACCACTGATGCCTGTAATGAATATTATCAGAACAACTGTACACTCCATCCCGATCTGATGAAGGAAGTGTGGGAAGCAATGAAGCTGACTGAAGAAACGATGAAAATGAAATATGGCGATCCCGAAAATGCATTGCTTGTTTCATGTCGTTCCGGAGCCCGTAAATCAATGCCCGGAATGATGGATACAGTTCTTAATCTCGGCCTCTGTTCGGCAACAATCCCGGGATTTCTCAAAAAAACCGGCAATCCACGCTTCGTATGGGATTCGTACCGGCGTCTGATTATGATGTACGCCGACGTGGTTATGGAAAAAGCTGAAGGTATAGACCTTGGTGAAGGCAGAGGCATCCGGAAACAGCTCGATGAAAAACTTGATGAATTCAAAAAACAAAGAGGTTACAAATCTGATACTGAGATTTCAGCAGATGAACTAAAGTATCTTGCTGAAGAATTCAAAAAACTGGTTAAAGAGGTCCTTGGAAAACCATTCCCTGATGATGCAAAAGAACAGCTTGAAGGAAGTATTAAAGCTGTATTCAAGAGCTGGAACGGTAAGAAGGCTGTTTCATACCGGCGCATCGAAGGTATTCCTGATGATTGGGGCACAGCAGTTAACGTCCAGGCAATGGTATTCGGAAACATGGGAGATACATCCGCAACAGGTGTTGCTTTCACTCGTAATCCCGCTACCGGTGAAAACCTGTTTTATGGTGAATGGCTTGTAAATGCTCAGGGTGAGGATGTTGTAGCCGGAATACGGACTCCCAGCCCGCTTAACGATGAAACAAAAAACGAACAGAACAAACATCTCCACAGTATGCAGGAGGCTATGCCCCAGACATATAAAGAACTATGTAATATCCGCGATATTCTTGAAAAGTCGTTCCACGATATGCTTGATATTGAATTCACTATCCAGGAAGGAGTTCTTTATATGTTGCAGTGCCGCGCAGGCAAAAGAACCGGTACTGCTGCTCTTAATATGGCAATGGATATGCTTTCCGAAAAGCTTATTGATGAAAAAACAGCAGTATTACGAGTTGATCCTGCTCAGCTTGATGAGCTCCTTCACCCTATCTGCAATCCGGAAGCTGAAAAGAAAGTGAAACCTGTTGTAAAAGGTTTACCTGCAGGCCCGGGAGCAGCTGTAGGAAAAGTAGTTTTCACAGCCGAAGATGCAGTAGTATGGTTCCGCAAAGGTGAAAAGGTGATACTTCTTCGTGAAGAGACTAATCCTGAGGATGTTGAAGGAATGCGTGCGGCGGAAGGAATTCTTACTGCCCGTGGTGGTATGACTTCGCATGCAGCACTGGTAGCACGTGGCTGGGGCAAATGTTGTATCGTTGGTGCAGGAGCACTTCACGTTGATGCCACTACCAAGACAGCTAAGATAAGCGGATCAAGTATTGTAATTAAAGAAGGTGATCTTCTCACACTTAACGGTACAAAAGGAAATGTTTATACCGGTGCTATAGCTCTTATGGATGCAACAGAAAATCCAAGGTTTCAGGAATTTATGAGAATAGTTGATAGATATCGCAAAATGGGTGTGCGCACCAATGCTGATACACCTGCTGATGCTAAAGTTGCACGCGATTTCGGAGCTGAAGGGATTGGTCTTTTCCGCACAGAGCATATGTTCTACGGAAAAGGATCTGAAGAACCTCTGTTCCTCCTTCGCAAGATGATCCTCAGTGCAAATGAAAGTGAACGCCGTAAAGCACTTGATGAATTATTCAAGTATGTTAAGAAGGATATGAAAGCAACCCTCGAAGCAATGAATGGATTACCAGTTACTTTCAGGCTTCTTGATCCGCCTCTTCATGAGTTTGTTCCTCAGGGTGCAGATAAACAGGAGGAGCTGGCTAAAGCTCTTAATATAAGGAAAGAAGATATTGCAAAACGCGGTGAGGCTCTGCATGAGTCAAATCCTATGATGGGTCACCGTGGTGTACGCCTGGGTATCACTTATCCGGAAGTTACAGAGATGCAGGTAAGGGCCATGTTCGAGGCAACGATGGAACTTATAAAAGAAGGTAAAAAACCCGTTCCGGAGTTGATGGTTCCTGTTACATGCGATGTTTCTGAGCTTGATGTTACTAAGAAAGTCGTTGATAAAGTCTATGACGAAGTTTGTAAAAAATTCGGAGTCAATAAGATAGAGTATAAATATGGTACAATGATTGAGATACCCCGCGCTGCTCTCCTCTCCGACCGTATGGCAAAAAGTGCAGAGTTCTTTTCGTTCGGAACTAATGATCTTTCCCAGATGACATTCGGGTTCAGTCGTGATGATATCGGAGGGTTCATGAATGACTATCTTGACAAGAAGATGCTCTCAGCAGACCCATTCCAGACTATCGACGTGGATGGCGTAGGTCAGTTAATTACGATGTCGGTTCAGAAAGGCAGAGCAACAAGACCGGATCTTAAAGTTGGCATCTGCGGTGAACAGGGAGGCGATCCTGCATCAGTTGAATTCTGTTTCAAAACAGGACTTACCTATGTCAGCTGCTCTCCTTTCAGGGTGCCTATAGCCAGACTGGCTGCATCGCAGGCATCAATAAAATATGGGAATTAATTGATTGATAAAATAAATAAGCAGGAACGTTGCATGCAATGTCCCTGCTTTTTTTTCATGGCTGCTCCCTGTCGAATCTCAAAAATGAAACTAATCTGAGGTTTTTAGATATGACCGTCAGGATCAGATCAACCCTATATACATTATTCATATTTATTCAGAATTTAATTAGCCATAATGCTCAATTCCCGGCAGCACAATTTTAATTTCCCGAAAATTCTATATTATATTTTTTAAAGTAGCAGATTAATGATTATATATATTTTGTATATTTTATATAATAATTATTAACAATATTCAGTAAATATAAATAATATGTTAATAAATATATTTTGCATAATCTTTCATTTTTGGAATGTATTCCTATATTTGGCATTTCAGGAAAAGATATTTTGAATTAATTCTATATAATATAAAAAATGATTATGACCAATAATGAAAAATTAAATAGATGGGTAAGGGAATGGGCAGATTTATGCCAGCCTGATTCAATCCACTGGTGTGATGGTTCCGACAGAGAAAACCAAATATTGCTTGACAGTATGGTTAAGAGTGGAATGGCCATTAAGTTAAATGAAAAGAAACGTCCCGGAAGCTATTATTTTCAGAGTGATCCAAGTGATGTTGCCCGTGTCGAGAACCGTACTTATATCTGTTCAGAAAAAAAGGAAGATGCCGGTCCTACAAACAACTGGAGCGATCCCTCTGAGATGAAAAAAATCCTTCGCTCACTTTTTAGTGGATGTATGAAAGGTCGTACAATGTATGTAATCCCGTTCAGCATGGGTCCGCTTGGTTCAAAAATTGCACATATAGGTATACAGATTACTGATTCTCCATATGTGGTTGTTAATATGCGTATCATGACACGTATGGGTAAGGCAGTTCTTGATATTCTGGGAAATGATGATTTCGTTCCATGCCTGCATTCTGTTGGAGCACCTCTTCGACCCGGAGAGACAGATAAAAAATGGCCATGTGCGCCCATTGAAAGTAAATATATTTCACATTTTCCCGAGACAAATGAAATCTGGTCATATGGCAGCGGTTACGGAGGGAATGCCCTCCTGGGTAAAAAATGTTTTGCATTACGCATTGCCTCTAACATGGCAA
>Ga0079037_100000552_pt1 | contig 17362 bp, 14 predicted proteins | sample Mud3Dept4metaG_FD_71479 | JGI IMG/M metagenome (GOLD analysis project Ga0079037, IMG submission 71479) | Freshwater wetland microbial communities from Ohio, USA, analyzing the effect of biotic and abiotic controls - Mud 3 Core 4 Depth 4 metaG | ecosystem: Environmental > Aquatic > Freshwater >... | reverse complement strand
GTGCAGCCCGCCGAAGGGCCTCCCGTGGGACGGCAGCACCAGCAGCCTCTCCGGAAGGCGCAGCAGCCTCTCCAGGGTCGCCAGGAACTCGGAGAGCGGGTCGGCGTCGGGCTCGAGCGGCCACACGCTCACGTTGGGGCTGATGCGAGGGAGCACCTGGTCGCCGGCGACGAGCACCGCCCGGTCCGCATCGTAGAGGCAGACGTGCTCGGGCGAGTGCCCCCGGCCGACGATGGCCCGCCACCGGGCCTCCCCGATGCGGATCCCCTCCCCGTCGCGGACGGCGCGGTGGCCTCCCGGGAGGGGAGAGACCAGGCGCCGGTAGGTGTGGGCCTGCGGCGCCAGCGCCTCGGCCTGCCGCCTCGGGACCCCGGCGCGCCGGTAGAAGGCCAGGGCGCCGGCCTCTGCCTCGGCGGGCGGCTCCCCGGTGCCGATGCGCGCGTGGCGCCACTCCTTCCGGCTGCACCACACCCGGACGCCCCAGCGCGCCGCCAGCCACCCCGCCAGCCCGACGTGGTCCGGGTGGTGGTGGGTGCAGAGGATGCGGCGCACCGGCCGGCCGCGGAGCACCGTCCGCTCCAGTCGCTCCCACCGGGTCCGGGTCGGGGCGTCGCCGACTCCGGTATCGACCAGCGTCCAGCCGTCGCCGTCGGCCAGCAGCCACACGTTGATGTGGTCGAGCGCGAAGGGCAGCGGCAGCCGTACCTGGATCACCCCCGGCGCGACCTCGCGCGCGGCGGGCGCCGACGGCCCGCTCACCGGGCGCTGCCCGGGCGGCTCATCCGCCGGCGCCCCGCCGGGCCGCCTCCGCCTCCGCCATCTGCCTGAGCCGGAAGCGCTGGATCTTCCCGGTGGCGGTCTTGGGGAGCTCGGCCACGAAATGGATCTGCCGCGGGAACTTGTAGGGGGCCAGGTGGCTCTTGCAGTGCAGCATCAGCTCGTCCGCCAGCGCGTGGCCGGGCGGCACGCCCTCGCGCAGGACCACGTAGGCCTCGGGCTTGATCAGCCCGGCGGCGTCCGGCGCGCCGATGACCGCCGCCTCCAGCACCTTGGGATGCGAGACCAGGCGCGACTCGATCTCGATGGGCGAGCACCAGATGCCCCCCACCTTGAGCATGTCGTCGCTCCGGCCGCAGTACTGGTAGTAGCCGTCGGCGTCGAGGAGGTAGGTGTCGCCGGTGTCCAGCCAGTCGTCCTCCAGCATGGTCTCGGCGGTCTTCTCCGGATTGCCCCAGTAGTACGCCGCCGTCGAGGGGCCGCGGATGCGCAGCCGGCCCGATTCGCCCCGGGCCGCCTCCTGGCCGTCCGCCGCCACGATGCGCGCCTGGTAGCCGGGCACCACCTTGCCGCTCGTGCCCGGGCGAAGGTCTCCCTCCCGGTTGGAGATGAAGATGTGCAGGGCCTCGGTGGAGCCGATGCCGTCCAGGATCACCAGCCCGGTCCGCTCCTTCCACCGCCGGAAGATGTCGGCCGGCAGCGCCTCGCCGGCCGAGACGCACAGCCGCAGCGAGGAGAGGTCGGGCCGCTGGCTCTCCAGGGCCTGCAGCTGGGCGGCGTACAGCGTGGGCACCCCGAAGTAGAGCGTCGGGCGGTGGCGCTCGATGATCTCGAAGGTGCTCTGGGGGGTGGGGCGGGTGTCCAGCAGGACCGAGGTCGCTCCCACCCAGAGCGGAAAGGTCATGCCGTTCCCGAGCCCGTAGGCGAAGAACAGCTTGGCGGCCGAGAAGCAGAGGTCCCCTTCCCGGACGCCGAGGACGTCGGCGCCGTAGAGCTGGCTGGTGGCCACCATGTCCCGGTGGCGGTGCACCGCCCCCTTGGGCGGGCCGGTCGACCCGGAGGAGTACAGCCAGAAGCAGGCGGCGGTGGCCGCCGCCGGCGCGGTCTCGAGCCGGGGCGAGGCCGCGGCGATCAGGCCGCGGAGGTCGCCCGCCGACCCCTCCACCGGCAGCGCCACCGCCGGCGGCCGGCGCACCGCCGCCAGCGCCGGGCCGACCTCGCCGGCGAACTCCGGCGACCAGATCACCGCCGCGCACTGCGAGTCCTCGATGACGTACCGGTAGTCGTCGCGCCGCAGCATGGTGTTGAGCGGCACCGGCACGAGGCCGGCCTTGATGGCTCCCCAGAAGGCGTAGAAGAACTCGGGGCAGTCCTTCACGATCATGAGGACGCGGGCGCCGCGCTCGATGCCCAGGCCCAGCAGGGCGTTGCCGCACCGGTTGACGCGCTCGGCCAGCTCCGCGTAGGTGACGTCGCCGGCGGCGCAGCGGATGGCGACCTTGGGGCCCCGCCCCTCGGCCAGATGGCGGTCGATGAAGGGCGTCGCCACGTTGAACCCGGGCTCGAAGCTCAGCCGGGCCGGGGAGCGGGAACGGTCGACGGTCAGGCTCGCTGGCGTCATGGGCTCGCTCGCATTCTCCCTCCCGGACGCCTACCCGATCGCCTTCACGAAGGAAAGCCGCTGCGAGTGGGCGAAGCCGGTGCGGGCCAGGAACTTGAGGAGGTCGAGGTGGCTCCACTCGACCTCGGTGAGGACGCGCTCCACCCGCAGCGACCGGAGGTTGAGCAGCAGCTGCTCCATCAGCGCTCGCCCCACCCTCCGCCCCGCGAAGGCCGGGTCCACCCCGATGGTGTCGAGGACGGCGACCGGCTCGGTGCGGCCGAAGTCGCCCAGGTCGACCCGGGCCATCAGGAAGCCGGCGAACTGTCCGTCCACCTCGGCCACCAGCGACACCCGGACCCCGGAGTGGCGCAGGGCCTCCCCGGCCTTGCGCTGGTAGTAGGCCGTCCGGTCCCGCCCGGTGATCTTGCGGTCCAGCCGCACCATCGACGGCAGGTCCTTCTCGGTCATGGAGCGCACCGGGAGATCGGCCCAGTCGAACTCGTCCTCGAAGGGCCGTTCCACCTCGCGCTCCAGCACCAGGCGCGGCGAGAGCCCGAAGCCCGCCGAGGAGAAGAAGGAGGTGAGGTCGTGCTCGGTCCAGTCGGCCTGGGTGCGGAGCTCGCGCGCGCCCCGCTCGCGCAGCGACGCCTCCAGGCTCTCCATCATGGCGCGCGCCACCCCCTGGCCGCGCGCCTCCGGCGCGACCCCGATGGCGTCGAGGACCCCCACCGGGGCATGGCCACCGAACTCCCCGTCGAGGAGGCGGGCGAAGGCGAAGCCCACCACCGTCCCCTGGCGCTCGGCGGCCAGGGCCACCGCCGAGGCCGGGTCGCCGGCCATGGCCTCGAGGCGCCTGGCGTAGAAGCCGCGCCGGGGCCGGCCGCTCACCGCGGCGTCGATGGCGACCACCCGCTCCAGGTCGGCGCGGACCAGCGCCCGCGTGGTGCCGCCGCTCACGCGGCCTGCCCCACCGCGGGCCCGGACGGGCCGAGGCCGCCCCGCGCCTGCAGCTTCGCGTGCCGGAAGGCCCCCCACAGCGCCGCCCCGATGGCGCCGGCGTAGATCGAGTCGGGGTGGCTCCTCACCTCGAGGGCGCTCCGCTCCTCGGCCAGGGCCTGCCGCAGGGCGGCGACCAGGCCGCCGTCGAGGGCCAGCCCTCCGGTCATGAGGACCGTCCCCTCCACCGCCGCCACCCCCTTGATGAGGCTGGCCAGGCGGCCCGCCATCGAGAGGTGGATCCCGCGCAGGATGTTGGAGGCCGAGATGCCGCGCGACACCATGTTGATGACGTCGGTCTCGGCCAGCACCGCGCAGATGGAGGACACCTTCTCCGGGTTGGCGCCCTGCTGGGAGAGCGTCCCGATCTCGTCCTGGGCGATTCCCAGGTAGCGGGCGATGTTCTCCAGGAACTGGCCGGAGCCGGAGGCGCACTGGCTGGTCATCCGGTAGCTCAGCACCTTGCCCCGGGGGTCGACCCGCATGGCGCGCCCGTGCAGCGCGCCGATGTCGAGCACCGAGCGGGCCGAGGCGTCGAGGTAGATGGCCCCCCGGGCATGGGTGGTCATCGAGTAGAAGTGCCCGGTGGCGAAGGACAGGCTCTCGCCGTCGCCGGTGGTCGCGACGTAGGCCACCTCCCGGCGGCCCAGGCCCGCCTCTCCCAGGAGCGCCTGGTAGGCCTCCTCGGCGAGCCGGTAGGGGTCGCGCTGGCGGATGCGCTCGCAGCTCCGCGCCAGCCAGCGGACCTGGCCCTCCGCCACCGAGAACAGCACCGTCTTCACGCACCCGGTGCCGACGTCGACTCCCGCCGTGATGGTCATGGGCATCCCCTCCGGCCTAGGCCGCCACCGCCCGCTGCGCGAACACCGCCGCCCCGAGCGCCCCGGTGTAGATGGACTCGGGGTTGATGTTGATGGTGACCTCCCCGTAGTTCTCCTTCACCAGCTTGCGCAGCTCGCGGACCGCGGCCTCGTTCTTGGCGACGCCGCCGGTGAACGTGAACTGGTCCCGGATCCCGCCCGATCTCGAGATGATGGACATGGCCCGCAGCACGATGGCGCGGTGCAGGCCGGCCAGGATGTCCTCCCGCCGGTCGCCCAGCGCCAGCCGGTCGCGGATCTCCGCGCCGGCGAAGACGGTGCAGGTGGAGTTGATGCGCAGCGTCTTCTGGGCGGTGAGGGCCATGGGCCCGAGCTCGTGCAGGCCCATCTTCATCTCGTCGGCGACGTAGCCGAGGTAGCGGCCGGTGCCGGCGGCGCAGCGGTCGTTCATCTGGAAGTTCTCGACGATCCCCTCCGGGTCCACCTGGATGGCCTTGGTGTCCTGGCCGCCGATGTCGAGCACGGTGCGCGTGTCCGGGTACATGACGTGCGCGCCCAGGCCGTGGCACAGGATCTCGGAGCGGATGTGCTCCTTGGGGAAGGGCAGGCGCACCCGGCCGTAGCCGGTGCCGACCACGTAGGCCTCCTCGAGCGGGATCTCCAGAGCGGCTCGCACCGCGCGGGCCACCTCCCCGGCCGGGATGGCGGTCCCGGCCGCCGCCAGGGTGTTCTCCAGGGCCTGCAGGAACTTCCCCTGGTCGGCGCCTGCCGGCGGCCGGTTCTCCACCTCGATGATGGACTTGTCGTAGACGTTGAGGACCAGGTCGAAGGAGAGGCCCTCGGCCCGGCACACCGGATCGGCCAGCGCCATGAACCGCGACCCGGCGATGTCCCGGAAGAAGTCGGAGCGGCGCTTCGCCCCCGGCGCGAAGAGCGCCGCCGACTCGGCCCGCAGCTCGCGGAAGACCTCTCCCAGGGTGCGGGCCAGCGCCTTCTCGCTTCCGGCGAAGCGCAGGCCGCCGCGGTTGCGCATGCAGGTGGCCTCGAGGTCGTCGAGCTGCCCGAGGTACTGCACGTGCCGGAAGGCCCGCTCCAGGTCGCCGAGGAAGGAGTCGATCCGCCCGGCCAGCGCCGGCACCGCCGAGAGGCCGCGGCGGAAGAGGGTGAAGCGGGCGTCGATGAGCGCCTCCTGCTTGGACACCGCTGCGGCGGTGTCGTAGTTGGACCGCGAGTTGGTGATGCCGCGGCCCAGCACCCGGGTGGACTCGTCGACCACCACCGCCTTGGTGGTGGTGGAGCCCAGGTCGATCCCGACGAAGCACCTCATGGTCGCCCTCCCCGCCCTACGCCGCCGAGGCGACGCTGCGCCGCTTCTGGTCGATCATCTGGAAGTAGCTCTCCAGCCGGTTCTTGACGTTGGCCGGCGAGAAGTAGCGCGGGTCCACCAGGTCGGTCTCGATGAAGGCGGCCGGCTTCCCGGTGCGCCGCTCGATCTCCCGCATGATCATCAGCTGCCCGGCCGAGAAGCTGTTGCAGCTCTTGATCGAGTTGATGAGGAGGCCGTCGGCGTCGTACTCGCGCACGTACTTCTCGAGCAGCTCGACGCGCTGCGGGAGGCTGCGGTTGGTGTAGCAGCCCAGGCAGTAGTCGGCGAGCGTCTCCAGCGGGTGCTCCGGGTCGTGGCGGAAGCCGAGGTCGTAGGTACCGCCCACCTTGGTGTAGCTCGAGGCCACCACCACCGCCCCGTCGTCGTAGAACATCTTCCAGAACTCCCGGAAGCTGGTCCAGTTGGGCGGCCCCTCGACCACCAGCCGGTACCTCTGGTCCTTCATGTCGCCCTCGGGCGTCACCGGGCCGAGCCCCCGGGCGATGCGTTCCTGGATCTCGCCGCGCAGCAGCCGGTAGTACTCGGTCGCGTCCGGCGTCCCCCGGAAGGCGGTGAAGATGGGCCCGATGTAGTAGACGCCGCCGAAGTAGGCGTCGATGGGCGAGGGCTTGTGCTTGGCGCTCTCCAGGACCCAGACGAAGTCGTCCTCGGCCCGGGCCGACTCGCGCAGGTACTCCCGCAGGCGGTCGATGTCGAACTTCACGCCCGAGACCCGCTCCAGCGTGGGGATGACCTCCTCCCGGAGCTGCTTCACGATGTACGACCGCATGTTCTCGGTGGTGCGTCCGTCGCCCTGGTAGGGCACGTGCAGCATGACGGTGGGACACTTGTACTCGTCGCGCACCAGCTCGAACCACTTCATGAAGGTGAAGCAGCCGGTGTAGGAGAGGAGCAGCACGTCCGGCTTGGGGAGCGGCTTGCCGTTGGGCGCCAGGTTGCCCCGGGCCATCATGCCCAGGTCGGCCTTGACGTAGGTGCAGACGTCCTCGGAGTGGCCGCGCTTCTCCGCCTCGTTGATGTAGTCGCCCGAGACCTTGCGCATGCCGTTCTGGATGGCGTTGATCTCGGGGAGGTTGTTGAGGAGGTCGAAGCACATGATGAGCTCGTTCAGGTTTCCCGGAACGAACGTCGAGGCCACCTTCCGGCCGGTCTCCGGCGCGCCGGTGAGGAGGTCGTAGTTGCGCGCGATCATCTCCTTCTGCTTCAGCATCGACGCTTCCTTGACGACCTCGGCGGCCTGCGCCGCCGCGGACCGGCTGCCCTGCGTCTTCGTGGTCATGGGGTGCTCCACAGCTTGATGGAGTCGGCGAAGGTGCCGGCCTGCTCGCGGACCGGCTGCATCTGCCCGGAGTTCTCGGCGTACTTGAAGCCGATGTAGGGAACGTCGGCCTTGTCCAGGCGACTCTCCAGCATGGGCCGCTCCAGCAGGGCCGGGTCGCAGAAGCTCGGCGCGGCGAAGATCACGCCCTCGGCGCCGTTGTCGTGGACCGACTCGAGGATGTACTTGCCCTTCAGCGCCAGCAAGGGCTGGTACTTGGCCGAGGTCTCCGCCGACCGGTGCAGGAAGGCCGCCGAGAGGGCCTGGATGGGGTCGCCCGCGACCGGCACGTCGTCGAGCAGCCAGCGGGTCACCAGCATGAAGTCGTCGTCGACGACGTAGCAGCCGGACATCTCGATGGCCTTGATGAGATTGAGCGGCGGCTGCTCGCAGAAGACGCCGTTCAGCACCACCCGGCAGTTGTCCCGCGCGGGCCGCTGCTCGGCCGCGGCGGCCGCCAGGTAGTCCCGCAGCAGCTGGCTGTGCTCCTCGACCGGCAGGACCATGCCGGCCCGGACGAGCAGGTAGACCTCGGAGGTCGGGGCCAGCCAGGGGGCTCGGGCGCGCAGGGCATAGAGATCCTTCACCAGCCGGCGGTTCTCGTTGTAGACCTCGATCGAGGCCCGCAGCGCCTCGTCGGTGATCCGGACGCCGCCCAGGTGCTCCAGCCCCTCCTTGAGCTCCCGCAGCTCCTGCTCGTAGTAGGTCCCGCCCACCGCGTCCGCGAAGTTCTGGGGCACGTCGAAGTAGCGAACGTAGACCTTGGGAAAGAGGAGCTTCCAGATCCCGGACAGGTTGCGAATGACGTCGCAGATGGACGGGAAGAGGAAGCCGTCCACGAAGTCGAGCTTGCCGGTGATCCCGAGCTCCAGCGTCGAGCGCGGGATGCGGCAGATGTAGCTCTGGTAGTAGGCGTCCCCGTGGATGACCTCGAGGTTCTCCCCGCCGCCGAGGATGCCGAGCGGCAGCATGCCGGCCGCGTGCACGATCTCGCGCGGCACGTAGATGGGCATGTAGGCGACCACGCGCCGGCCGGGCGAGGCCTCCTTCCAGGCCCGCGCCGACTTGAAGTCGAGGTCGTCGAACAGGTCCTGGCAGCGGGCCACGATCGCGGCGATGGATTCCTTGCCGGCCACGGTCAGCGGTCCTCCCAGCGCGCCGGGCGCTTCTCGAGGAAGGCCTTCAGCCCCTCCAGCGCATCGCGGGTGGCCATGAGGCCCTCCAGGTACCGGCGCTCGACCTCGGCCAGCTTGGCGCGCACCCGGTCGACGAGGTCGCAGCGCGCCGCGGCCACGCCGTGGCGGAGCACCGCCGCCGAGAGCCTGGAGAGGTGCTCGTCGAAGTAGGCCAGCGCCGCAGCCTCCGGGTCGTCGGCCACCGCGTGGACCAGGCCCAGCCGGTGCGCCTCCCGGCCGTCGACGGCGCGGCCGGAGAACAGGAGGTCCTCGGCGGCGGCGCGCCCGATTCGCTCGGGGAGGAGGCAGGAGGCGGCGGGGGGGAACACACCCACCAGGATCTCCGGCTGGCCGAGCCGCGCCTCGGGCGCGGCGAAGATCAGGTGGCCGGCGGTGGCCACCTCGAGCCCCCCGCCCAGGCACTGGCCGCGCACCGCCACCAGGATGGGGACCGGGAAGGCCAGCATGCGCAGGACCAGCCCGTGCAGGCCGCGGAGCATGGCCGCCATGGTGGGCGGCAGGTGCTCCTCCACGCTGGCGCCGAAGCTGAAGTGGGGTCCCTCGGCGTCGAGCAGCACGCCGCGGATCCTGGCGTCCCCGGCCACCTCGGCCAGGGCAGCGTCGAGCGCCGCGATCATGGCCGCATCGACGATGTTGGCCTTGGGCCGCGAGAGGCGCAGCCGGGCCAGCCGCCCGTCGCGATCGCGCCAGTCCCGGAGCGGGGCCTCGGGGCTCACCGCCCCTCCTTGCCGCCGCGGGCCGCCGGCAGCAGGCTCTCGACCAGCTCGGGGCTCCAGGGGGTTCCGCGGGCCAGCGCCTGGCGGAGGGCCACGAAGTCGGCCTCCCGCTCGTCCTTGGTCCCCTCGTTGAAGGCCCGGAAGCCGGTCCGCGCCTCGGTCATCATGTTGAGCGCCAGCCAGGCCCGCGAGTTCTCCTTGTTGGCGTTCCAGGCGTCGAGCTTGGGCTTGCGGATCTCCTCGATGGTCTTGGTGGTGCAGTCCGGGAAGGTCATGAGCAGCTTGGTGCACAGCTGCTCCACCCGCTCGTCGAGGAGGGAGAGGTCCACCTTCCCCCGCTTGAGGAGCTCCTTGCCCTCGGCCAGCGCCTGGCCGGTCTTGGGCTCGCCGTGCACGATCTTGCCGTACTCGTCGAACATCCGGTCGGTCCACACCAGCGGGTTGGCGACCCAGCGCCCGTCCACCTTCAGGGCCGGGACCACGTCGGTGATCATCCCCTCGCGGTAGGCGCGGTGCGCCGACCAGGGCTCGCACAGCACGCCCGTCTCCATGGCGCGCTCCACCCCCACCAGCACCGGGAGGAAGTCCGTGGCCCCGCCGATGGGCGCCGACCCGTGCTTGGGGCCGGCCTGGCCGAAGCGGGCCAGGTCCTGCGCCACCGTGAAGTCGCAGGCCATGCCGATCTCCTGCCCTCCACCGATGCGCATCCCGTTCACCCGGCACACCACCGGCTTGTCGCAGGAGAGGATCGCGCTCACCATGTCGTTGAAGAGCCGCATGTACTGCCGGTACTCCTGCGGGTTTCCGGCGTAATACTCGGCGTACTCCTTGGTGTTGCCGCCGGTGCAGAAGGCCCGGTCGCCGGCGCCGGTGAACACCACCGCCACCACGTCGCGCGCGTGCGAGGCGGCGCGGAACGACAGGATCACCTGCTTCACCATGCCGGTGGTGTAGGAGTTGAGCTGCGAGGGGTTGTCGAGCGTGATCCAGGCGTTGAACAGCCCGGGCACCTCCCGCCCGGCGGGGTCGCGGGCCGGCCGCTTCTCGAAACGGACCCCCTCCCCGTCCAGGCGCGGAGCGAGATCGTGGTCCTTCAGCTCGGCCGGCGCAGTGGCGCGGACGACCGATTCGGTCTTGGAGCTCATCGGTTCTCCTCCGGAGCGGGGACGAGCACGGCGCGGCGGGTCAGCTTGCGATCGTGGACGGCGGCGAGGACCCGGTTCACCTCGGAGAGCGGGTGGCGCTCCACGTAGGGCCCGAGCTGCACCTTCCCGTCGAGGACCATGTCCAGCGCGGCCGGATAGAGGGCGGGCGGGCAGCCCCAGTTGCCGAGCGCCCGCGCGTGAAAGGCCATCAGGTTGGAGAGCCGGACCTCGAGCTTGTCGAGGGTGAATCCGACCACCGCCAGCGTGGCTCCGTGCACCAGCAGTCCCCAGGCGGTCGACTGACCGGCGGCGGTGCCCGAGCACTCGAAGATGGCCCACTCGCGGGATCGCAGCCCGTTGCGGCGCGCGAATTCCTGGACCTCCTTCTTGAGCGACTTGGCGTCGTGCCGCCGGGCGTCGAGGCCGTGGGCCACCCCCTGGGAGGCGAGCAGGTCGAGCTTCGCCTGGTCGACGTCCACCGCCACCACCCGCGCCCCCATGGCGCGCGCGATCTGGGCGCAGTAGGAGCCGACCCCGCCCACGCCGATGACCACCGCCAGGTCGCCGGGGGCCACGCCGGCCTGGACCACCGCCTGGTAGGGGGTGGTCACCGCGTCGGCCACCACCGCCAGGTCCGCCAGCGCCAGCCCGGAGGCGGCCAGGCGAGCCTCGTCCACCGGGCACAGCCCGCGGGCCGGGACCGCCAGGTGCGTCGCGAAGCCGCCGTGGACGTCGTTCCCCGGCATCTTCTGGTTGGGGCAGATGGTGGCCTTCCCCCGCCGGCACTGGTCGCACTCGCCGCAGGGGATCACCGCCGGCACGATCACCGCCCGTCCGACCCAGGCCTCGGCGCCGGAGCCGGCGCCGACCACGCGGCCGCTCACCTCGTGGCCGAGCGCCAGGGGCAGCGGGTGGTTGGTGCGGACGCCGTCGTAGTAGTAGCCTAGGTCGGTGTGGCACACGCCGCAGCCAGCCACCTCCACCAGGACCTCGCCGGGCTCCGGCTTCCCCAGCGCCATCGCTTCCCGCGCCATGGGCTCGCCCACGGCCCTCATCACCCAGCGATGCGGCGTCACCGCGGCCTCCTCGGCCCCCGCCCGCGCCGGGGCGGTGCAGCCTGCTTGACGGGGTACGGCCGAAACAAGTAAACCAGTACCAGAATTCGTTCAGCGCCGTCAACACCCTCCCTCGAGAACCGGGCGCGCCCGGCGGGAGATGCCAGATGCCGAAGACCGACGCCGCCTTCCGCTGGGAAGACCCCCTGCTCCTCGACGGGCAGCTCGCCCCGGAGGAGCGGATGGTGCGCGACTCGGCGCGCGACTACTGCCAGGAGCGGCTCATGCCGCGAATCCTCGAGGCCAACCGCCACGAGCGCTTCGACCGCGAGATCCTCACCGAGATGGGCGGGCTGGGCATGCTCGGGCCGACCATCGAGGGTTACGGCTGCGCCGGGGCCTCCTACGTGGCCTACGGGCTCATCGCGCGCGAGGTGGAGCGCGTCGACTCCGGCTACCGCTCCGCCATGAGCGTGCAGTCGAGCCTGGTGATGTTCCCCATCCACGCCTACGGGACGGAGGCGCAGAAGCAGCGATGGCTGCCGCCGCTCGCCCGCGGGGAGATCGTCGGCTGCTTCGGCCTCACCGAGCCCGACGCCGGGTCGGACCCGGGCGGCATGAAGACCCGGGCCCGCCGGGTCCGCGGTGGCTGGTCGCTGAGCGGCACCAAGACCTGGATCACCAACTCCCCCATCGCCGACCTCTTCGTGGTGTGGGCCAAGGACGACGAGGGCGTGATCCGCGGCTTCCTGCTGGAACGCGGGATGAAGGGGCTGTCGGCGCCGGCCATCGAGGGCAAGTTCAGCCTGCGCGCCTCCGAGACCGGCCAGATCGCCATGGACGAGGTCGAGGTGCCGGAGGACCACCTGCTGCCCGCCGCGGCCGGACTCAAGGGGCCGCTCGGCTGCCTGACCCGGGCGCGCTACGGCATCGCCTGGGGGGCCCTGGGAGCGGCCGAATTCTGCTGGCACGCGGCCCGAAGCTACACCCTGGAGCGCAGGCAGTTCGGCCGTCCGCTGGCGGCGACCCAGCTCATCCAGCTGAAGCTCGCCAACATGCAGACCGAGATCGCCCTGGGCCTGCAGGCCTGCCTGCGCGTCGGCCGGCTCATGGACGAAGGGCAGGCCGCGCCCGAGATGATCTCGCTCATCAAGCGAAACAGCGCCGGGAAGTCGCTGGAGATCGCCCGCGCCTCCCGCGACATGCACGGCGGCAACGGGATCGCGGACGAGTACCACGTCATCCGGCACGTCATGAACCTCGAGGCGGTCAACACCTACGAGGGGACGCACGACATCCACGCCCTGGTGCTGGGCCGGGCCCAGACCGGGATCCAGGCCTTCTCCAGCTGAGCCTCCGGCCTAGCCGGCCGCGTCGGCCAGGGCCTTGGCGGCCCGCTTTCCGGCCTGCTCGGGGGCCGGCGGGACCTCTTGCTGGGCCACCAGCTTGAGCATGGTGGCGATGCTGATGGAGCTGAGGGTGGCCCGGGCGATGTCGTCGATCTCTCCGAGGACCCGTCTCAGGGCGCGGCCCTCCACCGTCTCCGATCCGGGCTCGCGGTCGCCCTCCCCGCTCGGCCCGACCGGCTCGAAGAGGAGGATCACGTCGAGCAGGGTCACCCGCTTGGCGTTGCCGCGGAAGCGGTAGCCCCCGCCCACCCCGCGCAGCGCCTCCACCAGGCCCGCGCGCCCGAGGGTGCGAAGCACCTTGGCCAGGTGGTTCACCGAGATCCCGAACCGCTCGGCGATCTCGGCCGCGGAGAGCTGCCGCTCCGGAGCCGATGCCAGCTCCACCACGGCGAAGATGGCGATGCGGGTGGCGGTCTGCAGCCTCATGGCGCGAGCCGCTTCTCCAGCTGGATGAAGGGCCCGGCCATCATCCCCTGGCTGCGGAAGAAGGACATCAGGACCTGCGCATCCTTGGCGAGCATGGTGCGGACGTGCCGGGCGCCGGCCTTGCGGAACCGGGCGCACAGCGCGTCGAAGAGCACAGTCCCCAGGCCGTGCAGCCGCGCGTCCGACTTGACGGTGATGGCGAAGACCCAGCCGCTGGGCGGCGACCCGAACTCCCAGGCGCGCACCTCGCCCACGATGAAGCCCACCGGCTCGTCCTCGTGCTCGGCGATGAGGAAGAACCGATCGCGGTGCCCGCCGGCGTACCAGGCGAACCGCTCCTTCCAGTAGGCGGCCTTGGAGAGCCCGGTGGCCTCGGTGTCCAGGGCGACGATGGTGGAGAGGTCGCTGGCCTCCGCCGGCCGGACCACCACGGCGGCCGGGGTCCCAGTATCGGCTTTCCGGTGCACAATTGCTATTATGGAGGTCCTGCCGCGGACGTGCACCTTTTTCCTTTCGCCCGGCGGGGACGTGAGACACTTCGGGCCGGCCCGGGTCGGCCGGCGCGGCCCGGCAAGGCGGGGAGTCGTCCGGCGCGGGCCGCATGAGCACTGCCACCCTCCAGCGCATGTTCCGGCCGCGGTCGGTGGCGGTGATCGGCGCCAACAACCGCCCCCAGAGCGTCGGCAACGTCATCCTGCGCAACCTCCTCTCCGGCGGTTTCGACGGCCCCATCATGCCCGTCAACCCGCGCCACGAGTCGGTGGCGGGGGTCCTCACCTACCCCGACGTCTCCAGCCTCCCGCGCACCCCCGACCTGGCCATCCTGTGCACGCCGCCGCGGACCGTCCCCGACCTCGTCGACGAGCTGGGCGCGCGCGGGACGCGGGCCGTCCTGGTCCCGGCGCGCGGGCTGCGCGCCGCCGCCGAGCCGGACGGGCGCACCCTGGAGGAGCGCGCGCTGGCCACCGCGCGGCGCCACCGGATGCGCCTCCTCGGCGGCGCCACGCTCGGCATCCTGGTCCCCGGCATCGGCCTCGACGCCAGCTTCTCCAGGGCTCGCGCGCTGCCGGGTTCCATCGGCTTCGTCTCCCAGTCCGACGCGGTCGGGGCGCTGGTGCTCGACTGGGCGCATCCCCGCCGCATCGGCTTCTCCCACTTCGTCTCGCTCGGCGAAGCGGCCGACGTGGGGTTCGGCGACGTGCTCGACTACCTGGGAAGCGACCCGGACACCCGGGCCATCCTGCTGTACATCGAGTCCCTGCGCGAGCGCCGGATCTTCATGGCCGCGGCGCGGGGAGCGGCGCGCAACAAGCCGGTCCTGGCCATCAAGGCGGGGCGGGCGCCCCGCGGCTCCTCCGGCCTCCCCCTCTCCTCGGACACGCTCTCGCTGGTCGAGCCGGACGACGTCTTCGACGCCGCGCTGCGGCGCGCCGGCGTCGTCCGCGTCCAGGACGTGGACGAGCTCTTCGACGCGGTGGAGACCCTGGCCCACGCCCGGCCGCTCCGGCAGGACCGGCTCGCGGTGGTGAGCAACGGCGGTGGCGCCGGGGTGATGGTCGAGGACCAGCTCTACGCCGGCGGGCTCCGGCTCCCGGAGCTCTCCCCGGGCACGGCCGAGCGGCTGCGGCGGGTGCTCCCGCCCGGGTGGGACGGGCGCAACCCCGTCGACCTCCTGGTGGACGCGCCCGGGGTCCGCTACGCCGACGCCCTCGAGGTGCTGCTCTACAGCAAGGAGTTCGACGCGGTGCTGGTGGTCCACACCCCGACCACGCTGGCGAGCAGCGTGGAGGCCGCCCGCGCGGTGGTGCGGGCCTCGGAGGCCTTCCGCGGCAGCGTCCTCGCCTGCTGGGTGGGAGGCGACACCGTGGGGGCGGCGCGCCGGCTGCTGGTCGACGCCGGCGTCCCGAGCTTCGACACGCCCGCCGACGCCGCCCGGGCGTTCCGCTTCATGGTGGGCCACCGGCGCAGCCGCGAGACCCTGTCCCAGACCCCCCCCTCGGTGCCGGCGGAGTTCGAGCCCGACGCCGCCGCGGCGCGTCGGATCATCCGGGGCGCGCTCGACGAGGGTCGCGATTACCTCCGGGTGACGGAGACCATGGCGGTCCTCGCCGCCTACGGGATCCGAGTGGCGGAGATCCACCTGGCCTCGACCCCCGAGGAGGCCGGCCGGGTGGCGCGCTCCATCGGCTTCCCGGTGGAGCTGGCGCTTCGGTCGCCCGACGTCCGGCGCAAGTGGGAGGTCGGGGGGGTGGCGGTGGAGCTGGAGAGCCCGCAGGCGGTGGAGGCCGCGGCCCGCGGCATGGTGGCGAGGCTCGCCGAGTGGAGGCCCGACGCGCGGGTGACCGGCTTCTCCGTGCAGCGGGCCTTCCGGAGCCAGCACGCCCGACCGCTCTTCGCGGGGGCCGCCGTGGATCCGCTGTTCGGCCCGGTGATCCTCTTCGGGGAGGGCCGCGACACCGAGATCGGGCGCGACTTCGCGGTGGCGCTCCCGCCGCTCAACCCGCCGCTGGCCCGCGAGCTGGTGGCGCGGACCCGCGTCTCCGCCCTGCTCGAGCAGAGCCCCCGCCGGCCGGCCGCCGACCGCGAGGCCCTGCAGCTCGCCCTGGTGAAGATCTCCCAGCTGGTGGTCGACCACCCCGAGGTGGTCGAGCTCGACGTGAGCCCCCTCCAGGCCGACGAGGCCGGCGTGGTGGCGGTCGGCGCCTTCATGAAGGTGGCGGCGGCGACCGGGGCCCCGGCCGACCGCCTCGCCATCCGGCCCTATCCGAAGGGCCTGGAGGAGCGCTTCGAGCTCCGCGGCGGCGGCGAGGTCCTGATCCGGCCCATCCGCCCGGAGGACGAGGCGGCCCACGCCCGGTTCGTGTCGCGGCTCTCTCCCGAGGACAGCCGGTTCCGCTTCTTCCACTACGTCCGGACGATGCCCCAGAGCGAGCTCGCCCGGCTCACCCAGATCGACTACGACCGCGAGATGGCCTTCGTGGCCGTCCGCCAGGGAGAGGCCGGGGCCGAGACCATCGGCGTGGTCCGGACGGTCGCCGAGCCGGACAACGAGAGCGCCGAGTTCGCCATCGTGGTCCGCTCCGACCTGAAGCGGCGCGGGCTGGGCACGCGTCTCATGCAGCGGGCCATCGACCACTGCCGCAGCCGCGGGACCCGCGAGATCGGGGGGGACGTCCTGGCCGGCAACGAGTCGATGATCGAGCTGGCGCGCCGTTTCCCGGGCTTCGCCATCTCCCCTCCGGACGCGGACGGAATCGCCCGCGTCACCATCCGGCTGCGGCCGGAGGCCGAGTGACCGGGGTTCCGGTCGGCCCGCAGGGCCGGCGCCCCGCGCTCGACCCGGCGGGATTCGTGGAGCTCGGCGGCCTGCGCCTCGAGTACCGCTGGATCCCAGCGGCCGATCCCGGCCGCCCGGTCCTGGTGCTGCTGCACGAGGGGCTGGGGTGCGTCGACATCTGGCGCGACTTCCCCGACCGCCTCGCCGCCGACACCGGCTGCGCCGCCTTCGTCTACAGCCGGGCCGGCTACGGGCGCTCCTCGCCGGTCCCGCTGCCGCGGCCGCTCCGCTACATGGACGAGGAGGCGCTGGAGGGCCTCCCGCGCCTTCTCGACGCGGTGGGCCTCGAGGAGGTGGTCCTGGTCGGCCACAGCGACGGCGCATCGATCGCGCTCGTCCACGCCGGCGGCGCCGACCCCGGCGGGCGCGTCCGCGGCGTCATCGCCGAGGCCCCGCACCTCTTCGCCGAGGACCTGTCGGTGGCGAGCATCCGGCTGGCCCGCGATGCCTACGAGAAGGGAGACCTGCGCGCGCGCCTGGCCCGGCTCCACGGCGACAACGTCGACTGCGCCTTCCGCGGCTGGAACGACGCCTGGCTCGACCCCGGCTTCCGATCCTGGAACATCGAGGCGTACCTGCCGCGCATCGCGGTCCCGGTGCTGGTGATCCAGGGCCGCGACGACCAGTACGGCACCAGCCTGCAGTACCAGCGGATCCGCGAGGGCTGCGCCGGGCCGGTGGAGGTGCTGGTCCTCGCCGGCTGTGGCCACTCCCCGCACCGGGACCGGCCGGCCGAGACGCTGGCGGCCATGGCCGGGTTCGTCGCCGGGCTCCGCCCCCGGCCCGGGCGCCGGTCCGAGGGCGGAGGCTAGCCGGCGCGTCCGGCGGGCTCAGGCCCTCCCGCGACTCCGGCCCCTCCGCCGCGGCCTGCGCCGCGGCGCGCCGGGCCGCGGCGCCTGGCGCCGGCGGCCCACGGCAACACCTCCGCGCCGCGCCTCCCGCTCCAGGCTGGCCGCGTATCGGGCCCCGAGCTCCACCCATCCTTCGAGCGACCTCGCACCGCGGGTGCCGGCCGGCCCGACGAACACGAGCCCCCGCATGGGCCGCCCGGTGAAATCCATGGGCCGCGCGCCGGGCCGGCCGAGCGCCTCGGCATGGCGGTCCGGGCCGACCCGGACCAGCAGGTCGGGGCCCACGACGCCTCCGATCAACCGGCCGCCGACGAGGAAGGCCACG
>Ga0079037_100000551_pt1 | contig 17364 bp, 11 predicted proteins | sample Mud3Dept4metaG_FD_71479 | JGI IMG/M metagenome (GOLD analysis project Ga0079037, IMG submission 71479) | Freshwater wetland microbial communities from Ohio, USA, analyzing the effect of biotic and abiotic controls - Mud 3 Core 4 Depth 4 metaG | ecosystem: Environmental > Aquatic > Freshwater >... | reverse complement strand
ACGGTGGAAGTCGTGCCATACAGCGCGCCATCGGGACCTCGCACTGGGCCTGAGCTGGTCTGCGAGCCGCTGAAGGCGGCCAGCGTCGACACGGCTGGACTCGTCTGCGCCATGGCGGCGACGGGCAAGACAACGGACAACGCCAGCATCCATCGACGGGCGCTGGCAACAACGGCACGGGACTGCGAGCGACTCTGCGACAGCATCGGGCGGGGAACTCCTCAGCCTGCCGGGGTGGGCAGGCGGCACCAGGGGGACGGAATTGTGCCGGATTCCGTCGCGGGGCGCATGGTGACCGCGCCGCGGGCACAAGCCGCTAGAATGCGCGCCCTCCCGTACCGATCCGGCACAAGAATTGATCCAGCTTCGGCAACTGACGCTCGCCCGCGGCGCCCGGCGCCTGATCGAGCATGCGGACCTGCAGTTGCACACCGGCTGGCGTGTGGGCGTGGTCGGCGCGAACGGCAGCGGCAAGTCGAGCCTGTTCGCGCTGCTGCGCGGTGAACTGCACCCGGAAACCGGCGAGTGCATGGTGCCGCGCGACTGGCACGTCGCGGCCGTCAGCCAGGAAACGCCCCCGCTGCCGCAGCCCGCGATCGAGTTCGTGCTCGACGGCGACGGCGAACTGCGGGACGTCGAGCGGGCGATCGCCGCCGCCAGCCACGCCCACGACGGCCACCGCCTCGCCGAGGCACACGCTCGCCTGGAGGCCATCGACGGCTATGCCGCCCGGTCGCGCGCTGCGGCGATGCTGCACGGGCTCGGCTTCGCGCCGTCCGACCTGGAGCGGCCGGTGGCGGACTTCTCCGGCGGCTGGCGCATGCGGCTCAACCTGGGCCACGCGCTGCTGAGCCGCGCCGACCTGCTGTTGCTCGACGAACCCACCAACCACCTGGACCTCGATGCCGTGGTGTGGCTCGAGCGCTGGCTCGCGGCCTATCGCGGCACCCTGCTCGTGGTATCGCACGATCGCGACTTCCTCGATGCCTGCATCACGCACGTCGCGCACATCGAGGCACGACAGCTCGTTCTCTATACGGGTAACTATTCGTCGTTCGAAGAGCAGCGCGCCGCTCGGCTCGCCGTGCAGCAGGCGATGTTCGAGCGTCAGCAGCGCGAGATCGCCCACATCAGTCGTTTCGTCACCCGCTTCCGCGCCAAGGCCAGCAAGGCCCGGCAGGCGCAAAGCCGTCTCAAGGCGCTCGACCGGCTCGAGCGCGTGGCACCCGCGCACGTGGATGCGCCATTCGATTTCGAGATCCCGGCGCCCGGGCGCTCGCCGTCGCCGCTGCTCACGCTGGAGGACGCCACGCTGGGCTACCCGGGCCGTCCGGTCCTCGAGCACCTGCAGCTTGCTTTGCAGCCCGGCGCACGGCTGGGACTGCTGGGCGCCAATGGCGCCGGCAAGTCCACGCTGGTCAAGGCGATTGCCGGCGAGCTCGCACCGCTCGCGGGCCGCCGTCTCGAAGGCCACGGGCTGGTGATCGGGTACTTCGCCCAGCATCAGCTGGAGCAGCTGCGGCCGGGCGAGTCTCCGCTGCAACACCTTGCGTGCGCCGAGCCGGCCACGCGCGAGCTCGAGCTGCGCAGCTACCTCGGGCACTTCGATTTCCGCGGCACGATGGCCGACATGCCGGTCGGCACGTTCTCGGGCGGCGAGCGCTCGCGGCTGGCGCTGGCCATGATCGTCCGTCGTCGCCCCAACCTGCTGCTGCTCGACGAGCCGACCAACCACCTCGACCTCGAAATGCGCCATGCGCTGACCCGCGCGCTCGCGGAGTACGAAGGCAGCCTGGTGCTCGTGTCGCACGACCGGGCACTGCTGCGCACGGTCTGCGACGGCTTCCTGCTGGTCGCCGACGGCCGTGCGACCGAGTTCGACGGGGACATCGACGACTACCTTGCCTGGCTCGCGGCGCGCCGTGCGTCGGCCGGTGGCGCAGACGAAGCCGTCGAGCCGAACGGCCGCGACGAGCGACGCGCACAACGGGAGCTGGCCGCGGCCGAGCGCCAGGCGCGGCTCGCCCGACGACGTCCGCTGGTCAGGGAGACGACGCGCCTCGAGGCGCAGATGGCGGAACTCGATGCCGAGAAGCTCGAGCTCGAGCGCAAGCTGGGCGACGCGACCTTCTACGCCATGGCCACGCCAGCCGAGGTCCAGGCCGCCAGCCGGCGCTGCGCCGAGGTGGTGCGCCTGCTCGGCGAGACCGAAGAGCGCTGGCTCGCGGTACAGTCGGAGCTCGAGTCCATCGGCGTGCCCTGATCAGGGCACCACGACCACCTTGCCCTGCGCGCGCCGACTCGCCAGCGCGTCGAAGGCCGCGGCAAAGTCGTCGAGCGCATGCGTCTCGCCGACCACCGGCGAGAGGCGGCCGGACTCGAACATCTGCCAGAGTTCCTCCACGTTCCTGCGCTGCTCGTCGCGCTCGCGCTGGGCGAAGCTGCCCCAGTACACACCGACGATCGAGCAACCCTTCAGTAGCGGCAGGTTGAGCGGAATGCGCGGGATGTCGCCGCCTGCGAAGCCGATCACCAGGTAGCGGCCCCGCCACGCCATGCTGCGCAAGGCGGGCTCGGCGAGCGCCCCGCCCACCGGGTCGTAGACCACGTCCACGCCCTTGCCACCCGTGATCTCCTTGAGCCGCTCGCGCAGGTCCTGGGTCGTGTAGTTGACCAGGTGGTCGGCACCGAGGCGCCGGGCGACCTCGAGCTTCTGGTCGCTGCTCGCCCCGGCGATGACGACGGCACCCATCTGCTTGCCGAGCTCGACGGCCGTCGTGCCGACGCCGCCCGCCGCGCCGAGCACCAGCAACGTCTCGCCGGCCCGCAACTGCGCGCGCTGCTTGAGCGCGTGCATGGTCGTGAAGTAGGTGATGCAGATACCCGAGGCCGCCTCGAAGCCCAGACTCCGCGGCGCCGGAATGACCAGCGCCGCCCGGGCGGCGACGCGCTCGGCCAGCGTGCGACCGCAGGCCGCCACGACCCGATCGCCGGCGACGACGTGCGTCACGCCCTCGCCCACCGCGGCCACTACGCCGGCCATCTCCGTGCCGACCACGAACGGCAGCGGCGGCCGCTCCTGGTAGAGGCCCTGGATCATCAGCACGTCGGGAAAGTTCAGTGCGGCGGCCCTGACCTCGACCACCACCTCGCCCGGACCCGCCTGCGGCTCGGGCCAGTCGCTCACGAACTCGAGCCCACCCACGCCACTGAGTTCGCGACAGATCACGGCACGCATCGTTGCACCCTCATCTAGCTGCGCACCAGGTGCCGCCCGAGCTCGCCGAGGTTGCGGCAGCCGAGCAGCGTGAGAGTACGCTCCATTTCCGTACGCAGCAGGCCAAGGGCGTGGGCGACACCAGCCTGCCCGCCTGCGGCCAGGCCGTACAGCGTTGCCCGGCCGATCATCACCCCGTGCGCCCCGAGCGCGATGGCCTTGAGGACGTCCGAGCCGCGGCAGAATCCGCCATCGACCAGGATGGCCAGCTTGCTGCCGCACTCCGCGGTCACTGCCGGCAGCAACTCGACGCCCGAGACGCTGGAGTCGAGCTGACGCCCGCCATGGTTCGACAGCACGATGCCGTCCGCGCCCACGTCCACGGCACGCTGCGAATCCTCGACGCAGAGGATGCCTTTCAGCACCAGCTTGCCGGGCCAGCGGCGACGGATGCGCTCCATGTCCTCCCAGCTCAGCCTGGCGTTGATCTGCGTGCCCATGAATCGCACGCCGGCCAGCGCCGACTGGGAACCGGGCGGCAGCAGCTCCCTCAGGTTCTCGAACTGCGGTGCGCCGTTCGGGATCATCACGCGCCGCAACCAGCCCGGATGCGCGAGCACGTCGAGCATGCTGAGCAGGCTGAGCTTCATCGGGGCGCGGTAATTGCGCTGGTCCCACTCCCGGGCACCGAGCACCGGTACGTCGGTGGTCACGACCATGGTGCGGCAGCCGGCCTGCTGCGCGCGATCGATCAGCAGGTCGACGGCACCGGGGTCCTTGAAGGGATACAACTGGAACCAGACCCGGTCGGGCACCTCGGCGGTCATCCTGGCGAGCGGGTAGTTCGACACCGTGCTGAGCGTGAACGGAATGCCGGCGTCCGCCGCCGCCCTGGCCAGCGCCAGGTCGCCCTGCGGCCAGAGCATGCCGTTGAAGCCGGTCGGGGCGATGATCAACGGCAGATGGCAGGCCTCGCCGAGGATCTCGGTCGAGAGGTCGGGCGTGCCGACCCCCGCGAGCGTTCGCGGCAACCACGCGATACGCTCGAAGATCGCGCGATTGCGCTTCAGCGCCAGCTCATCCTCCGCGCCGCCCTCGAGGTACTCGAAGCTGAAATGCGGCAGCCGCCGGCGCGCGACGCGACGCAGTTCCTCGACGTTGATCGCGCGGCGGAAATCCCGGCCGAGGTAATGCGCGCGCCTCATGGCGGCGTCCCCTTGCCCTGCACCATCTCGGTGATGCGTATCGCGGTCTCGAGCGCGCGCAGCCCGTCCTCGCCCGACACGACGGGCGGGCGCCCCTCGCGGATCGCGCGCAGGAACGCCTCGATCTCGAGCTTCAGCGCGTCGCCTTGCTCATAGGTGCGCTCCTCGATCACCACCTGCCCCGGGGCGGCTGCCGCGCCGGCGGGCGGCTTGCGCACGATCGTCAGCACCTTCTGCTGCAGGTCGATCGACACGTAGGCGTCGTCCTGGAACAGGCGCAGCTTGCGTTCCATCTTCATGCTGACGCGACTGGCCGTGGTGTTCGCCACGCAGCCGTTCGCATACCGGATACGGGCGTTGGCGATGTCGAGGCCCGACGAGAACACGGAGGCGCCCACCGCGTCGATGGACTCGATCGGCGCGCCGACCAGGCTCTGGATCAGGTCGATGTCGTGGATCATCAGGTCGAGGACCACGTTGACGTCCGTGCCACGCTCCTTGAACGGCGCGAGCCGGTGCGACTCGATGAAGCGCGGCGTGCCAAGCGTCCCCTCGAGGGCGAGGATCGCCGCATTGAAGCGCTCCAGGTGCCCGACCTGCAGCACGCGGCCGTGGCGTGCGGCGGCCGCGATCAGCGCGCGGGCCTGCTCCGGCGTCTCGGTGACGGGTTTCTCCACCAGCACGTGCACGCCGCGCTCGAGGCACTCCTGCGCCAGCGGAAAGTGCAGCGGTGTCGGCGTGGCGATGCTCACGGCATCCACTTCGCCGAGGATCTCCCGGTAATCAGCGACTGCGCGGCAACCGACCTCGGCCGCGACCTTGTCGCGGGCGTCCGGGCGGGCGTCAACGACCGCGATCAGCGACGAATCCGGCAGGGCAGCATACTTCTGGGCGTGGAACCGCCCCAGGTATCCAACGCCGATGACCGCGGTGCGTATGGGCTGCATGAGGGCCGATGATACTCAATGCGGGGCCTTGCGGTTCCTGCGGGTTTTCCTCAGCATCGCACCGATGCGGCTCAAGCGACACGCGGCCTGGATCGGGGCGGCCCTGCTCTTCGCGGCGGCGGTCCTGCCGCTGCTGGTCTATTACACCGGGACGCTGACGCTCGGCGCCTATGGCGGCGGCGGCCCGATGCAGTTCCTGGGCGACTTCTACGCGGACCTCGGCCGGCTGCGTGGGCCAGCCTGGCTGCTGCTGCTCGGTCCGGCGGCGCTGGTCCTCTTCTGGCGGGTGCTGGTGGCGTATGCTTGGCCCCGGTCCGGGCAAAACGCCGGGTGACCGCCAACGGGTGGGTCGAGCCTCAGGGGCGCTCCCGCTCAGCCCCGGGTCCGCCAGTAAACGGAGGCCAGCACGCAAAGCGTCGCCCACAGCGACGCCTGCGCCCAGGGCCACCAGCGGCGCTGCCGGGCCAGGCCGATGAAACTGACGCCTGCCAGCGCGGTCAAACCGACGAAGATGGCGACGTATATGGCCAGCAGCGGCAGTTCGCTGCGAAACTGAGGGTGCTCGTCGGACAGCACCGTGAACACGACCAGCGTCGCGGCCAGCCCGAAGGTGGTCGCTGCGGACGATCCCAGCACGATGCCGGTCAGGACGGTGAGCGGGCGCATGTGATCGGTCCGTGATTCTCGCGCCCCACCCTTGATTGGGACCGGGGCACTCTCTAGCCTTGTGCGAACCAGACGGTCGAGGAACAGACAAAGTGTATCAGGCAGGTCGCCCGGACGAGACAGGCACGCGACGCTCGGCCATCCGCCGCGCCGGACCGATGGCGCTCGCCGCCGTCGTGGTCGCGCTGGCCACGCTGCTGCTCGGCACGGCGCGGGCGCCCTCCTCGGCCGCGACGGTGGATTTCGCGCCGACCGAGCGCCACGCGCGCGTCGCGCGCCTGGTGAGCAGCATGTTCGAGCGCTCGCACTACCGGCAGGCGCCCGTCAACGACCCGGTCTCCTCCCTGGTCCTCGACCGCTACCTCGAGTCGCTCGACGGCTCGCGCAGCTACTTCACGGCGGCCGACATCGCCGATTTCGAGCGGTACCGCTACGAACTCGACGACGCGATCACCGAGGGCCAGCTCGCACCGGCCTTCGAGATCTTCAACCGCTTCCAGGCGCGCAACCGGGAACGCATGAAGTTCGCGCGCGCGGCTCTGGACAAGGAACCCAACTTCACCCTCGACGAGACGTTCGAGTTCGACCGGCGCAAGGCCCCTTGGGCCACAAGCAGCGAGGAACTCGACGAACTGTGGCGCAAACGCGTCAAGAACGACGCAATCTCGCTGATGCTTGCCGGCAAGACCTGGCCCGAGGCGCGCGAGACGCTCGCCCAGCGCTACGAGCGCGCCGCGAAGCGCAGCGAGCAGGTCACCGCGGACGACGTGTTCGAGGTGTTCATGAACGCGTTCGCGCACGTGTTCGACCCGCACTCGAGCTACTTCTCGCCACGCAACTCCGAGGAATACCGCATCCAGATGAGCCTGTCCTACGAGGGCATCGGCGCATCGCTGCAGATGATCGACGACTACGTGACGATCATGGAGATCCTGCCTGGCGGCTCGGCACAGCAGAGCGGCGAGCTCAAGGCGACGGACCGCATCATCGCCGTGGGCCAGGGCAAGTCCGGCGAGATGGTGGACGTGGTGGGCTGGCGCCTCGACGACGTCGTGGCGCTGATCCGCGGCCCGCTGGGCTCGTTCGTGCGCCTGCAGATCCAGCCGGGCAAGGCCTCGACGGATGCTGCGGAACGCGTGGTGATGCTGCCGCGCGCCAAGATCACCCTCGAAGCCCAGGCGGCCAAGAAGGAACTGCGCACCATCGAGCGCGGCGACCGCAAGCTGCGCGTCGGTGTGATCACCGTCCCGTCCTTCTACCAGGACTACAACGCGCGCGCGGCCGGGGACGACGAGTACCGCAGCACGACCCGCGACGTGCAGAAGCTGCTCGAGCAGTTCGAGGCCGAGGGCGGCATCGACGGTCTCGTCCTCGACCTGCGCGAGAACGGCGGCGGCCACCTGAGCGAAGCAATCGGCCTGGTGAACCTGTTCGTCGACCGGGGTCCCGTCGTGCAGTTGCGTGAAACGGGTGGCCGCGTCGAAGTGCTGGAATCGGAGGCCAGCGAAGCCGCGTACGACGGACCGTTGACGATCCTGGTGGACCGCTTCAGCGCCTCGGCATCGGAGATCTTCGCCGCGGCGATGCAGGACTACGGGCGCGGCGTCGTCATCGGCCAGGAAACCTACGGCAAGGGCACGGTGCAGAACCTCTATCCGCTGGACCGTTACGCGCTGGGCCAGGATCCGGGTTACGGCCAGCTCACAGTCACGATCGGCATGTATTACCGGGTGACGGGCGACAGCACGCAGAACCGGGGCGTGCAGCCCGACGTGAGCCTGCCCTCCCCGATCAGCACCGAGGAGGTGGGCGAGAGTTCGCGCGACGCAGCCCTGCCGTGGAACCGAATCCGGCCCGCGCAGTTCAAGCGCGACGGCACGCTCGCCCCCGTTGTCAGCGACCTGCAGCGCCTGCACGAACAGCGCGTCGCGGCGGATCCCGACTACCAGCACATGCTGTCCGAGCTCGGCGAGCTGGAGAAAATGCGCAAGCAGAAGTCCGTATCACTGAACCTGGAGAAACGGCGCACCGAGCGCACGACGATTTCTCACGGTCAGCTCACGCGCGAGAACGAGCGCCGGGCCGCCCTGGGCGACGAAGTGCTCGACGACGCGGAGGACATCAAGGATCGTCCCGATGCCATCCTCGGAGAAGCGTCGCAGATCACCGCCGACCTGGTGCAGGTCGAACCGCGCTATCTGGCCCGGGCCAAAGCGGGCAGCTGAACCGAGTGCCGTGGGAGTGTCGTCTTGGCGTAACGTTAGTGTTTTACTTGACTACAACACTATAGTTGCTTACGATCTCGCGCAGCCTGAACCCTGCGTGGGGACCCGACCGTGACGACACCTGCTTTCCGCTACCGCGTGCCCGTGCTCCTTGCCTGTGCCGCCGCACTTGCGGTGGGCTGCAGCAATGGCAAGGCCAAGGACAAGGGCAAGGACCCGGCCGAGGCCGACAGCGCCGTGCCCGTCGAGGTGCAGCCACTGCGGCGGGCTGAAATCGTCGCGGTCCATTCAGGCACGGCGCCCATCGAGGCGCACGAGGAAGCTGAGGTCGTCGCCAAGGTTGGCGGCGAGGTGCGACAGCTGCTCGTCGAGGAAGGCGACATGGTCAAGGCCGGCCAGGTGCTGGCGCGACTGGACGGCGATCGGCTGCGCCTCGAGGTCGCCCAGACCGAAGCCAACCTGCGCAAGCTCGAGCGCGACTACAACCGTCAGCTCGAGCTGAGCCAGAAGGGCCTGGTCGCCAAGGGCACGGCCGAGAATGCCAAGTTCGACCTCGATGCGCTGCGCGCCGCCTACGATCGCGCCCGCCTCGAGCTCGGCTACACGGAGATCCGTGCACCGATCGACGGCGTGGTCTCGGCGCGACACATCAAGGTCGGCAACACCATCGCCGCGAATGCGCCCACCTTCCACGTCACGAACCTCGACCCGCTGGTCGCATACGTGCACATCCCGGAAAAAGAGTTCCGCAAGCTTGCCCCGCAGCAGACGGCGGACGTCGTGGTGGACGCCCTCGGCGGCGAGCGATTCACGGGACTGATCTCGCGCATCAGCCCGACCGTGGACCCGAAGACCGGCACGTTCCGCGCGCGCGTCGAGGTGCAGGATCCCACGCGACGCCTGAAACCCGGCATGTTCGCGCGCATCAACATCGTCTACGAGCGGCGCGAGAACGCGCTGCAGCTGCCACGCGCGGCGATCGTGGACGCCGACGGCACCCAGTCGGTGTTCGTGGTCGCCGAGGGCAAGGCCGAGCAGCGAGCGGTCCGCACGGGCCTGGCGAACAACGGCTGGATCGAGGTCAGCGAGGGCCTGGCGGGCGACGAGCGCGTCGTGGTCGTCGGCCAGGGCGGGCTCCGGACCGGCACCGCGGTCAAGGTGGTCGACGCGGCCGTACCGACCGGCGGGCCCGCCACGGTCCAGTCGAAGGCCAAGTAACCGCTGCGGGCGTGCCGCTCGCCGCCATCCTCCGGGGAAGACCATGCAGCTGATCGAATTTGCGATCCGGCGGCGCGTGACCATCATCATGTGCACCGCGGCGATCGCGCTGTTCGGGCTGGTATCGCTGTCGCGACTCAACCTGAACCTCCTGCCCGACCTCTCCTATCCCACGCTCACGATCCGCACCGAGCTGCCGGGCGCTGCGCCGCTCGAGCTCGAGACGCTCGTGACCCGCCCGGTCGAGGAAGCGGTCAGCATCATCCGCAACGTGCGGCAGGTGCGCTCGGTGTCGCGCTCGGGCCAGTCCGACGTGACGCTCGAGTTCCTCTGGGGCACCGACATGGACCTCGCGGGCATCGACGTGCGCGAGAAGCTCGACCTGCTGCAGCTGCCGCTCGAGGCGAAGCGTCCGCTGCTGTTGCGCTTCGACCCGTCGAGCGAACCCGTCATGCGCCTCGCGTTCCTCGACAAGGACGCAGCCGCGTCGGACGACGGCATCGAGCGCCTGAAGGCCCTGCGGCGCTTCGCCGACGACAGCCTCAAGCCCGACCTCGAGGCCGTCGAGGGCTCCGCGGCCGTCAAGGTGAGCGGCGGCTACGAGGACGAAGTGCAGGTCTTCGTGGACCAGCAGAAGCTCGCGCAGCTGGGGCTGTCGATCGATGTGGTCACGCGCCGCATCCGCGCGGAAAACGTCAACCTCTCCGGCGGCCGGCTCGAGCAGGGCACGCAGCGCTTCCTCGTGCGCACGTTGAACGAGTTCGAGTCCATCGAACAGATCGCCAACGCCATCATCGCGACGCGCGACGGCCAGCCCGTGTACCTGCGCGACGTCGCGGCCGTGACGAGCGGATACAAGGACCGCGAAGCGATCACGCGCGTCGACGGCCGCGAGGCGATCGAACTCGCGGTCTACAAGGAAGGTGACGCGAACACGGTCGCGCTCGCCGCCGGCGTTCTGACGCGCATCGAGACGCTCGGCAAGTCGCTGCCCGAGGGCACCGAAATCCGCCCCGTCTACGACCAGTCGAAGTTCATCTCGGCGGCGATCAGCGAGGTCAAGTCCGCGGCGCTGATCGGCGGCCTGCTCGCGATCCTGGTGCTGTATGCGTTCCTGCGCGACGCCCGCGCCACGCTGATCACCGGCATCGCCATCCCGGTGTCGGTGCTCGGCACGTTCGTGCTGATGTACGCGTTCGACGTGACGCTCAACATCATGTCGCTCGGCGGCATCGCGCTCGCCGTCGGCATGCTGGTGGACAACGCCGTCGTGGTGCTGGAGAGCATCGTGCGCAAGCAGGAGCACGGCCTGGAACGCAGGGAAGCTGCGCGCATCGGCACGGCCGAGGTGGCCACGGCGGTCACTGCCTCGACGCTGACGTCGGTGGCGGTGTTCTTCCCCATGGTGTTCATCACGGGCATCGCCGGCCAGCTGTTCCGGGACCAGTCGCTGACGGTGACGTTCGCGCTCGCGTTGTCGCTGGTCGTCGCGCTCACGCTGGTGCCGATGCTCGCGGCCGGACGTGCGACCCCGCGTCATGCGGCCGAAGCTCCGATGACGTCGGCCGGGGCGCCGCGCCCACCGCGCCGCATCGACCGCGCGCTGGCAACCGTGGCGGCCGGTGCCCGGCGACTGGCAGGATGGATCTCCTGGGGGCTGCGCCTGCTGCTCAGTCCGCTGGTGCGGGTGACGCAGGCATTGAGCGGCTGGGCCGAATCGCGCTACCCCGGGGCGATCCGCTGGGCGCTGGCCCGACCCGTGCTCACGATCGGCAGCGCGGTCGCGCTGTTCTTCTTCACCGTCGCGGTCATCGCGCCGCGGCTGGGCACGGAACTCATTCCGCAGATGTCGCAGGGCGAGTTCAACGTCGACCTGCGCCTCGCCCCGGGCGCGCCACTCGAGCAGACCGACCGGGCCGTGCGCACGGTCCAGCAGGCCAGCGCGCAGATCGACAACGTCGCCCTCGCCTATTCCGTTGCAGGCACGGGCAATCGTCTCGATGCGAACCCGGTCGACGCCGGCGAGAACACCGGCCGCCTCAGCCTTACGCTGCACGAAGGCGCCGGACGCGACGACGAGGAAGCCGCGATGCAGGGCTTGCGCGCGAGCCTCGAGAATCTGCCCGGCGTCCAGTACCGCTTCAGCCGACCCGCGCTGTTCAGCATGTCCACGCCCCTCGAGGTCGTGGTCTCGGGCTACGACATCGACCGGCTGCAGGCCGGCGCCGACGCGATCCGCGCCCGCCTGGCGGCGGACGCGCGCTTTGCCGACGTGAAGACCACCGTCGAGGCCGGCAACCCCGAGATCCAGATCGTGTTCGACCAGGAGCGCGCGGCTCAGCTCGGGCTGGTGGTGCGCGACATCGCCGATCGCGTGGTCAACAGCGTGCGCGGCGAGGTGGCGACCCGGTACAAGTTGCGCGACAAGCAGATCGACGTGCTGGTGCGCAGCGTGGATACCCGCGCCGCATCCGTGGAGGAGATCCGCGGCCTGATCGTCAATCCCGGTGCCGAGTCGCCGGTACCGCTCAGCGCGGTGGCCGACGTGCAGCTGTCCGTCGGCCCGGCCGAGGTGCGCCGCGTCGGCCAGGAGCGCGTCGCCGTCATCTCCGCCAACCTTGCGCAGGGCGACCTCGGCTCGGCGGTTGCCGCGCTGCAGGAGATCGTCGAGCAGACGCAGCTCCCGATCGGCACGACGGCGTTCCTGTCCGGCCAGAGCGAGGAGATGCAGGACTCGTTCCGCTCCATGGAATTCGTGCTGCTGCTCGCCATCTTCCTGGTCTACCTGGTGATGGCCTCGCAGTTCGAGTCCCTGGTGCACCCGTTCGTGATCCTGCTCACCATCCCGCTCGCCATCACGGGGGCAATCTGGGCGCTGTGGCTCACCGGCACGACCGTCAACGTCGTGGCCTACATCGGCGTGATCATGCTGGCCGGCATCGTCGTGAACCAGTCGATCGTACTCATCGATGCCGTCAACCAGTCGCGCGCGCGCGGGATGACGAAGCACGAGGCCATCGTCGAGGCCGGCCGGCTGCGCCTGCGGCCGATCCTGATCACCAAGCTCACCACGATCCTCGGTCTGATGCCGATGGCGCTCGGCATCGGCGAGGGCGCCGAAGTGCGGGCGCCCATGGCGATCACGGTGATCGGCGGCGTGCTGCTCACGACCTTCCTCACGTTGCTGGTGATCCCGGTGGTCTATTCCGTGCTCGACCGCAAGGCCTATGCGCAGCCCGGTGCAGCTGCCGCGCCGGCCGGTGCACCGGCTGCCGGCTGAGCCCGACCATGCGACATACACGGATCGCACTGCAGCGCCCGGTCACGACCGTCATGATCGCGCTGGCTGTACTCGCAGTCGGCCTGATCTCGACCAGGCTGCTGCGCCTCGAGGCGATGCCCGACATCACGTTCCCGGGCATGCGGGTGGTCATCCCCTACCCCGGCTCCACGCCCGAGGAGATGGAACTGCTGGTCGTGCGTCCGGTCGAGGAGGCACTGGCGACCCTGTCCGGCATCGAGGAGATTCGCGCCACGGCCGGTTCCGACCAGGCGGAGTTCGTCGTGCTGTTCGACTGGGATCGCGACGCGGAGACCGCCTCGTTCGACGTCCGCACCAAGATCGACTCCATCCGACCGCAACTGCCGGCGGCGGCGGACCGGGTCCTGATGTTCTCGTTCAGCGCCTCGGACGAGCCGGTGACGGTGATCCGCATCACCTCGGAGCAGGACCTGACCGACCAGTACGACACGCTCGAGAGAGTCCTGAAGCGGCCCATCGAGCGGCTCGACGGCGTCGCACGGGTCGACCTGCAGGGCGTGGAGCCGCGGGAACTGCGCGTCCTCGTGGAGCCGGACCGGCTGGCGGCCTACGGCGTCGACGTCCAGGAACTGCGCAGCCTGCTCGAGCGGGGCAACTTCTCGGTCAGCGCCGGGCAGATCACCGAGAACGGCCAGCGCTTCACGGTGCGGCCGATCGGCGAGTTCCGCTCGATCGCCGACGTGCGCAACCTGCTCGTCCGCGGCGACGTCCGGCTGAGCGACGTCGCCCAGGTCGAACTCGTGGCACCGGACCTCGTGCTGGGCCGCCGCATGGACGGGCGGCCCGCGGTCGGTATCGACGTGTTCAAGTCGACGCAGGCCAACGTCGTGGACGTGGCCGACCGCGTGATCGCAGCCGTCGAGGAGGCGCGCAAGGCGCCGCAGCTGCAGGGCGTCGAGATCCTCGTGGTCGGCAACCAGGCCGACAGCATTCGCCAGTCGCTGCGCGAGTTGCGCAACGCCGGGCTGGTGGGCGCGCTGCTGAGCTTCGTCATGCTGCTGCTGTTCCTGCGGCACCTGCCGACCACGCTGATCGTGTCGCTCGCGGTGCCGTCGTCGCTGCTCGTGACGCTGGGCGCGATGTATTTCATGGGCTTCACGCTCAACATCCTGACCATGATGGGGATGCTGCTGGCCGTCGGCATGCTGGTGGACAACGCGGTGGTGATCACCGAGAGCGTGTTCCGCCACCGCCAGCTGATGCCGGACCGGCCGCAGGAGGCGACGATCGCGGGCGTCAAGGAGGTGGGCATCGCCACGCTGGCAGGCACCTTCTCGACGATCATCGTGTTCCTGCCGCTGGTGTTCGGGGAGAGGAACCAGATGTCGATCTTCCTGGTGCACGTGGCGGTGCCGATCGTCGTGGCCATGCTCGCGTCGCTGGTGGTCGCGCAGACGCTGATACCGATGCTGGCCTCGCGCATGCCGCCGCCGCCGCCGGTGTCGAGCACGTCCCTCTTCGGCCGGCTGCAACGCCGCTACACCGTCGCGCTCGACTGGGCCCTCTCGCACCAGAAGTCCATGGCAGCCATCACGGTGCTGCTGCTGCTCTCCCCGGTACCGCTGTTCGTGCTGAAGCTCGCCAAGGTGGACCCGTTCCCGCAGGAGGCGAGCCGCACGCTGATGCTCGCTTACCACATCAACGGCTCCTACCCGATAGAGCGCGTCGAGCAGGCGGTGACTCGCATCGAGGGGTACGTCGAGCAGAACCGGGAGCAGTTCGACATCGACACCTACTACTCGGTCTGGCGCCCCGACTGGGCGTACACGCGTCTGTACCTCAAGCCCAAGGAGGACGCGACGGTCCCGGCCGAAGAGGTCATGCGCCGCATCAGCGAAGGACTGCCCGAGATCATCATCGGCAAGCCGAGCTTCCAGTTCGACGAGGGCGCCGCTGGCGCGAGCGCGTTCACGCTGCAGCTCTCGGGCGAGTCCACGGAGCGCCTCGCAACCATCTCACACGAGGTGGCACGGCGCCTGTCGAGCGTGCCGGGTCTCGAGTCCCCCCGCTCGGAGGCCGGCACCGGCGAGGAAGAGGTGCAGGTCGTCGTCAACCGCGACCGCGCTGCCCAGCTCGGCCTCACCACCGAGCAGATCGCGCTGACCGTCGCCGGCGCAATGCGCGGCGACCGGCTGCCGGAGCTGCGTACGACCGAACGCGAGGTCACGATGCGCCTCGCCTTCCGCGAGAGCGACCGCCAGTCCGTGGAAGACCTGGCCAGGCTCCCGCTGATGCTTCCGGACGGCACGCGTACCGAGCTCGGTGCGGTGGCCGATTTCGTCGTCAGGCCCAGTGACCGCGAGATCGAGCGCGTCAACCGGCTGACGACCGTGACCGTGACCGCCAATCTCAGCAAGGGCACGACCATGGAGGAGGCGCGGCGGAGTGTCGAGCCCGTCATGAAGGATTACGCACTGCCGCCAGGTTACACCTGGAAGCTCGGCAGGGGCTTCGACGAGAACGACCAGGCCGTGAAGACCATGGCACAGAACATGTTGCTCGCGGTCGTGCTGATCTTCCTGGTCATGGCTTCGCTGTTCGAGTCGGCGCTCTATCCGCTGTCGATCATCACCTCGATCCTGTTCGCGATCGTGGGATCCGTCTGGTTCCTGGTGCTCACCGGGACGACGATCACGATGATGGCCATGATCGGCTTCATGATCCTGATCGGCGTCGTGGTCAACATCGGCATCGTGCTGATCGCGCACGTCATCGACCTGCGCGAGGCGGGGCTGCCGCGGCGCGACGCGATACTGCAGGCCGGGCGCGACCGGCTGCGGCCGATCCTGATGACCACCATCACCACGCTGCTCGCCATGCTGCCGCTCGCGATCGGCGACGCGCAGATCGGCGGCGGCGGCGAAGGCCCGGCCTACTACCCGATGGCCCGCGCGATCATGGGGGGCCTGGGCTTCTCCGCACTGGTATCGCTGCTGATCGTGCCGATGTTCTACGTCTGGTTCGACGACCTGAACGATTGGCGGCGAAGGGTCTTCGCACGCCCCGCAGCGGCCGGCGGCGACGCGCCGGCCGAAGCCCTGGCCGCTCAGCGCAGCAGCGCCTTGTAGACGTCCCAGTACTCCTCGAGCAGCAACCGCGCTGCCGATCGCAACGTCTCGTGCTGCGGGACGGTATCGCCCTCGGTGCGATAGGCTGCGCCGGCGCGCAGGCGCTCGACCCGCGCTTTGATGTCGGCGAGGTCGTCCTGGAGGTTGTCGATTTCCGCCAGCGCGCGGCTCGCGTGCTGCATCAGGACGAGGCATTCCTCGCGGCCGCCGTAGCTGGACTCGTAGACCCGCCGCAGGGTGCTCTGCCGAACCGGCTCGGCGAGCCCTGACTTCGCGAGGCGCTCGTGCAGGGCCTCTGCGTAAGCGATCACCGCGAGATTCACCGCGCGGCGCCCCTCGACGCTCAGGCCCTCGAACAGCGGCGGCGACTCCGATTCGACTTCCCGCTGGCGCTCGCCGAGATCGGCGAGCTGGGTGAGCGCGGCGTCGACGCGAAAGCGGCGGGCGTCGATCGCGTCGCGCAGGCGGCGCCGCTGGAAGTGGGTCCAGAATCCCCGCAGGCCGGCCAGCCGCTGCTCGGCAAGGCGCTGCTCGGCCTGCAACTGGTCGGCAAGCACGCGTGCTTCGGCAAGTTCGCGATCTACGTCGACGAGCCTGTCGCGCCTGTCGCGCTCGAACGCCGCCAGCTGCTGCTTGCGCTCCCGGTCCTTCTGCTGCCGTGCGAGTTCGCCGGAGAACTGTTCCAGGCGCCGCGCCGCGGCGTGCCAGACCGCCCGCAGCTGGAAGTAGGCCAGGCACTTGAAACCCTCGTCCGGACGACCGAGGTACTGCTCCAGCGCCGCCAGCTGCTCCTCGACGCGCATCGTGGCGCCTTCCTGCAGCTTGAGGCGGTCGAGCAGGCGATGCCGCTCCTCGTCGAGTGCGCTCAGTTCCTTCTTGAGCTCGGCCCGGTTGCGGAACAGCTCCAGCAGCCGCTCCTCCTCTGCCGAGACGTCCTGCCCGGCAAGGCGGCGCGTGATGCGTCGCAAGTCGTCAGCGACACTCATAGCCGGCCGGCGGCGCCCCCTGGAGTCGCTGCAATGACGTGCCCGCGCTCGGCGCAGTAATCGAGCCACTTGTTGAGCAGCATGTTGCGCAGCCAGCGGTCGCCGAGCGCGGCGGGCAGCCCGGCCTGCAGCCCGGCGAGCCCCGGGTGGCGCATCCAGCGCGCGCAGCGACTGGCCTCCGCCAGACGAGCGTCGTGGTACACGCGCACCTCCAGGTCAGGGTCGGCCACCGTCGTCCCGGTCTCGTCGAACAGGTAGGTCAGCCGCAGGATGGTCGTGTACGGACAGTGCTCGAGCGCCTCGACGTGCAGGTCGAGGTCGCCCGGAACGCTCGACACCACCGGTCCCGCGAGCCTGCGCACGTCGCCGACGAGGCTGCGCAGCCGGATGTAGTTGCTTTCGTACAGCGTCATGAGGCTGACGAAACTCACCGGCCGCGCACGCCACGAGGTCACACACAGGCTGTCGACGGTCATCGGCCGAATATAGCACAGGGGTCCGGCGCGACCG
>Ga0079037_100000550_pt1 | contig 17378 bp, 12 predicted proteins | sample Mud3Dept4metaG_FD_71479 | JGI IMG/M metagenome (GOLD analysis project Ga0079037, IMG submission 71479) | Freshwater wetland microbial communities from Ohio, USA, analyzing the effect of biotic and abiotic controls - Mud 3 Core 4 Depth 4 metaG | ecosystem: Environmental > Aquatic > Freshwater >... | reverse complement strand
ACCATGCCGTGGATGCAGTAGTTCGGCACCCAGGAGACCACCCAGGTGTTGATGCCCATGCGGGCCAGGCAGATCTGGTTCCTCGGGCCTTCGGGGTGCTCGTAGGCGAGGGGAGGGAGCTCCCTCTCGTGGGTTCCCCAGCCGAGCTCGGCGGTGGTGGTCCCCTCCTCGCGGAAGCCCTCGACGCTCCAGGTGTTCACGAACTCGTCCACCTGCTTGGGGACGTCGGTGATCTGCGTGTCCCGCTCGCTGCAGTGGATCACCTTGACCCCGAGCTTCATGGCCAGCCGGTTCCAGGTCTGGTCCTTCAGGAACTGCTGGACCTCCTCGGCGTCGCGGCCGGCGAACTTCCGGTCCCGGAGGGCGCGCTTGCCGATGTCGAGGAGGCCCTGCTTGGTGAAGTGGGAGATGAGGCCCGGGTTGGCGCCGTGCTCGAGCACCGCGGTCGGGCCTGGGCCGGACCAGGAGCGCGTCATCCGGCGCACGTTCATGTGGCGCCAGTAGAGGGTCCGCTGGGTGGGGTGCTTGTCCTCGGCGCCCTCGTAGGGATCCCAGACCTCGACCGAGGTGTTGACGTAGAGGACGCCGTGGTCGTGGCACCACTGCAGGATCTCGCAGGCGTCGATGTTCCAGGCGAGGTCGACGAGGACGTCGCCGGGGCCGAGGTGGCGCCCGAGGAGGGACTCGAGGTTGTCGCGCGTCACGCGCTTGCGGACGAAGCGCACGCCCTTGCGGAGCCAGGGGGCGAGCACCTTGCGGCGGTCCTCGAAGTCCATCACGGTGATGTTCTTCGGGCTCACCTTCACGTTCTTGACGAGGATGGGCAGGGTGCACTGGGCGACCGCTCCGTAACCCACAAAGAGGATGCGCTTTCCGAACTCGAGCATGTGGTCTGCCTTTCTCAGGTGGCTACGTCCCGCGGCCGCCCGGCGGGGCGGGTGGGGCGCGCCGGCGCTCCGGTCGTGCTCCCCGGGCACCGACCTCCCCCGGCGTCGCGAGCATGTCGGGGCTGGGCGCGTTCTCGTCAGGCGTGGTGAAGGTGACTCGCTTCCGGTGTACGGCGGGACGCATTATACAGAGGCGATCCGACCGTGCCATCCGGAAAGGGTGGCCGGCCGGGCGCTCGCGCGGCCTGGGAGGGTCGATGTTGGTCGGGTTCGTCGTCCTCTACCTGCTGGCCTCCATCGGGATCGGTCTCTACGCGGCCACCCGCGTGCACAGCGCCCGGGACTTCGCCGTCGCCGGGCGCTCGCTCCCCCTGTACGTGGTGGTGGCGACCGTCTTCGCCACCTGGTTCGGCTCGGAGACCGTCCTCGGCATCCCGGCGCGCTTCCTCGAGGGCGGCCTGGGCGCGGTGGTGGAGGACCCGTTCGGCTCGTCGGCCTGCTTGGTCCTGGTCGGCCTGTTCTTCGCCGCCCGGCTCTACAAGATGGACCTGCTCACCATCGGCGACTTCTACCGCCGCCGCTACGGCCCGACCGTCGAGGTGATCACCAGCCTGGTGATCGTCGTCTCCTACCTGGGCTGGGTGTCGGCGCAGATGGTCGCCCTGGGGCTGGTCTTCAACGTGCTCTCGGCCGGGGCCATGAGCATGCAGGCCGGCATCCTCCTCGGCGCCTCCATCGTCGTGCTCTACACCATGTTCGGCGGGATGTTCTCGGTCGCCTGGACCGATTTCATGCAGATGGTGCTGATCGTCCTCGGCCTGCTCTACATCGCCTGGGACGTCGGCGCGGAGGCCGGGGGGGTTGCGGCGGTGCTGGCCCACGCGCGGGAGGCGGGGAAGCTGCGGCTCCTCCCCGCGCCGGCGCTCCGGGACGTCCTCTGGTTCCTGGGCGCGGCGGTGACCATGATGCTCGGTTCCATCCCCCAGCAGGACGTCTTCCAGCGGGTCACCTCGGCGCGAACGTCGAAGGTCGCCGCCTGGGGAGCGGTGATCGGGGGCGTGTCCTACTTCTTCTTCGCCTTCGTCCCCTTGTTCCTGGCCTACGCGGCGTCGCTGCTCGACCCCGAGATGGTGCGGGAGCACCTCCACAAGGATGCGCAGCACATCCTGCCGAACCTCATCCTCGGACACACCCCGCTGCTCGCCCAGATCGCCTTCTTCGGCGCGCTGCTCTCGGCCATCATGTCGACCGCCAGCGGGACGCTGCTGGCACCGTCGGTGACCTTCACCGAGAACGTCCTCAGGCGGTTCCTGGCGAAGGACCTCAGCGATCGGCGGCTGCTCTGGACCATGCGAGCGGTGGTGGCCGGCTTCGCCGTCCTGGTGACGCTCTTCGCCCTCGAGTCGGACGCCAGCATCTACGAGATGGTGGGGAACGCCTACAAGGTGACGCTGGCCGGCGCCTTCGTCCCGCTCGTGTTCGGCCTCTACTGGAAGCGGGCCACCACGGCGGGCGCCCTGCTGTCCGTCCTCTTCGGCCTCGGGACCTGGGTCGCCCTGGAGGTGCTCGCCCCCAAGGGCCTCGTGCCCCCGCAGCTCGCCGGTCTGCTCGTCGCCATCGCCTGGATGGTCGTCGGATCGCTGGCGACGTGGCGCCCGCCCGAGGCGGCCTGATCCGGCGCCGATCGCGTCGCCGGGAGCCGGCCTGGCGAGGCCTCTCCCGCGCCGGTCGCTGGTCGGGTAGTCTGCCGGCATGAATCCCGAGCCGGGCAGCAGGGAGGAGGCAGGAGGCGCCGAGGGCGAGGAGCCGGGGCGGCCGTGGGCCTACGGCATCGGCATCCTGATCCTCGGCCTGTTCATCGCCACCATCGGCAACGCGGTGGTCCTGGTGAGCGAGCCGGGCCCGTTCCCCCGCGCCATCGGAGCCACCGCCTACGCGGCCGGAGTCTTCGTGGCGGGTGCGGGAATCCACCGGCTGCTCTGGTACCGCCCCTCGCGCCTGGCCCGCTGGCAGCGCCTTCTGATCACCGGGCTGGTCACCATTCCCGCCTTCGCGCTGACCGGGATGGTGCTGAGCTTCATGCTCCTCACCGTCTACCTGCGCTTCACCCCCGGCTGACGGGCCTCCCCATTCATTGGGTTTCCCTGCCCCGTCTTGATCCGCGACAGGTCGCGACCCGGGTGGGCGTTGCAAGCCGACCTCGAAACCTGATAACCGACCGGCCTTCGACTCCCCCGAGGTTGGTCATGCGATGGCGCAGGCCCGACGTGCGACAGGACGTTCCGGCGAAGTCCGGCCTGCTGGACCTGCCCGGGGACGGCAGCCCTGCCGGTGCGGCCAGCCTGACGCCCACGGTCCGCCACCTGGTCGAGCGCTGTGCCGGGCTGCGCCGCGGCCTGGCCTTCCTGAACGGCGCGCCCCCGGAGTACGTCGCGGTCGCCCTGCAGCTGGACGTGCGCGCGGTGGAGGAGGCCCAGGCCTGCCTGCAGCACCCGGCCCGGCGCGCGGAGCTGATCCGGGAGTACGCCCGCGCGCTGGAGCGGCCCGGCCGCCGGCCGCCCGGAGACCCGGTCGCGCCGCCGGCCCGCTCGCTCGGCCCCGAGGAGCTGATCCGCGAGGCGGAACGCCACCCGCTCGGGGTCCAGTTCGTCCTCGCCGGCGCCTTCGAGACGGTGGCGGTCACCTTCGCGGTGCACCCCGACGTCGTGCTCGGGGCTCGCGAGCTGCTGGCGCGGTCCGGGGTCCTGCCCGAGGTGTCGCCGGCGGAGCAGTAGCGGGCGGATCACCGCGGCCCGGTCGCGACGCCGGGCTCCTTGTGCGGGCTCGACTCGGTGTGGATCACCGGCCCGCTGCGCACGACGTTGGAGCGCAGCCGCTGTCCCAGGACCTCCTCGGCGCGCTGCCCGGCCTCGATCATCCGGTTCACGTCGATCCCGGTGCGAACGCCCATCTCCTCGAGCACGGCGACGAGGTCCTCCGAGCAGGTGTTGCCGGTGAACCCCGCCGAGTACTTGGACGCGCCGGTGGCCGGCTGCCCGCCGATGGCGCCCAGCGAGCTGTCGACGTAGCGGATGCCCAGCTCGAGCATGGTCACCGAGTTCACGATCCCGGTTCCGCGGGTGTCGTGGAAGTGGGCGATGAACTCGGCCTCGGGGAAGAGCGACCGGAGCGCACCCACCCGCTCGCGGACCTGGACCGGGTTCGCCATGCCGGTGGTGTCTCCGAGCATGATGGTCCGGGCGCCTTCCGCCAGGTAGAAGCGGACGATCTTGGCCACGTCGGCGAGCGGCACGTCGCCGCCCACCGGGCACCCGAAGACCGTCCCGGCGCAGCCGATGATCCGGACGCCGAGCCGGTGGGCGCGGCGCATGATGCGGGCGTGCTCGGCCATGGCCTCCTCGTGGCTCATCCGGAAGTTGAGAAGGTTGTGCTTCTCGCTGGAGGAGATCATCAGGATGATCTCCTCGGCACCGTGACCCTCCTTCTGGCAGGTCTCGAGCCGATCGAAGCCCTTCTCGTTCGGCATCAGGACCACATGCGAGACGCCGGGGCGGCGCGCGATCCGGCGGAGCACCTCGGCCGCGTCGGCGAACTGCGGCAGGAGCTTGGGGTGGGAGAAGGAGGTGACCTCGACCTTGGGGAACCCCGCCGCGGTGATCCGGTCGATCATCTCGACCTTCTGGGCCGTCGGCACCAGCACCGGCATGGACTGCAGGCCGTCGCGCGCCCAGCACTCGCAGACGGTGACGGATTCGGGGAAGGGCATGCCGCCTCTCCTCGGCTCGCCGGGAGCGCCGCTCTCGGGCTCCGGTCGGGTAGGAAGCCCTCGTTAGCCCGCGGCCGAGCGGGGTGTCAAGACGCGGAGGACCAGCGGGCGATAGCGCCCCGATGGCGCAGCGCGTCGGCTCAGCCGAGCGTCTTCACCAGCTCCTCCACCAGGCCGACGTACCTCCGCTTGGCCTCGGCCTGGGGCATTCCCTTGCGGGACGTCCAGGCGTCGAACTTGGCGCGGCCCTTCAGGTCGAGCATCCCGGGCCGGCTCCCCTTGACGTCGCCCTCGGTGGCCTGCTTGTACAGGCCGTAAAGCTCGAGCAGCTGCTCGTTGGACGGGCGCTTGGAGAGCTTCTGGACGCGTTCCTGCGCTGCGGCGAAGTCGTCGACGGCGGGCATGAGGGTGGCCTCCGGATTGCCGTCAGTGTAGGCAGCGCCGGCCCCCTCGGCCAGGGGGAAGGCTGCGCTCCAGACGGGTTGCGGGGGCCGCGGGGCCCGGAGCGGGTCAGGGAGCGCCGCGGGCCGCCAGGCGAGGTGCGCCCGGCTCGTCCGCGCCCGGCGCCGTTCCCGGGCGGGCCTTCTCCATCTCCGCGCTGGCCTCGTCCCGGAGGAGGTGTCCCGCGGCCAGGCGGGAGGTGACCTCGCCCAGGGCCTGCTCGTCCCGGCTGGCCACGAAGCGGAGGAAGCTCTCCAGCCCGCCGGAGAGCGCCTCGCAGGTGGCGCGGGTCTTGTCCCGCGCGGGGAGGAGCGCCCGGGAGACCGGGGCGGCGCGGCTGGCCGCGAGGATGCCGTCGGAGATCGACTTCGCCTTCCGGGCGAGCGGCTGGCAGCCCGCCAGCGCCTCGGTGGACTCGGCGCCGTAGAGGCACTGCTCGAACCCGGACAGGAAGAAGGCCAGGCGCGGCCACAGCGCCTCCACCGTCTCCTTCCACTCCGAGTCGACGGTGGCCTGGGAGCGGACCGCGTCGCTGGCGCGGGCCGGGCCGGCCTGCAGCAGCAGCGCGCCTCCGATCATGGCCAGGGCGACGGCCCGGGTCCGGTCGCTCATTCTCCCCTCCATCCCCGCGAGCCCGGAATGGTGCCATGGCGCCAGCCCCTGCGGAAGAAGGCGGCGCGTCCCGCGATAGCGGGTGTAAGCGGCGGTGGCAGGATCCCCGAAGGGTCCTACCTCGACCCGGTCGCGGCGGTTCCGGCCAGGGCCCGGAGCCGCTCGACCAGACGGACCATTCCCAGGGTGTCCCGCTCGCAGTAGGCGAGCAGGGCGCGCCGCAGCGGCTCGCGCTCCGCCGGCGGGACCGAAGCCTCGTCGAGCAGCAGCGCCTGCAGGCGGGCCGACGCGACCGCGCCGTCGGCGATGGCGAGGTCGTCGTAGCCGAGGCCCGGGACCAGCGCCGGCAGCACCTTCTTGATGCTGAAGCTGCCGGCGAAGCCCGGGTGGTAGACGTGGTTCCGGACCAGCGGCAGGAGGTCCACCATCCGGCCGGCGACCCCGCGCAGCAGCGGAGCCAGGCCTGGGACGGCCGAGGCCAGGTGCTCGAGGCAGCGCCGCTCGAAGGGCGCATGGTAGGCGAGGACGGTGGCCGCGCCGACGCAGGCCCGGACCACCGCCGCCGCCACCGCCGGCCGCGGGTCCCCGGGCCCCTCGGCCAGGTGGGAGTGGTGTACCAGGCGGCCGTCGGCCTCCTGCAGGTGGCAGCTCATCTGCACCGGCACCGTCTCGTAGGGCCGGCAGCCGGGCCAGGCCGGGATGGCCGGGGCCACCGTCTCGAAGTCCAGGAAGGCCACCGGCGCCTGCACCACCGCGAGCGCCCGCGCGAGCCCCTCCTCGACCACCAGCTCGCCGGTGCGCGCGCTCCTCGCCTGCCGCGCCGCGGCCGGCTGGAGGTCCAGGTCCTCCGGCAGCTGGCCGATGGTCTCGATTCCGGCCTCCAGGAGATCCTCGACGCGCGCCCGGCGCAGGCCGTGCAGCCTGGTCACGCGGTCGTCCGGCCTGCTCCAGCAGCGGAGCATGAAGGGGCACTCGTAGGGGTCGCTGCAGCGTGGTCCCACCTCCGCCTCGGGGAGGGGCCCGGCCAGCGCCGTCCTCAGCGAGCGGATGCGCTCGGGGAGGATCGGGAGGACCAGCTCCGCCTCGCGCCCCACCTCCTCCCGCACGAAGAGGTTCGAGAGGTCCGGGTGGCGGCACGCGCGGTTCAGGTGCATCACCTCGGCCCGGGCGACCTCGATCCCGGCGCGCCGCAGGACGTGGATCTGCACCGCCACGTCGGGGAGGTGGACCGGCTTCACCTCCAGGGTGGACTTGACCTCGACCAGGGCGAATCCGCGATCGAGCCGCTCCAGCACGTCTGCGGCCACGAAGACTCCGTCCTCGAGGAAGCTCGCCTCGAAGATCGCCGGGGCGCCCTCCGCGAGCGCCCGGCGGGTGCGCTCGACGCGCTCGCGAACCTCCCGCCGGCCTCCCTCGACCAGGACCCCCCCGGGAAACCGCGCCCGCGCCGCCTCGCCCACCCGCCGGCCCTGGGCCAGCAAGGCCTCCAGCTCCGGTCCGGGCACGAGCTCGGGGGCGTCCGGCTCGTGCACCCGCCACCAGAGCTGCCTCGGGCACTGGAGCCCGGACAGGAAGCGGGACTTGGAGAGGCCGGGCATGGTCGGCGAGGACACCCCCGCATCCTAGCGCCCGGCCCTGCGCCCCGGCCCGGCCCGGACCGGACCCGAGCGGGTGCGAAGGCGCGAGTGGACCTCGGGGCGAGACTCGCATAGGTTGAGCCCGTCCACCGCGCGAGAAGCGCTCCGGACGGGTCGCCGACCCGGCCGGCGACCTCTCCGCCTCGTCGCCCTGGCGAGGTCCTCCGGGATAGAATGGCGCCTCCGGGCGTGGGGGACGGCGGTCGCCACCTGCGCGTGGCCTCGCGCCGCCCTGGAACCCGAGGCCGGAAGAGGGATTCGAGACCATGAAGCAGCGCGCCCGAAAGCCGGCGCCGGCGGCCAGAAAAACCGGCACGGAGGCCGGGTCCGCCGGGAAGCCTGCGGCGCCCGCCGCCGCGAAGCGGGCGGCCGCCGCCCCGGGGAAGAAGCGCCCGGCGGCCCGCAAGAAGGCGCCGCCGCGCCCCGAGCCGGCCGAGGCGCCGCCGGTGGCGGCGGACCAGGATCCGACGGCCACCGCCAAGCTCGACCTCGGGCCGGCCGGGCGCGCCGAGAAGCGGGTGCGGCAGATTCCCTGGAGCTACGGCCAGGACCGGGTCACCGCGGCAGCGGTCGACCCCGACCGCCTCTACGTCTACTGGGAGGTCACCGACGACGGGATGGAGCGGGCGGCGGCCTCGCTCGGACCGGCGGGTCGCGAGGCCTCGCTGCACCTGCGGGTGTACGACACCACCGGTCTCCTCTTCGACGGCACCAACGCCCATTCCCACTTCGACCACCGCGTCGGCCGCTCCGACCGGCAGTGGTTCTTCGAGCTGGGCCGGCCCACCTCCTCGGCGGTGGTGGAGGTGGGGATGCGCGCCCCCGACGGAGGCTTCGCGCGCGTCGCGCGCTCGATCCGAGTCGACTTTCCGCGCAAGGACCCCGCGCCGTGGAGCGCGGTGGAGTGGATGACGGTGGTGGCCGCCACCGGCGAGGTGCGCAGCGCCGGTACCGGCCTCCCCGCCCTGCCGGAGCGCGAGACGCCCGGGCCAGGGGCCGGCACACCGGGCGCGGCCGAGACCGTCGGTGCCGCCGGCGGCTTCGAGCCCATCGGCGTCTGGCAGCTCCGCCAGACGCCGGCCGAGCGCGAGGCGCTGCTGCGGGAGATCGTCGGGGAGGCATGGGAGTCGGTGGAGTGGATCGAGACCACCGGCGAGGGCTGGGTGAGCCGCGAGGGCCACGTGACCTGGCAGGGACCGGTCGAGCTCTCGACCTGGCGGAGCGGCCCCATCGCCCACCCGGTCGAGGTGCAGCCCCCCGAGCGCACCGAGTGGCGGGGGAAGGCCGTCGCCTTCACCGTCGGAGGCGTCACGCACGTCCTGTACGGACCGTGGCAGGTGGTCATCCGCCACATCGGCGCGGTGGGGGAGCACGCCGAGCTGGCGCGCTGGGAGGTCTATCGCTCCTGGGTCTCCGAGGGCGGGCGCGAGCAGCGCCCCGCGCCCGTCGCGGGCTTGCCGGCCGGCGCCTCGGAGCAGCTGGCGCCCGGTGCAAGCGAGCGCGCCTGGCTCGCCGGCAGCGAGCTCCGGCTCCAGGGTGCGAGCGAGCTGTGGCGGCTGGGAGCGAGCGAGCTCCGCCTGCGCGGCGCCAGCGAGCTGTTGCTCCAGGGGGCGAGCGAGAGGCTGCTCCGCGGCGCCAGCGAGCGGATGCTGGCAGGGGCCAGCGAGCGGATGCTCGGCGGCGCGAGCGAGCGGGTGCTGGCCGGGGCCAGCGAGCAGCGGCTGGGAGGGGCCAGCGAGAGCCGGCCGGCGCCCCCCGAGGACTATCCCCCCGCTCCCGGCGAGATCGCCGAGGGGGAGTGACCGGCATGCCCAGGGGATACTTCGCGCTCGTCCTCCACGCGCACCTGCCCTTCGTGCGCCATCCGGAGGACCCGACGGTGATGGAGGAGGCGTGGCTCTACGAGGCCATCACCGGCACCTACCTGCCGCTGCTGCAGGTCTTCGAGGGACTGGTCGCCGACGGAGTCCCGTACCGGGTGACGGTGTCGCTCTCGGCGCCGCTCATCACCATGTTGACCGACGACCTGCTCAAGGAGCGGTACGCGGCGCACCTCGACGACCTGATCCTCCTCGCCGGCAAGGAGCTGGAGCGGACCCGGCCGGAGCCGCACTACCACCGGCTGGCGCAGATGTACTCGGACCGCTTCCAGAGCCTGCGCCACACCTGGCGCAGCCACGGGGGCGACCTGGTCCGGGCCTTCCGCCGGCTGCAGGAGGCCGGGCGGGTGGAGGTGATCACCTCCACCGCCACCCATGCCTTCTTCCCCATGATGGACCGCAACTGGGCCGCCATGCGCGCCCAGGTTCACACGGCCGCCGACCTCTACCAGCGCCACTTCGGCCAGCGCCCCCGGGGAATGTGGCTCGGCGAGTGCGGCTACGCACCGGGCTGCGACGAGCTCCTGCGGGAGGCGGCGATCCGCTACTTCATCGTCGACAGCCACGCGCTCCTGTACGGGGACCGCCGCCCGGCCTACGGCGTCCACGCGCCGGCCTACTGCCCCACCGGCGTCGCCGCCTTCGCCCGCGACACCGAGTCCTCGCAGCAGGTGTGGAGCGCCAAGGAGGGGTACCCGGGCGACCCGCAGTACCGGGACTTCTACCGGGACATCGGCTTCGACCTGCCCATGGACTACATCGGGCCGCACGTGCACCCGGAGGGGATCCGGATGTACACGGGCATCAAGTACCACGCCATCACCCACGACAAGCTGCACGACAAGTGGGTCTACGACCCGGACGCGGCTCGGGGACGCGCCGGCCTCCACGCCTCGCACTTCCGCGGCAACCGCGAGAAGCAGGTGGAGGCTCTGGCGGCGCACATGGACCGCCCGCCCATCGTGGTGAGCCCCTACGACGCCGAGCTCTACGGCCACTGGTGGTACGAGGGGCCGCTCTTCCTCAACGACCTCTTCCGCCAGCTCCACTACGACCAGCAGGCCGTCGAGCCCATCACCCCCGGCGACTACCTGGAGCGCCACCCGACCAACCAGGTGTTGACGCCCAGCCTCTCCTCCTGGGGCGCCAAGGGCTACGCCTCGCACTGGTGCAACGAGACCAACGCCTGGACGTACCGGCACATCCACGTGGCGGCCGAGCGCATGGTGGAGCTGGCGCGGCGGAGCCCGTCGGCGGAGGGCCTGGAGCGCCGGGCGCTCCGCCAGGCGGCGCGCGAGCTCCTGCTGGCCCAGTCGAGCGACTGGACCTTCATCATGACCACCGGGACCACCGTGCCCTACGCCACCCGGCGGTTCAACGAGCACGTGATCCGCTTCACCCGCCTCTACGAGGACCTGAAGGCCGGGAAGCTCGACGAGCCCTTCATCGCCGACCTGGAGTCCAAGGACAACATCTTCCCGGATGTCGACTACCGCATCTTCGCGACGTAATCTTCGCGGAGCCCATGCGCGAAGACCGTCCGCTGCGCGTCCTCTTCGTCTCCTCCGAGGTCGCTCCCTTCACCAAGACCGGCGGGCTGGGCGACGTGGTGGGGGCGCTCCCCAAGGCGCTCGCCCGCCGCGGGGTGGACGTGCGGGTGGTCACGCCGCTCTTCGCCGGCATCGACTGGAACGCCCTGGAGCGCCTGGACGGCCTGCTCCACGTGCCCATGTGGTCGGGCACGGCCTTCGGGGCGGTGCGGCTGGGCCGCCTGCCGGGGAGCGAGGTGCCGATCTACTTCCTCGAGTACCACCGGTACTTCGATCGTCCCTTCCTGTACGGGCCCCCGGGCGACGCCTACCCCGACAACCTGGAGCGCTTCACCTACCTGTCGCGCGGAGCGCTGGAGCTGTGCAAGGCGCTCAACTTCCTGCCGGACGTGATCCAGTCCAACGACTGGCAGGCGGCGCTGGTCCCGGTGTACGTGAACACGGTCGAGTGGGCGAAGCCCCTCCACGGCTGCGGCACGGTGCACTCCATCCACAACCTGGCCTACCAGGGGGTCACCGACGGCGGCGCCATGTTCGTCACCGGCCTCGGCCGGGAGCACTACAACTCCTCCGAGTTCGAGCACTTCGGCACCCTGAACCTCACCAAGGCGGCCGTCCGCCACGCGAACCTCCTCGCCACGGTCAGCCCGACCTACGCCCGCGAGATCCAGACCCCCGACTACGGCTGCGGGCTCGACGGGGTGCTGCGCCAGCGCGGCGCCGACCTGGTGGGCATCCTGAACGGCATCGACGTCGACGAGTGGGACCCGGCCACCGACCCGCTCATTGCCGCGCGGTTCACGGCGGCCGACCTGTCGGGCAAGGCGGCCTGCAAGGCGGCGCTGCAGCGCGAGGCCGGGCTGCCGGTCGACCCCCGGGTGCCGGTCTTCGGCGTCATCGGCCGGATGGTGCCGCAGAAGGGCTTCGACGTGCTGGCCCACTGCATGGAGCGGCTCCTGGGCTGGAAGCTGCAGCTGGTGATGCTGGCCGCCGGCGACCACCGGGCCGAGCACTACTTCGGCGCTCTGGCGGCGCGGCGGCCCGACCGCTTCAAGGCCTGGCTGCGCTTCGACAACGGCCTGGCGCACCGCATCGAGGCCGGGTGCGACTTCTTCGTGATGCCCTCGCGGTTCGAGCCCTGCGGCCTGAACCAGATGTACAGCCAGCGCTACGGGACGCTCCCCATCGTGCGGGCCACCGGGGGCCTCGTGGACACGGTCCAGAGCTACGAGGAGGCGAAGGGGGAGGGCACCGGCTTCCTCTTCGCGGAGCTCACCCCCGACGCGCTGGCGAACACCATCGGCTGGGCGCTCTCCACCTGGTACGACCGGCCCGGGCACGTGGCCCGGATGCGCCGCCTCGCCATGAAGCAGGACTTCTCCTGGGACCGGGCGGCCGAGGAGTACGAGGGCCTCTACCTGCGGGCCTACGAGCGTCGCCGCGGCCACCCCTTCCCCGGAAGGCAGGGCCGGCGCGCCGAGCCGCGCCGCCGCAAGCCTGGGCGGGCCGCCGCCGGCGCCTGAGCCGCCGGACGCCCGCCCACGTCGCGGCGCGTCATGCGCGGTCGGGGCGCCGATCCGGAGATCCTTGCTCCGGACCTCCGACCTTGCCAAAATCACACCCCTTTCGCCCCGGTCTCCCGGCCAGCGGTCCGCCGACACGCGGACCGGGGCGACCAGCGCGCCCTTCGACCCGCACCCGAAGACACCCTCTCCGAGGAAAGAAGAATGGCCCCGAAAGCGATCAAGCCGACCCTGACGAACCCGCTCGATCCTCCCGAGAAGGTCGAGTTCACCATCCCCGGCGAGATCTCGCGGGCCACCGGCGGCTACGAGGAGGCGATGAAGGAGGGTTACGACCTCATCCAGCGCCCCATCCGCTCGGTGAGCATCGACCAGGTCGAGAAGCAGCACGCCAAGAAGCGCATGACGGTGTGGGAGCGGATCCGGGTCCTGACCGACAAGGAGCCCATCGTCCTCTACCAGAACTGGGGCAAGAACCTGGACGGCGCCTCGCTGGTCACCGCCATCCTCAACATCAACGGCCGCGACGTGGCCTGCTACGGCCACGACTTCACCGTGCGCGCGGGCTCCATCGACGCCACCAACGGCAACAAGCTGGCCCGCATCTTCCGCCTGGCCGGCGAGAAGGGAATCCCCCTCATCGGCATGAACGACAGCGCCGGCGCCTTCGTCCCGGCCGGCGTGGGCGGGCTCGACGGCTACGCCGAGGCCTTCACCGCCCTGCGCAAGATCAGCGGCGTGGTCCCGACCATCATGTGCATGTTCGGCTTCAACGCCGGCGGCGGCTCCTACCTGCCGCGCCAGGGCAGCTTCGTGATCCAGCCGAACGACACCTTCTTCGGCCTCACCGGCCCGGGCGTGGTCAAGTCGGTGCTCGGCGAGGACATCAGCCCCGATGACCTGGGCGGGCCCAAGGTCCACGGTGCCTCCGGCGTGGCCGACCTGACGGTCCAGGACGAGCTGGCCGCGCTGCGCCAGGCGGTGCGGCTCCTCAACTACATCCCCGACAACAACGGCGTCCCTCCGCCCTTCGAGGAGACCAGCGACCCGCTCGACCGCAAGACCTGGGAGATCAACACCCTCCTCAAGAAGGCCTTCAACTCGCCGACCGGCTTCAACACGCCCTTCGAAGTTTCGATCATCATCCAGCAGGTCTGCGACTACGGCGACTACTTCGAGCTGCAGCCGGAACGCGCCCGGGAGGTGGTCACCGCCTTCGGCCGCCTGGGCGGGCACGTGGTCGGCTTCGTCGCCAACAACAGCGCCGTCTCCTCCGGCCAGATCGACTGCGACTCGGCGGTCAAGATCGCCCGCTTCGTCCGCTTCTGCAACATCTACAACATCCCCATCATCTTCATGGAGGACACCACCGGCTTCCTCCCCGGCCGGGAGCAGGAGGCGCGCGGCATCGTCCAGGCCGGGCGCTCCATGCTCGACGCCATCGTCGACGTGCGGACCCCGAGAATCCTGCTCATCCTCCGCAACGCCTTCGGCGGCGCCTACGCCTCCTACAACAACTACCCGACCGGCGCCGACCTGGTGCTGGCGCTGCCCACCACCCGTCTGGCGGTGATGGGGCCGGCCGGCAAGGAGTTCGTCTACAAGGACGAGCTGCGCAAGATCCGCGGCGCCGCCGCCGACATGGCGAAGAAGGGGACCCAGCAGCGCATCGCCGCCGGCCTGGAGGGCAACGAGGCCAAGAAGGACGCGGAGAAGGAGGCGGCCGAGTGGCTCAAGGGGCAGGAGGCGGCCCTCAACCGCCGGTACGAGAAGGAGCTGATGAACCCGAAGGAGGGCCTCGCCCTGGGCTCCATCTCCTCCATCGTCATGCCGACCGACCTGCGCGAGGTCCTCGGCAAGAACCTGCACTTCCTGCTGCGGCACTACAAGCCGTCGCCCATGACCGGCCCGCAGCGCGAGTTCCACTAGGCCCGGACGCCGACACCTGGATCCCAGACTGGAGATCGAACCCGATGCCTCCCACCCTTGACTGGTACAAGAACAACCCGCTCATCCACCGGGACCGCCGGCTGGGCCGCTCCGCCTCCGAGTGGGTGCGATCCTTCGCCTGCGAGGACCTGAAGCCGCTCATCGTCTGCCGCGGCCCCATCCGCAAGGAGGCCATGGACGTCTTCGAGGAGATGGGGATCGGGCACTACGGGATCCTGGTCTCGGAGAAGGACTCCATCGTCTTCACGAACGCCCTGGCGCCCGAGCTGCGCCAGTTGACCGACACCAGCCGGGTGCACCGCGTCCCCGACTACACCGGGGCGACCAAGGAGGAGCGGGTCGAGCGGATGAACCAGATCGTCCAGATCGCCAGGGACAACGGATACGACTCCGTCTTCGCAGGCTACGGCTTCATGGCCGAGGACGAGGAGTTCGTCGCCACCATCGAGAGGGCCGGCCTCAAGTTCATCGGCCCCAATTCGGTGACCCAGGCCCGCGCCGGCAAGAAGGACGAGGCCAAGCGAACCGCCCTGCAGGTGAAGGTCAGCGTCACCCCCGGCATCAACAACGTCACCGCCCGGACGCTGCTGCGCAAGCACAAGACCCGCAAGCAGCTGCTGGCTCTGGTGGAGGCCGAGGGCCTGGCCTGCGACCGGAAGGTGCTCGAAGACGAGAAGATCTCCCTCGAGGACCTGGCCGACCACATCCTGATGGCCTCCTACGAGAAGGGAATCGACCTCTTCAGCATCGACGAGCTCGGCGCCCAGGTGCAGCACGAGGTCACCGAGATGTTCAAGAAGTACCCGGCCAGCCGGGTGCGCCTCAAGGCCATCGGCGGCGGCGGCGGCAAGGGCCAGCGCATCCTCGGCGCCTCGCTCCTCGCGGCCAAGAAGGCCGACGAGAAGCTCATCGAGAAGGCCGCCTCCGAGGCGCCGGCGCTGACGCGCGAGGTCCTGAACGAGGTCAAGGCGAACGGGGTGGGGGACAACAAGAACGTCCTCATCGAGCTCAACATCGAGCAGACCCGCCACAACGAGATCCAGCTCCTCGGAAACGGCAAGTGGTGCATCTCCCTGGGCGGCCGCGACTGCTCGCTGCAGATGCACGAGCAGAAGCTGCTCGAGGTCTCGGTGACCCAGGAGGGCCTGGCCGCCGCCATCGCCAAGGCCAAGAAGGCCGGCCGCAAGGAGGAGGTCCAGGCGCTCGAGACCGACCTCGAGATCCTGAAGCGGATGGAGGACGACGCCGCCCGCTTCGGCCAGGCGGTGGGCCTCGACTCGGCCTCGACCTTCGAGTGCATCGTCGACCGCGACCGCTACTACTTCATGGAGGTGAACACCCGCATCCAGGTGGAGCACCGGGTCACCGAGCTCTGCTACGGCCTCAAGTTCACGAACCCCAAGGACTCGAAGGACTCCTTCGTGGTCGAGTCGCTGGTGGAGGCCATGGCGCTGCTGGCGCGCCACAAGGAGCGGCTCCCCAAGCCGGAGCGGATCCCGCGCTTCCCCGCCTCGGTGGAGGCCCGCCTCAACGCCACCGACGCCTCCCTCTCGCCGCACGCCGGCGGCCTGATCCGCTTCTGGTCGAAGCCCATCGAGGGCGAGATCCGGGACGACCAGGGCATCAGCCTGCCCAACCCCGACACCGGCATGTTCATGCGCTACCGCGTGGCCGGTGCCTACGACTCCAACATCGCGCTGCTGCTCACCAAGGGCGAGGACCGGCTGGACAGCTACCTGGAGCTGTCCAAGGTGCTGGCCAAGACCAGCCTGCGCGGCGTCAACCTGGCCACCAACCTCCAGTTCCACTACGGCCTGGTCAACTGGTTCATCGGCCAGAACGTCATGGCCAAGCCCACCACCCGGTTCGTGGTTCCCTACCTGACCCTGGTGGGCCAGCTCAGGGACGAGGCCAACAAGCTCGACACCGCCCACGCCTTCATGGAGATGAAGAAGCACTACGCCGGGCTGATGGCGGCCGAGTACCCGGACGACCCCTCCGCGGTGAAGGCGATGTCGGAGGTGCTGGACCGCAAGGGCACGCTGCTCACCCGCGTCATCGATCGCCTGCTGGAGGACCCGCACCTCTTCGCCGGGTGGCTGAGCCTCAACCGCAGGCAATACAAGATCGAGAACAAGAAGATCGTCTGGCTGCGGAACCCGCTCGGGGTGCTCAGCGACACCTACGAGTACCTGAACATGGCATACGACCCCAAGGCCCCGGCGGCCGAGGTGATCTGGGAGCACGACCACGAGCTGCTGCGGCGGTCGATCCGCTTCTACGTCGCCCTGCGCAAGACCTTCGGCCTGCGCCGGGAGGAGTTCTACAAGCTCAACGACATCCTCAAGAGCGAGGAGCCGCAGGGCGGCTACGACGCCGAGACCTGGGCCAAGATCCGCTCGGCGCACCTCGGCTACGAGGCCGGGAACGAGCTGCTGGGCCTCCTCTTCATGGTGGCCGAGAGCGTGAAGTTCTTCGACTTCCGCGTCGAGCCGAACCTCGACGTCGTCATCCCCGAGCACCTCAACGACCCGGACCTCCAGGCCCGAATGAAGAAGGTGCTGGTGCCGCCGCCGGCGACCAAGGCGGACGAGATCGTGGCGGTGGTCGGCGGCATGTACTACGGCCAGGAGGCGCCGGGGCGGCCCACCTTCGTCCACGAAGGCATGCACTTCGAGAAGGGGCAGCCGCTCTACATCATCGAGGTCATGAAGATGTTCAACACCGTCCGGGCGCCCTTCTCCGGGAGGATCGACAAGATCCTCATGACCGGGGCCGACGGGACGGTGGTCCAGAAGGGGCAGCCCCTCTTCAAGGTCACGCCGGACGAGAAGTTCGTCGAGGTGGACCCGAAGGTGGTGGAGAAGGAGCGCCGCGCCCGCACCGCCCAGCACCTCAAGGCGGTGCTCATGACCTTCGAGGAGAAGTTCGCGCAGATCGAGCCCATCGACGTCGAGGTGGAGGACCGCGCCGCGGCCGGGGTGGAGGCCGTCTAGCGGCACCTCGGGCCCCGTAGGACGAGAGGGCCGCGCCCGGCCGGGCGGGGACCCTCCTCGCCGGGAGGCAACGTGCCGACGCCCTACCCGCATCTGCTCTCGCCGCTCGACCTCGGCTTCACCCGGCTCAAGAACC
>Ga0079037_100000549_pt1 | contig 17407 bp, 13 predicted proteins | sample Mud3Dept4metaG_FD_71479 | JGI IMG/M metagenome (GOLD analysis project Ga0079037, IMG submission 71479) | Freshwater wetland microbial communities from Ohio, USA, analyzing the effect of biotic and abiotic controls - Mud 3 Core 4 Depth 4 metaG | ecosystem: Environmental > Aquatic > Freshwater >... | reverse complement strand
GGACATGGCGCAGTCGGGCGCTACAGGCGCGTCGAGGGCTCCGCGGCGATGTCCAGCAGCAGGCCGCCCGAGGCGGGATCGGTGCGGAAGCCGTAGCGCTGGAAGAAGTCCGGGCGGAAGTAGCCGGTCTCCAGCGTGCGCATCCCGCGGGCCCGCAGGCGCCGCACCAGCTCGCGCAGCAGGGCGCCGGACACGCCCTTGGACTGGTGCTGGCGCGCCACCACGATCTTGTCCATGTGCACCCGGTCCCGCCCCACGGTCCGGTAGAACAGGCCGCCGAGGAGGCCGTCCCCCTCGTCCAGCGCCAGCAGGAACTCGTGCTCGGAGGTGAAGGTGACGAGGAGGTTCGCCTCGTGGAACAGCTGGAGCAGCCGCGCCACCTCCCGGGGGCTGGCCGGGGCCCGGACCTTGAAGCGCTCGCCCTCCTCGTCGGTGAGGGACACCACCACCTCGGTGACGTAGTGGTCGCCGCTCGGCAGGGAGATGAGGGAGACGTCGTCGGTGGGCCGCAGGTACCGGTAGGTCATTCGCGCCAGGAAGTAGTCCTCGTCCGCCGTCGGGTGCACCGAGCTGCGGATGGGCGCGACCTGCTCCTGCAGGTCCAGCGCGCCGGGCGGAAGGGCGCGGGCGGTGGCCATCAGCCGGTCGAGCGCCGCACCCACCTCCGCCCGCGCGTTGACGAACACCGTCTGGCGGAAGAAGCGGATCCGGGTGTCGGGCCAGTGCTGCTCCACCTCCGCGAGGCGGTAGGTGCCCCACAGCTCCTCGAGGATCGCGCCGCTCGCCTCGACGGTGGCCCCGGGGTTCGCCGCCAGCCAGCGGCGGTAGCGGCGGGCGGCGAAGAAGACCGCCTGGGGGGTGAAGCCGTCGGTGCGAAGGCGGGCCAGGAAGTCCGACGCGGCGGCGCCGCGCTTGCCCCCCGCCAGCGACTCGAGCAGCGGGCGGGAGCGTTCGAGGCCGAGGGCGCCGACCGCCGCCGAGAAGAAGACGACGTCGGAGATGCTCCCGCGCAGCTCGGGCCGGGTGGCCTCCACCTTGGCCACGAAGGAGGCCTGGAAGCGGTCGAGCAGCTCGTCGAAGCCGGTGCAGGGGGAGCGGTCGGAGATGGAGACCAGCCGGCCTCCGGTCTGGTAGTCGTGGGCGGGGACGATGAATCCGGCGGGAGAGGGGAGGCGCAGCGCCAGCCTGCGGCCGGTCCGGGCCCAGAAGTCGACGTGCGCCGCCAGGGCCGTCCAGCCCAGGAAGGGCCAGACGTGCTTGAGGCGCCGGGTCTCCCCCTGGCGCTCGAGGCGGGCCACCTGACGCTCGACCGTCTCGCCGGGGATGAACTCCTCCGTGAAGACGCCGTACTCCGGGTAGTACCCGCCGAAGGCCTCCACCAGCGGCGGCGGAGCGCCGGCGGCCAGCAGCCAGCGGATCTCCTCGCGCAGCTCGGAGGGCGGCATGTCGTCGGATACGTTGATGGCGATGTCGAAGGTTTCGCGCGCCCGGTTCAGGAGGGAGAGCCGGTACACCGACTTTCCGTGTTGCCGCCCGAGCAGGCTCACCGTGGCGCCGCCGGGGGGCAGGTCGGCCAGCGAGACCAGCGCGCCGCGCCCGAACAGGAAGACCGAGCCGCGCATCAGGGTGGTGTCGACGAGCGCCCGGAGCAGGAGGTCGCGCGCCGGCTCCGGGACCGAGGCGTCGAAGGAGACCACCTCCTTCCACCCGTACTCGGCCCCGGTGGCGGGGTCGACCGCCAATCTAAGATTGGGGCCGATCCAGGCGCTGAAGTCGCGCCGGAGGCGGTCGAGCTCCTCCTCGGCCCGCGTGGCGATCCGCTCGTCCTCGCCGAAGGTGAGGCGCGCCAGCGGCACCCGCACCCGCGCGTACCACTCGGCGTGGGCCCCGGCGTAGGCGGTGAGCAGGCGCATGGCCCCGACGAGGACCCTCCCTTCCGAGGTGTCGCTGCGGGCGGCCAGGGCGTTCTCGCTGGTGAGCGCGTCGAGGAGCACCCGGACCTGCCCCTCGGCCAGGCCCCGCTCGCCGAAGGACACCAGGTCCTCGTCGCGCAGAGCGTGCGGCCCGAGCCGGTCGAGGAAGAGCCGCAGGGTCTCGAGCGTGCGGGCGGCGTCCTCGGCGGGCAGCAGCACCCGGAAGGCCCGCCGGCGGATGTCCTCGTCCGGGCAGTCCGCGGCCCGCCGCAGCAGCGCGCGGGCGAGCCGGGCCAGGTCGGGGTGGCCGCTCGCGATGGTGCGCTCGAGGTTGGCCACGGCGCGGCGGGCCTCGGGCCGCTCCGCCCGCAGCAGCTCGCCGGCGGCGTGGACCGAGTGGAAGCTCACGTCGTCGCGTTCCACCTGCTCGAGCAGGCCGGGGAGCCGGGAGGCGGCCGGGGGCGTCCAGATGCGGGGGTCGATCCGAAGCTCCTCGGCTCCCTTGCGGCGGCGCGCCACCAGCGAGAGGAAGGCCTCCTCGCCCAGGAAGCGGCGGATGCCGTCGTTCCCGACCCACAGCGCCGGCCGGGCCAGGACCACGCCCAGGTCGACCGCGGCGCCGTCGGCGACGTAGGCCAGGTCCCCGATGCGGATCGATCCGGGAGCCGCCGCCTCCGTGCACACCTCCAGGGTGCGGCTCCCGCCCGAGAGGACGCCGCCGCGCAGCACCACCTCCTGCTGCAGCACCCCCATCTCGCGCAGCACCCAGTTCGGAACCCGCAGGAACAGATCGCCCACCGGCAACGCCAGCGCCTTCTGCTGGTACATGCCCTCGATGAGCTCCTGCCAGTTGCGGGCCACCACGTCCCGCTTGAAGGTCTGCTTGTGGGTGAGTTCCCCGTGCTCCTCGTCGAGCGGCCGCGGCAGCACCCGGAAACCCACCACCCGCTCGAAGGGAGCCAGGAAGCGGTTGGCGGAGGCGACCAGCGAGGAGAGCGTCTCGTGGATCTCCTCCGGCGGCATGCGCTTGAGGGAAGGGTCCTTCTCGAAGCCGGGCCAGATGAGGAGGGTGTTGTACTCGCGGTGATCTCCGACCAGGAAAGCCTGCGAGATGGCGTCGAACTCCTTGAAGAGGTTCTCGATGCGCTGTGGCGAGATGGTCTGGCCGGCCCGGTTCTTGTAGATCTCCTTCTTGCGGCCGGTGATCCGGAAGTGGCCCCGCTCGTCGATCGAGACCAGGTCCCCGGTGTGGAACCAGCCGTCGGCGTCGAATCCGCCCTCGGCCTCGGTCGGCTGGAAGTAGCCGGGGCTGACGTAGGGCCCGCGGATGAGGAGCTCGCCGTCCTCGTCGCGCCGGCACTCGATGCCGGGCAGGGGCTTGCCGATGGAGCCCTCGACGTAGTCGCCGGGGGCGGTCATCAGGATTCCGCCGGTCGCCTCGGTCATGCCGTAGCCCGAGAGGAGCTGCACCCCGGCACGGTGGAAGGACTTGAAGACCTCCGGGTCCAGGTAGCCGGCGGCGGAAAGGCCGAAGCGGAGCCGGCCGCCGGTGAGCGCCCGCAGGTACGGGGCCGGGCTCACGGTCTCCTCCGCCTGAGCCTCGCGCGTCGCGGCCTCGTTCAGCTCCAGCCACTTCTTGGGCACGCTGATGAAGATGGTGGGCTTCACCTCCCGGAAGTCCTCGATGAGCGAGGGGGTGGCGGTGGAGCGGGCGAACACGTAGGTCGCTCCCCACCACAGGCTTCCGGTGAGCTCCAGGAACCGCCCGAAGGTGTGGTAGAGCGGCAGGTAGCAGAGGAAGGCGTCGCCCTCCCCGATCTCGGGGAGCGCCAGGCCCCGGCACAGCCGCTTCGACACGATGTTGAGGTGCGAGAAGGTGATGCCCTTGGGCATTCCGGTGGTGCCCGAGGTGTACATCACCGTGGCCAGGTCCCGGCTCCGCACCCGGCTCGCCCGCGCGGCGCGGGCCGCGTCGGCGAAGGCGCCCCCGGCCTGGTCCACCATCTGGTCCAGCGAGAGCAGGCCGTGCCGCTCGGCGCAGTCCCGGGCGAAGACCACGACGTCCCGCAGCTCCGGCAGCTGCGCCAGCGAGGGCAGCACCTTGGAGAGCTGCTCCTCGTCCTCGGCGAAGAGCACGCGCGCCCCGGAGTGGCGCAGCATGTAGACCACCTGCTCGGCCACCGCGTTGGCCGGGAGCGGCAGGTCGACGATCCCGTTCGAGAGGCAGGCCAGGTCGACCAGCGCCGACTCGAGGCGATTCTCGGAGAGGATGGCCACCCGGGCGCTCGGGTCGTCCCCGAGCAGCGCCAGCAGCCCCCGCGCCACCGAGCGGGTGCGGCGGGCCACGTCGGCCACGGTCAGGTCGTCGGGCTCGGTCCCGAGGATCCGGATGGCCACCGTGCGCGGGTCGGTCTCCTCGCGCGAGCGCAGCAGCTCCGGGAAGGTGTAGTCGGCCCGGTCGACCACCGGGACGAGCAGCCGGGTCCAGCCCTCGACCAGCTCGGGAGTCAGCGCCGAGAGGAAGGAGCGCCGGCGGACCGCGTCGAGCAAGGTGAACAAGGCGCTGCGAGCCGGCTTGCGGCCCTCGGGCAGCTCCACCTGGCCGAGCAGCGTCCCGACCAGCTCGGCGGCGCCCGACAGGTCCTGGGGCTGGACGCCGCGCAGCGTCGCCCGCGTCGCCTCGAGGAGGTCGACGCTCGCGGCTCCGCCGCGCCCCCACGAGGCGGCGAGCCGGAGCAGGGCGGGGCCGTGGGCTTCCGGGAGCATGGGCGAGCCGGATTCTAGCCCGCCCGCCTTCCCCCCGGGTGGCCCAGATGTGAGGCCCCGGCGACCGCCGCGGCGAAGGACCCGAGCATCTGGTAGGTGAGCCCCCAGATGACCAGTCCGTCCACCCGCAGGCTGGGGAGCTCGAGCTGCATCCCCTCGAATTCATAGGGATAGGGCGCCTGCCGGGAAGGGTCCAGCAGGTCGGGCACCCGGAGCCAGTGGGCGCTCGCCACCTCCTCCGAGAGGCGGAGCGAATCGGGGTCGCGCAGGAGCCCGAACACCCAGGGCTGGATGGACAGGCCCACGGCCCGGCCGCGGCCGATGGCCCGGATCTCGTCCAGGCCCCCGAGCAGCTCGGCGCCGCCCTCCAGGTCGAGACCGACCTCCTCGGCCGTCTCGCGCACCGCGGTGCGGAGCAGGCTCTCCCCGGGCTCGGCCTGCCCTCCGGGGAAGGCGACGTGGCCCGACCAGAGATCTCCCGGCCACTCGGCGCGGCGGATGAAAAGCGCCTCGAGGTCGGGCGACCCCTGCCGGAGCACCATGGCCACGGCGGCGCGGCGCGGGAGCTCCTCCGCGAGCCGGGCGGCCGGTCGCGTCCGGAGCGCGCGGCGCACCTGTTCCAGGTCGAGGCTGGGCACCCTGGGATCCTAAGGAGGGGGTGGGTCCCGGATCCAGCCCATCGGCGGCCGTCACCCGGCGACGCCACCGGCCTCGTCGAGGACCCGGCCGTCCGGAGCGACCAGGCGCACCGAGAGCCAGCGGCGGCCGTCGGCGTGGGCGGAGCAGGAGAGGCAGGGGTCGAAGGCCCGGATCCCTCCCTCGACGCGGTTCAGCAGCGCCTCGGTGAGGCGCGCCCCTCCGAGCCACCGCGCCGCGATCTGCCGCACCGCGCGGTTCATGGCGAGCGCGTTCTGGCCCGAGGCCACGAGCAGGTTCGCCCAGGTGACGAGCCCGTCGGCGTCGGTCCGGTAGTGGTGGAAGAGCGTGCCGCGCGGCGCCTCGCAGGCCCCGAGGCCCTCGCTCCGGGGCGCGCCCGGCGCGGCCAGCACCTCGCGACCCAGGATCCCGGAGTCGTCCAGCAGCTCCTCCATCCGCTCGAGGGCGTAGAGGATCTCGACCAGCCGCGCCTGGTGGGCGTGGAAGGTGGACAGGACCGCGCCGCGACCCAGGGAGCGGAACTCCCGGAGCTCCCGGTCGGCGCGCGGCGTGCCGCAGCGGGTGGCCACGTTGAGCCGCGCCAGCGGCCCGACGCGGTACATGCCGGCCGGATAGCCGAAGGAGCGGTAGTAGGGGAGCTTGAGGTAGCTCCAGGGCTCGGCCGCCTCTCCCAGGAGCTCGCGGTAGCTGGCCGGGTCGAGTCCGTCGGCGACGAGTTCCCCCTGGGCGTTGACGAGCCGCAGCCGGCCCTCGGCGTGCGACAGCTCTCCCTCCGGGCCCACCAGGGCCATGAAGAGGCTCTCGAAGCTCCCGCAGTGCGCCGCCTCCTCGGCGCGTCCCGGCAGGACCTGGCCCTTCCACCAGTCCAGGGCGCGCCCGGCCGCGGCGATCGCCCCGGGCAGTCGGGCGCGGAGCCGGTCGCGGGCGGAGGGCTCGAGCGGCCGGGTGACGCCGCCCGGGACCGCGAAGGCGGGGTGCACCCGACGGCCGCCGACCTCCGCGATGACCTCCTGGCCGAGGCGGCGCAGGCCCACGCCGTCGACCGCCAGGCCGGGCATGGCCTCATGCAGGCCGAGGAGGTTGCGGCGGGCCGGGTCCCCCTCGAGCCCGGCCACGAAGTCGGGAGCGGAGAGGTGGAAGAAGGAGAGGGCGTGGGACTGGACCAGCTGGGCGAGCTGCATCAGGTGGCGCAGCTTCCGGGCCGCCGGGGGCGGCTCGGCCCCGACGATCAGGTCGCCGGCCTTGGCCGCCGCCAGCGAGTGAGAGACCGGGCAGATTCCGCAGATGCGGGCGGTCAGGGCCGGCATCTCGCGCAGCGGCCGCCCGACGCAGATGGACTCGAACCCGCGGATCTCCGCCACCTGGACCCGGGCGTCCAGGACCTGGCCGTCCTCGGCCAGCTCGATGGTGACGCGGGCATGCCCCTCGATGCGGGTGACCGGGTCGATGACGATGCGCCGGCTCATGCGGTCACCCGAAGCGGTACCGGCCGGCGAGGTCGGGCGCGCGTCCCGCCAGCAGGCTGGAGAGGGCGGCGTGGATGAGGTCGGCGGAGGGCGGGCAGCCGGGGAGGAACAGGTCCACCTCGACCGCCTGGTGGACCGGGCGGACCCGCTCGAGAAGCCGGGGGAGGGTCGGATCCCGAGGGCCGGCCGGCCCGGCGCCCTCCCCGAAGGCGCGGCGCAGGATCGTCTCCGCACCGCCGACCGGGTCCCGCATGGCGGTGACGTTGCCGACGACGGCGCAGTCGCCCAGCGACACCAGCACCCGGCTGCGCTCCCGGGCGCGCCGCAGCAGGGAGAGGTGGTCCTCGCTCGCCACCGCCCCTTCGACCAGGCACAGGTCCACCGCCTCCGGGAACTCCTTGGCGTCGACGAGCGGCGAGTAGACGAGGTCCATCCGCCCCGCCAGGTCCAGCAACCGCTCGTCCAGGTCGAGGAGCGACATGTGGCAGCCGGAGCATCCGCCCAGCCAGAGCGTGGCCACCCGTAGCCGCGGGCCGGACGCCCCCGGGACGGGCACGGCCGCCGAGCCGCGGAGCTCCTGGGGCTCCGGGTGGGCCAGCCCCTGGGCGGCGACGGCCTTCTCGAAGAGGGCGCCGGTGGGGCAGGCGGCGACGCACTTGCCGCAGTCGGTGCAGCTGGTGCTGTCCCCCCACCGTCCCCCGCCGTCGGCGGCGATTCGGCTGCGCCAGCCCCGGCCCGAGACGCCGAGGGTGCGAGCCCCCTCGACCTCGGCGCACACCCGTACGCAGCGGGTGCACAGGACGCATCGGCCGGGGTCGAGAGCGAACCGCGGCCGGGAGGCGTCGAGCGACAGGAACGGCCTCGTTCCACCGTAGGTGACGTGGTCCACGCCCAGGTCGCGGGCCAGCGCCTGCAGCTCGCAGCGGCCGCTGGCCGGGCAGAAGGCGCACACGTGGTGGCCGCCGGCGAAGAGCAGCTCCACCACGTTGTGGCGGTGGCGCCGGAGCGCCTCGCTGGAGGTGGCGATCTCCATGCCCTCCCAGGCGCGGGTCGAGCAGGCCGGCAGCGGGCGTGGCAGCCCCTCCACCTCCACCAGGCACAGGCGGCAGCTCCCGCCGGGGGAGACGCCGTCGAGCTGGCAGAGCGTGGGGACGGCGGCGCCGCCGGCGCGGCAGGCCTCGAGGACCGTCCCGCCGGGGCGAACCGACACCGCCCGCCCGTCGACCGTCAGGTTCGGCATGCAGCTTCCTCGCTCCCGATCGATAATCACTCTACCCCGGCCGGAGAAGGGGCGTATCGTCCCCGGCCGGGCCTGCCCCGCGGCGGCGCGCGAACGGCCGGGAGCCGCCCTGCGGCGATCCGGGGTGGCGACCGGCCAGGCCCTCGCCGGCGCGGCGGCGCCCGCTAGGTCCTCGAGCGCTTCTTCCAGTAAGGCGACATCTCCAGCATGGTGCGGTGCACCAGCGGAGAGGCGACCGGGGTGAGGTGGCGCTTCCAGCCGAGGCAGGCCGCGATGTCGGCGGCGATCTCGTCGAAGCCGTGCCGCTGGTAGCGGAGCAGGCGCTGCGCCTCGGTGCTGTCGATCCAGTCGGTGGCGTACTCGGCCCGGCTGAAGGCCTCCTCCGGGAGCATCTCGATGCCCATCGCCCGCAGCAGCCGGGCCAGGTAGTCGCGGTAGGTGAGCTGGCAGCTGGGCCCGCCGCCGACGAAGAGGATGCGGCCCCAGACCTCCGGGGTGCGCAGCGCCCGGGCGAGCGCCACCGCGGCGTCGTCGGCGTGGAGGGCCTCGATGCGGTTGTCGAGGCCGATCTCGAACATGATGGGGTGCGGGTCGCGCAGGCCGATGACCGGCACGTCGGAGAGCCGGAAGATGCACCACTCCAGCCCGGACTTCCGGACCAGCTCCTCGGCCGCGATCTTGTGCTCGGTGTAGGAATCGGTGGCCTGCAGCGGGTCCTCCACCCGGCGCGGGGGCTTCTTCGAGAGCGTGTGCCCGTGCACGTCGAAGGTGGAGGTGAAGAGCAGCCCGGGCCTCGTCGCCGCCGCCTGGCAAGCCCGCACCACGTTCCGGGTGCCGTCGACGTTGACCTGCCGCGCCCGCTCCGGGTCGTCGTTGCTCCCCGGGGGGATGATGCCAGCGAGGTGGAGCACCGCCTCCATCCCCGCCGCCGCCCGCTCCACCGCCCGGGCGTCGCGGACGTCGCCCCATTGCACCTCGACCTTCCGCCCGAATCCGCGGGCGGCCTTGCGGTTGGCCGGGGTGTCGAGATCGAAGGCCCGGACCTGGTGGCCTTCGCGGAGGAGCTCCGGCAGGGCGTGCGAGCCGATGTTCCCGAAGGGGCCGGTGACGAGGACCTTCACGGGACGATGCCATAGCCCGCGCGGGGCGCGAACACAACAACCTCATCGACACCCGTCCCGACTCGTGGTTTCTTTCCCGGTCGCCAGGACCCTTCCCGCGACTGGAGAACACGCCATGGAGTACCTCTTCGATCCCGACGTCATCCACGAATGCGCGCTCGCCGGCCTGGGAAAGCCCAAGCCCGAGATGTTCGACGCCATCGCCGACGCGATGGAGGAGAGGTACCCGGGCCGGATCGACCGGTCGCAGCCCTGGATCTACAGCATCGCCGGCGGGGCCATGATCCAGATGAAGCTCTACTACGCCTCGATCATGGAGTACCTGATGATCTGGGGAACGCCCATCGGCTCGGAGGGCCACTCCGGCCGCCACGCGGTGGCCTTCTGGGACACCGTCATCGACGGCGAGACCTGGTACTACGGCGAGGGGCAGTTCGAGAAGCGGGTCTACCGGCCCGGCGACCGCATCTTCGTCGGCAAGGGGCAGGCCCGGGCCATGAACTTCACCGACGGGGTCTGGGCGGTGGAGTACGCGCGCGGGCCGCTGCCGCTTTCCGTCCCCTTCGGGCTCGCCGACGAGATCCTGAGCACGCTCGACTTCGCCACCGCCGGGCAGACGCTGGGCATCTACATGTCGCTCATCGGCCACCACTGGCGGTTGCCGCTCCCGAGCGGAGCGCCCGCCCCGGCGCTGCGGAAGGCGGCGGCGACGCTGCTCGGCGCGCTGGGGTCCAACGTCACCCGCCTTCTCCGTCCGGCGGAGCCGAACGACGAGATCCCGAGCGGCGACGGTCGGAGTACATCGCGTCCGTCGTTCGAGACACCAGCTCCACGGCTGCCCGCCGCGAGAGCAGCCGCTCCAGCACGAAAGCGCCGGCGCGGTTCCGCCAGCCGGGTATGACCACCGGGCGCCGGCCCAGGGCGGCGAGCGTCTCGCGCACGACCGGCTCCACCTCCATGACCGGAGCCGCCATCCCCCCCGCGCGGCGGGCGGCGCCGCGCTCCCAGGTGGGGGTGCGCACCTGGCCGGCGCAGCAGGCGATCACGTCGACGCCGCTGGGCCGGAGCTCCCGCCACAGCCCCTCGGCCAGCACCCGGTCGTAGGCCTTGGTGGCGGCGTAGTGGCCCACCTGCGTCGAGCCCTGGAGGCTCGCCATCGAGGTCAGCACCACGATTCCGCCCCTGCCGCGGGCGGCCAGCCGGCGCCCCATGCCGTGGCAGAGAAGGCCCACCGCCCGACAGTTGAGGTCGAGCATCTCCTCGACCGCCTCGGCCGGCAGGTCGAGGAAGGAGCCCACCGGCGAGAGGGCCGCGTTGCAGATGAGCATCCCGACGTCGATCCCGGCCACCCGGCGCAACAGCTCCGGAGGCCCGTCTCGGTTGGCGAGGTCGAGGGCGATGGGCTGAACCCGCACGCCGAACTCGCGCGCCAGCCGCGCCGAGAGGTCCTCGAGGAGCGGACGGCGGCGCGCCACCAGCACCAGGTCGAGCCCGCGCGCGGCCAGGGCCCGCGCGAAGGCCTCCCCCAGGCCGTCCGACCCGCCGGCGACGAGGGCACAGGGGCCGTAGCGGGATCGGAACGCGGCGGCGTCCTCGCGGGCCATGGACCACGCCTAGCACGTCGGCCGGCCGCTGTCCCGGGCTTGCGGAGCCTCGTGCGCGGCCCGCGCCGCATCCCGGTCGGGCCTTCGGGCCTGGCGCTAGCGACCCGTCACCAGCACCAGCTTGCCGGTGGCCCGCCGCGCGGCCAGGGCGTTCAGCGCCTCGGCCGCCCGCTCCAGCGGGTACGTCGCCGAGACCAGCGGCCTGAGCTTGCCCTCCGCCAGCCAGGCGAACAGCTGCGCCATGTTGGCCTGGTTCGCCTCCCGCTCCTGCCGGGTGAACTCGCCCCAGAACACGCCGACGATGGAGGAGCCCTTGAGCAGGGGCAGGTTCAGGGGGATCCGCGGGATGTCTCCGGCCGCGAAGCCGATCACCAGGTAGCGTCCCTTCCACCCCACCAGGCGCAGAGCCGGCTCCGCCAGGGCTCCGCCCACCGGGTCGTAGACCACGTCGACTCCCCTGGCGCCGGCGAGCCGCTTGACGGCGTCGCGCCAGTCCTCCCGCCCGTAGTTCACGAGCTCGTCGGCGCCGCGCCCACGGCACACCTCGAGCTTGGCGTCGGTCGAGGCCGCAGCGATCACCCGTGCCCCGAGGAGCTTCCCCAGCTCGACCGCCGACAGCCCCACCCCGCCGGCCGCGCCCAGAACCAGCAGCGACTCGCCGGCCTGCAGCCGGGCCCGGTCCTTGAGCGCGTGGTAGGAGGTGCCGTAGGCCATCGCGAAGGAGGCGGCCACCTCGAAGCCGAGCCCGGGCGGAAGGGAAAAGACGTTGCCGGCCTCCGCCACCATCTCCTCGGCGTAGCCGCCCCAGGGGGAGAAGGCCACGACCGGGTCCCCGGGCTCGAGTTCCCGGACCTCGGAGCCCACCTCCTTGACCACGCCCGAGACCTCGCTCCCGGGCGAGAAGGGCATGGGCGGCTTGAACTGGTACTTGCCCGCGATCACCAGCACGTCGGGGAAGTTGACGCCGCACGCCCGCACCGAGACGGCCACCTGCCGGGGGCCCGGCCGGGGAGACGGGACCTCCTCGACCACCAGTGCATCGGGGGGCCCGAAGGCCTTGCACAGAACGGCTCTCATGGAGGGCGAGAGGAAAGCACGTTCCGGGGGAGGGTGTCGACGGCGGGCCGGACCCCTTTTCGCGACCGGTCGAGGCCGAGGTGGGGCATCATCCCGGGCCGGTGGACGCCCCCCTCCCGCGAGCGCGAGCCGGATCCTGGCGGTGGTCGCCGACGACCGCCGAGCGGGTGCGCCGGAGGCTCGAGGAGGCCGGGGTCCTGCTGCGCAGCCACGGCGAGTCGAGGCCCGGCGCCGCCGGGCGGAGGTGAACGGATGCCGAAGACCTTCCTGGTGGTGGCGGTGGCGGCCCTGTCGGCCTCGGTCGGCGAGACCCTGCTCGCCTACGGAATGCGGAGCTTCGGCGACCGCGACTGGTCGAGGCCGTCGCAGTGGCTCGAGCTGGTGCTGGTGGTGGTGCGCAACCGCCACGTGATGCTGGGGGTGCTGTTCCTGGCCGGCTTCTTCTTCCTCTACCTGGCGGCGCTCTCCTGGGCCGACGTCAGCTTCGTCACCCCGCTCACCTCCCTGTCCTTCGTCTTCGGGGCCATCCTCGCCAAGGTGGCGCTGGGGGAGGACGTCGGACGTTGGCGCTGGATCGGCGTCGCCGTGATCGTGCTGGGGATCTCCCTCTTCGCCCTGGATGGACGGCCGCGTACCATCGGGACCGCGGCCGGCGCCGCGGCCGAGGTGGAGCGGCGTTGACGGCGGCGAGCCCGCCGCGGATCGCGACTGCGCTCTAGAAGCGGAAGGCCAGGGCCAGCCCCGCCCCGCCGGGGCGCACCGGACCGGGCGCCCACCCGACCGCCGGCGGGGGCTCGGGGGCCTCGATCTCGCCGGTGCGGTAGCGCCGCAGGTCGCCGATGAGCGCGGTGGGCTGGGTGAGGATCTGGAGCTCGCCGATGCCGACGCCGAGGGCGAAGGTGATCCCGGCCGCCGGCCAGCGGTGGTAGTAGAGCCCGATGAACAGGCCGATGCCGAGGTTCACCACCACGTTGCCGACGTGGGCCAGGATCCCGGAGGCGAAGGCCTCGCTGTCGGCGCCCCGCCGCAGCGCCGCCTCGGCCTCCGCCAGCACCGCGCAGCGCTCGCCGGGCCCGGCCGCCAGCTCCGCCATCCGGGGTGCGTCGGAGATGACCGTGAGCGGCAGGAGCAGCGACGGGAGCAGCGCCAGCGCGCTGGAGGCCGACCCGATGATCAGGATGCTCCGGCCGACCGGGTCGCTGGTGAAGGGAACGGCGACCAGCTGCCCGACCGTCAGCGCCGAGTAGCCGATCTGGAAGGACCGCGTCCAGAGCAAGGCGGCAGGCCGCTCCGCCTCCAGCCGCGACAGGATGAAGGCGATCCGGGCGTCCGCCGGGACGGCCTCGAGACGCGGCTCGGCCCCGGCCATCGCCGGGCAGGTCTGCGCCCGGGCGCCCGAGGCCGAGAGCAGCGCGGCGGCGAGGAGGAGAGAGGGCGCGACTCTCATCCGTCACCGATCCGGGGCGGGCCCATTCTCGCGGAGTATCCCGTTTCGGGCCGGCCGAGTCGAAGGGAAACGCCGGCTGCGCTATGCTCCGCCGATGCCGCTCGCCGCCGCGGTCGCCGGCTGGGTCCTGGTCTCGAGCTTCCCGCAGGGCCAGCTCTACCGCAGTGCCGACCGGAACGCGCCGGCGATGGCGCTCCGGGCCGAGGGCCGGATCGACGCCCCGCCCTGGGCGGTGGCCGAGGTGCTGATGAACGGCTGGCTCCATCCCGGGGTGATGCCGCACCTCCTGGAGCGCCGGGTGGTGGCGGCCGAGCTCTGCCAGGCGGGCGCCGGCGACCTGCCTGGCTGCCGTCGGGTCTGGGTCTACGAGCGCTACCGACCGCCGCTGGCGGGGGACCGCGACTACACCTACCGGATCGAGGTGGCCCACGACCACCTGGCCGATGGCGGCGGCTTCGCCTTCACCTGGGAGCTCGACGACCAGCGCGGCCCGCCGCCGCCGCCCGGGGTGGTCCGCATGCGCTTCAACAAGGGAGGGTGGTGGCTCTCCCCGGACCACCAGGCCACGCGCTACGGCTACCGCATCGCCGTGGACCCGGGCGGATCGGTGCCGGCCTGGCTCGTGAACCTCGCCAACAAGGGGAAGGTCCCCGAGATCGTGGCCGCGGTGGAGGAGGCGGCGAGGAGGCTGGTGCAGAGGAGGGCGGCCGCGTCGCCGCCGTGAGGCCGGCGGGCGGGCGCGCCAAGGCGCGTGGCCGCACCGGAGAGGAGGAGCCGCATGCTGAAGGGATACACGCTGCCGCGCACCCCGCTCGGGAGATCCAGCATCGTCCCGCACCCGCCCTGGCACTACGCCGGCGACTGCCTGGCGGTCGAGTTCCGCGGTGACCCGGCTGCGGTGCGGGCCTTCCTGCCCGAGGGGCTCGCCCCAGCCGAGGGAGACGACCGGAACCGCTGCTGCGCCTACTTCGTCGAGTGGCAGGCCTCCACCGAGGGAGGCGAGGAGCTGCTCGATCCGGTGCGCAGCCAGTACCGCGAGACCATCGTGCTGCTCTCGGCGCTCCGCGGCGGGGAGCCGGTGGCCTTCTGCCCGTTCATCTTCGTCGACCAGGACGTCTCCCTGCTGCGCGGCTGGATCCAGGGGTGGCCGAAGCTCCTGGGGAGCACCCGCATCACCCGGCACGTGCCCATCCGCTCGCCGGCCTCGCCCGCGCTCGCCCCCGGCGGCCGCTTCGCCGCGACCCTGGCCTACCAGGATCGCCGGCTGGCGGAGGCGGTGGTCACGCTGCGCGAGACCGCGCCGGGGCTGCCGCGGCCGGGCTTCGCCCGGACGGTGAACGTCCGGCACTTCCCCAACCTGACGGCCGGGAAGCACGACGCGCCCGCCCTCCACGAGCTGGTGCAGCTCCGCTCGCGCGATGCCTCGTTCTCGACCGTCTGGAAGGGGGAGGCGAGCCTCGTCTTCCACGACCACCCGTTCCTGGAGCTGCCGGCGCTGCGCCCGGTGGCGGTCGATGCGGGCTACCGCTTCTCCTTCGCCATGACGGTGGACGACCTGGTGGTCCTGCAGGACCTGCGGCGGCCCTGACGTCGGCGAAGGAGCGCACTGGCGGCCGCTCGCCGTCGGCCCCGGACTTGAGCCAGATCAGGTCCCGGGGCCGCTTCACACCTTATAGTCGCGAGGAATCGAACGGCCGGGAGCCCAAGGGAGGGGGTCTCCTGACTGGCGTCCCGGCGCGCCCAGACGACTGGTGAAGCGTGGTCCTCCGGCCGGGTCCGGAGGCCGGGGCGAGGGTCGGCGCCGGCCCTCGGCCAACCTACAGTCCAGGGGCGAGACTGCCGGGAGCAGGTCATGGGCAAGAAGGGCTGGGTCGTCACCTTCGCCGGAGTGGGGATCAACCTCGCGCTCGGCATCCTCTACGCGTGGTCGGTCTTCAGCAAGCAGCTCACCGAGCCGCTCGAGCGGGGCGGCTTCGGCTGGACGCGGACCCAGGCCACGCTGCCCTACACCATCGCCATCGCCTGCTTTGCCTTCATGATGGTCCCCGCCGGAAGGCTGCAGGACCGCCTCGGCCCGCGGGTGATCGCCACCGCCGGCGCCATCCTCTGCGGCCTGGGGCTCGTCGTGGCGAGCTTCGCCAGCCCCGCGACCTCACTCCCGGCCATGGTCGGCTTCGGACTGCTGGCCGGCACCGGCATCGGGCTCGGCTACGCGGCGGCGACGCCGGCGGCGGTGAAGTGGTTCCCGCCCGAGAAGAAGGGGCTCATCACCGGGCTGGTGGTGGCCGGCTTCGGCCTGGCCCCGGTCTACATCGCGCCGCTCTCCAAGTACCTGCTGGGCGCCCACGGCGTGGCCAGCTCCTTCCGGATCCTCGGGATCGCCTTCCTGGTGGCGACGGTGCTGCTGGCGCAGTTCATCGCCAACCCGGCCTCCCCGGCCGCCCCGGTCAAGAAGGCCGGGAGCGCCGCGCCGGCCGCCGACGTCGACGCCACCTGGCGCGAGATGCTCAAGACCCCCTCCTTCTACTCGCTGTACCTCCAGTACGCCTGCGCGGCCACCGCCGGCCTCATGATCATCGGCCACCTGGCCAAGATCGTGACGGTCCAGTCCGGCAACGCCATCAAGACCGGCTTCCTGTTCGTGGCGCTGCTGGCGATCTTCAACGCCGCCGGGCGGGTCGCCGCCGGCGTGGTCTCGGACCGCATCGGGCGGATGATCACCATCGCCTTCGTGTGCCTGTTGCAGTCGATCATCATGTTCAGCTTCTCCAACCTCTCCACCTTCGGCGGCTTCCTGATGGGTGCGGCGGTGGTGGGCTTCAACTACGGCGCCTGCCTCTCCCTCTTCCCGGCGACCACCGCCGACTACTGGGGAACCAAGAACCTGGGGCTGAACTACGGCATCCTCTTCACCGCCTGGGGCGTGGGAGGGGTCTTCGGGCCCATCCTGGCCGGCCGCATCGCCGACGCGCAGGGCTCCTACGGGACGGCCTTCGAGATCGCCGGCGGCCTGCTCATCTGCGCCGCCTTCCTGGCCATGACCAGCTACATCTACGTCTCGGTCGACCTGTCGGCGAAGGAGATCACCGTCAAGATCGGGCCCAAGGCCAAGAAGGGGGCGAAGCCGGTTCCGGAGATGCAGGACGGCAAACCGGCGTAGCGGCCGCCTAGCCGCACTCCTTCTCGACCAGCTCGAGCTCGCAGTCGAGCTCGAGCGCGAACCGGCCGCGCCTCAGGGGCTTGAGGCGGACGTCCGGGCACTTCTCGGCGAGGCGCCGGCGCAGCAGGATGAGCCGGCTCTCCAAGTTGTCCTTCACCGGGGGAAGGCCGAGCCCGGGGTCGAGCCGCAGCTCGCGGTTGCTGAACTCGCGGCGCCCCTCCCGCCGGTGAAGGTCCAGCAGCTTCCAGAGGATCTTCCCGGGCACGTTGCGGACGAGGTACTCCCCGTCCATGAAGACGCAGTCGTCGTTCCGGTAGTAGCGGAAGGACCTCCGCCGCGGCGGTGACGCGGCGCCGGGAGCGGCGGGGCGCGGCGCCTCGCCCGTCACCGGCTCGCCGCGGGCCCGGGTCATCCGCTCGATGCCCAGCGCCACCTGGTTGCCGACGATCTGCAGGAAGGCCTCGTCCCACTCGCCGAAGCGAAGCGGGTCGCGGCTCTCCACCGCCAGCACCCCCACCAGCCGGTCGCCGACCAGGAGCGGCAGGGCCAGCTCCGCCTGGGCGTCGGGCAGGCCAGGGAGCGGCAGCTCCGGCGACAGCGAGGCGGCTCCCCCGCACTCCACCACCCGCTGGCGGACGGCCCGCCCGTACCGCAGCTCCGCCCCGACGCCCGACACCCGGATCATCCGGCGCCGCGCCGCCACGGTGCCCGCGATCCCCTCGCCGACCCGCACCTCGGCGCCCACCCCGCGCCGTCCGTAGCCGCGGCTGGCGCGCGCGACCAGGCGCTCGGCCGACCCCTCGGGGAGGAGCAGCATCGAGTGCGAGAAGCCGAGCAGCTCGTCGAGGGCCTCGAGCGTGCCGGCCAGGAGCCCCTCCAGGTCCCGGGCGCGGTTGATCCGCTCGGAGACCGCCTGCAGGCCGCGCAGCTCGGTGAGGGGGCCGGTGGCCGGCGCG
>Ga0079037_100000547_pt1 | contig 17469 bp, 19 predicted proteins | sample Mud3Dept4metaG_FD_71479 | JGI IMG/M metagenome (GOLD analysis project Ga0079037, IMG submission 71479) | Freshwater wetland microbial communities from Ohio, USA, analyzing the effect of biotic and abiotic controls - Mud 3 Core 4 Depth 4 metaG | ecosystem: Environmental > Aquatic > Freshwater >... | reverse complement strand
GGAGCGATCAGCCTGCTCGCCCGACCCCCGGCGCTCGAAAATATTCGGCCGATGCTGTGGCGACGCGGGCTCATCGATCTTCCCGAGGCAGAGATACGGAACGGATATCCATGGTGGAGGCGGGTGAGCTTCTGGTTTGGGGCCGTTGTGGCCGTTTTCATCATCATTTATGTCATCTTCTGGTAGAGACGTGATCGGGGTCCGGGAAGAGAAATAAGGAGGGAAAATGCCAGGACCGGGAAGTCAGTGGATCGGGGAGGAAGAGGTCAAAGAGATCCTCGACGTCATGTCGTCCGGACACCTTTTTCGCTACGGGAGCCTTGAGGATCCCGGGTTTAAGCACAAGGTGTACTCGTTCGAGAAGGAATTCGCCGCTTGTTGCGGCCTCAAATATGCGCTGGCCACGAGTTCCGGCACCGCGGCTCTCCTCTGCGCGCTCAAAGCCGTGGGCATCGGGGAAGGAGACGAAGTCATCGTCCCGGCTTACGCCTTCATCGCCACTTATAGCGCCGTCATCTTTGCCGGGGGCATCCCCGTCCTTGCCGAGATCGACGAGAGCCTCTGCCTCGACCCGGCTGATATCGAGCGCCGGATCGGCCCGAAAACCAAGGCGATCATGCCCGTGCACATGCTGGGCAACCCGTGCGATCTGGAGGCGATCACGGCAGTCGCTGACAAACTTGGTCTCCCTGTGATCGAAGATGCCTGCCAGGCCAACGGCGCCTCCTATAAGGGACGCAGGCTGGGAGGAAAGGGAGTCATGGGGGCCTTCTCCCTGAACATATTCAAGACCGTGACCGCCGGCGACGGCGGTGTTGTGGTGACCGACGACGAAGATCTCTACCGGAACGCCTTCGGTTTCCATGACCAGGGTCATTCTCCGCTCCGGGGCGGAGTCGAGGTCGGCCGGAGAAGCGTCCTCGGCCTGAACTTCCGGATGAACGAGCTGACCGGAGCAGTAGCCCTAGCCCAGCTCAGAAAGCTCGACCGGATCATCGCCGTCCTGCGGGAAAAGAAACGGCAGTTCAAGGAATCGATTACCGGCATCGAGGGGATGAAGTTCCGCACGCTCAACGACCCGGGAGGGGAGTGCGCGACGCTCTGCACAGTCATTTTCGACAGCCCTGAAAGGGCCGCCCGTGTAAGCCGGAAACTGGGCACCACGACCGTCAACCGCAGCGGCTGGCACGTCTATTCCAACATGGAACACATCAATCGCTACTTGCGGGACCGAGGCTTGCCCCACGGGAAAGGGGCCTACCCCCGGACGGACGACATCTTGAGCCGGGCCATAAACCTCAGCGTCGGGGTCGTCGATGCGGGGCTGGGCGCGGCCTTTGGGATCAATATCGATTCTTCCAAAGAGGAGATCCGCGAGACGGCCGCGCGGTTCCGCGAGGCCTGCCGCTGACACGACCCAGACCCGTCTTCAAGGTATCACAGAGGCGGAGATACACTCAGTATCTCTTAGTGTTTGACAGAATCGGCGTTATCATTATAATTCAAGGTGTCGTCCCGCGATAAGCTCTGTAAACCCGTTTGAGCCGAATGATCTGGGAGGAGGAGTTACGTCATGAAATTCGGGAGCCTGAAGGCCGTTCTGGATTTCGCCATCCGGCGCGAGGAAGAAGCCGCCAGGAATTATGGCCGGTTATGCCGGATCGCAACGGACCAGGGGGCGATAAAGCTCCTCTCTGACCTTCAGCACGAAGAGAGAAACCACAAGAGAATCCTCCAGGGCATTTCCAAGGTCGGAAAGCGCGTCCTGGCCGCCAAGGACGTGAAGGACCTGATGATCAGCGACTATCTCATCGAGGAGCCCCTGACTCCGGAGATGAACTTTCAGGACCTTCTGATTTTCGCGGCCAAGAAAGAAAAAAAGGCCGTCGAGCTCTATTCCGACCTGGCCAGGAAGTCCCAGACCGGGGAGCAGAAGGCGCTGTTCGAGTTCCTGGCCAAACAGGAAAAAGCCCACAAGCTGCGCCTCGAACTCGAGTATGAAAAGCACGTCCTCTGGGAGGACTGAGCCTCTCCCGGGGCATCTGTTGATTTGATACCGGCAAGGAGAAAAGTCATGGAAAAATGGGAATGTACGGCCTGCGGCTACATTTACGACCCCGAGAAGGGGGATCCCGACAACGGCATCGCTCCCGGCACTCCGTTCGAGAGCCTTCCCGACGACTGGGTATGCCCTCAGTGTGGAGTCGCCAAGGAGTTTTTCCAGAAACTGGCATGAGGGCGGCCGCGGCGCCCGCCCGGGGGGGAATGGGATGAGAGCTGTAATCATAGGCAACGGTTTGGCGGGGACCATGGCCGCCAAGACATTGAGGGAACTGGATTCCCAGGTCGAGATCGTGGTTTTCGCCGAGGAGAAGTACCCCTACTATCCTCGGCCCAACCTCATCGAGTATGTCGCCGGCAAGCTTCCCTATGAGAGGATCTTCGCTTTCTCCGAGGAATGGCACGTCCGGCAGAAGATCGACATCCGGCTCGGGACTCCGGTCCGCAGGATCCACCCGCAGTCGGGGGAGGTCGAATTGGACGGCGGCCGCCGCGAGCCCTACGATACCCTGCTCGTCGCCAACGGAGCCTCCTCCTTCGTCCCCCCGATCAAAGGGTCGGCGACCCGGGGTGTTTTTTCCCTCCGAACTCTGGACGATGCCAAGGCCATCCTCGATTCCCTCCATGACCATCGCCGGGTGGTCGTCATCGGGGGCGGGCTCCTGGGGCTGGAGATCGCCCGGGCGGTCCGGTCCCAGGGGGCCGAGGTCGAGGTCGTGGAATTCTTCGACCGTCTGTTGCCCCGCCAGCTTGATGTCCAGGGGGCCTCGCTCCTGCGCAGCCAGGTCGAAAGCCTGGGGATTCGAGTCCGGCTGGGGGTCACCACGGAAGAGATCCTTGGTCCGGACGAGATCACTGGGATCCGGCTCAAGGGCGGAGCGGAAATCAGCGCCGACATGGCCGTCGTCGCCGCCGGCGTCCGGCCGAACCTCGACCTTCCCCGCGACGCCGGACTGGCCGCGGACCGCGGCCTGGTGGTCGATGACCGGCTGCGGACGAGTCACCCCCGGGTGTTCGCGGCCGGCGACGGCATCCAGCATCGAGGCAAAGTGTACGGCATCATCCCCGCCTCTTTCGACCAGGCTCGCGCGGCCGCCTACAACATGCTCGGCCAGGAAAAAAAATACGAGGGCACAATCCCCGCCAACACTCTCAAGGTCGTCGGCCTGTACGTGACCTCCCTGGGCCTCGCGACGCCGGAAGGCCAGGGATACGAAGAAATCCGGAAAATCAAAAAAGAGGAGGGGATCTACAAGAAGGTCGTCCTCCAGGACGGCGTCCTGGTCGGCGCCATCTGGATAGGGACGAAAAAAGGGATCAGCGAGATCGCCCGCGCCGTGACCGCGAAGATCAAGGTCAATCAATGGATAAATACCCTCCTCGACGACAGCTTCGATTTCTCCGTTCTGTGATCCTCCGATCGGCCGGGTTCGTCCTTGGGTGCCTGATGGTCCTCGGGCCGGCGGCCGCGCAGGATAATCTCCACGGCTATTTTTCCGCCGGTTATGAAAACGGGCGGAAAGAGGCCGCTTCTCCCGAAGGGACGTTCGGGGGGGTTCAGGCGGGTCTTCTGTTCACCGGAACGACTTCCAACATCCTCACCTACGACCTCGAGGTCCGGTTCCGCTCCGAGAGCCGGCTGGACATCGAGGAGGCCTGGGTAGGCTTCGCCCCCTCTTCCTCCTTCGTGCTGAAGCTGGGCTTCTATCTCGTTCCCTTCGGTAAGTACAACACGGCCAACCGCCCCCAGCAGAACCCTTTTATCCAAACACCCCTGCCGCAGGCGAATCTCTACCCGCAGAGCTGGCGGGACATCGGAGCCCTGGCGGAAGGCAAATGGGGTCCCCTGGGTTTCTCCGCCTACCTGGGGAACGGGCTGAGCGAAGGCAAGGACCTTGGAGACGGCCAGCAGTTCAAAGACAACAACGGCGACACGGCCGCGGGAGGCCGGCTCTCGCTCATGCTGAGCCAGAGTCTTGCGCTCGGGGTCTCTTATTATCGCGGCCGGTATGACGACGAAGGCCGAAGAAACCTCGAGCTCCGAGCGGCCGACATCGGCTGGAAATCCGATTACTTCCTGGTGACCTATGAGTATGAGAAGGCCTATCTCGATAATCCTGAGGGATACGCCCGCGGCTCGGCCGACGGCCATTTTGTTCTCGCTTCCCTGACTCTGGGGCAATTCAGCCCCCTGGTCAGCTATCAGACTCTTGTCTACAAAGATCCTTATCATGGGGAGGATTCCGTTCCCGCCGGCATAGACAAGGATATCAGCCGCTGGGCGGTCGGGCTGGTTTATTCGCCGGTTTCCAATTTCATGGTCAAGGTCGAATACGACTTCAACAGAGAGGCGGCGGTGAAGCTCGACAATGACATGATCCAGGCCCAAGTCACGTTCCTGTTCTGAATGAACGGTGAGCAGAGAAAGGAATCATATGGCCAATGTTGTCGTTCTCGGGACCCAGTGGGGGGATGAAGGCAAGGGCAAGATCGTCGACCTGCTGGCGCCTTCGTTCGATGTGATCGCGCGCTATCAGGGGGGCCATAACGCCGGCCACACGGTCTGCCTGGCCGGCCGGAAGTTCGTCCTCCATCTCATCCCCTCCGGCATCCTACATCCCGGGAAGCTGTGCGTCATCGGCAACGGCGTCGCCTTCAGCCCCGCGGCCTTCCTGAAGGAGGCGGCGGCCCTCGAGGAGTTCGGGATCTCTTTCGCCGACCGTCTGGTCATCAGCCGCGGGGCGCATCTCATCCTTCCCTACCACCCGATGGTCGAGAGAATCGCCGAGGACAGGAAGGGCGTCCTGAAGATTGGGACGACGAACCTGGGGATCGGGCCTTCCTATGAGGACAAAGCGGCCCGCTGCGGCATCCGCGTCGGAGACCTTCTCGACCTCGAGGTCTTCCGGGGAAAGCTCTTTGCCAACGTGGCCGAGAAGAACGTCCTTTTCCGGGCGGCGGGCCTCCCGGCGCTCGACGGCGAAAAAATCTATGAGGAGTTCGCCGGGTTCGCTTCCCGGATTTCGCGGCACATCGGCGATGTTTCCCTCCTCCTTCACCAGAAGATGAGGGAAGGGAAGGCGGTCCTGTTCGAGGGCGCCCAGGGCGCGCTCCTGGACATCGACCACGGCACCTACCCCTTCGTCACGTCGTCCAATTCGACGGCCGGCGGAGTTGCTACGGGATTGGGAATCGGCCCGACCTGGATTGACGAGGTCCTGGGAGTCGCCAAGGCCTATACGACACGGGTGGGAAGCGGCCCGTTCCCGACCGAGAGCCTCGATGAGAGAGGCCGCCTCATCTCGGAGCGGGGTCACGAGTTCGGCGCCACCACGGGCCGGCCCCGCCGCTGCGGCTGGTTCGACGCCCCGGCCGTAGCCTACAGCTGCCGCATCAACGGAATCGAACGCATCGTCTTGACGAAGCCCGATATCCTGGACGCGCTCGAGGAGATCCCGGTCTGTGTCGGCTATGAGTACAAGGGATCGAGCTTGAATGTCTTTCCCCCCGAACCCTGGATCCTGGAAAAGGTCGTGCCCCGGTACACGATCATGAAGGGGTGGAAGTCGCCGATCCATAACCTGACCGACCGGAGCCTTCTTCCGGCCGCGTTCAATGACTACGTCCGGTTCATCGAGGATGCGGTTGAGGCCAGGGTCTGCCTCATTTCGACCGGCGTCGAGAGGAAGGATTCACTGCTCATCGACGAGGAACTCGAAGGCCTGGTCGACCTCGATCGGATAAAACAGGGATTGACTTAGGACGCTTTCGGGCGGGGATCCCGAAAAGGAGAGCGGAATGAGAATCGGCTCGCGCACGAAACTGGATGACCTGCTCAGGAAATATCCGTTCCTCCTGGATTTCCTGGCCGGCCTGTCTCCTCGTTTTGGCAAGCTTCGGAGCCCGGTCATGCGGAAGACGATCGGCCGGGTGGCGACCCTCGGGCAGGTAGCCGGCTTCGGCGGCCTGCCTGTTCCCGAGCTTCTCCGCAAGATCCAGGCGGAGATCACGAAGACGGCCAAAGAGGACGTCGAAGTCGAAGCCGGGGATGCCCCGCCGGAGCCCATCGACGCCAAGGAAGCCCGGCTGGAAGTGCTCAAGGACATCATCCGGGAGCTTCACGAGGGCGGCGACCTGGAGGAACAGAAGAAGCGCTTTGCCGACCTGATCCAAGATATCAATCCGACCGAAATCGCGGAGATGGAACAGAAGTTGATCGAGGGCGGCCTCCCCGAGGAGGAGGTCAAGCGTCTGTGCGATGTCCACGTCCAGGTTTTCAAGGAATCCCTGGAAGGCCGGCCGGTTCCCTCGGCGATCCCCGGACACCCGCTCCACACCCTGATGGAAGAAAACCGGGGCCTCGAGAAAATTCTGGCCGAGTGGAGAGCGCTCCTCGACAGGATCGACCCGAAGGACGGCGGCGTCAGCCTGGAAAAAGTGCGGGACGAGGTCAAGTCGGCGATCGAGGAAATCGCCCTGGTGGAGAAGCATTATCTCAAGAAAGAGAACCAGCTTTTCCCTATCCTGGAGTCGAAAGGAGTCAGCGGCCCATCCAAGGTCATGTGGGCGATCCATGACGATATCCGGATGATGATCCGGGAGTTGCGGGGATTCCTCGTCGACGAGAAAGACGCCGATCTCGTGGCCCTGGGAAAGCGCCTTTCCGAGATGATGGCCGACATGATCTATAAGGAAGAGAAGATCCTTTTTCCCATGAGCCTGGAATCCCTGGAAGAAAAGGATTGGGCGCGGGTGAAGAAAGGGGAGGAGGAGATCGGCTATGCCTGGATGGGTCCGGGCGGCGACTGGAAGCCGGAGGCTGCCGAGGGGGAAGTGACTCCAGCCCCTTCCTACCGCCGGCTCGCGGAGACGTTGGAACTCGACACCGGCGCGCTGACTCCCGAGCAGGTAAACCTTCTTCTCAAAAACCTCCCCGTCGATGTCACGTTCGTGGACGAGTCAGACACGGTCCGCTATTTTTCGGCCGGAGCCGAGCGGATATTTCCGCGCAGCCCGGGAATCATCGGCCGGAAGGTCCAGAACTGCCACCCGCCGGCAAGCGTCCATGTGGTCAGCCGCATCCTCGAGGCCTTCCGGACGGGTGAGCGGGACGTGGCCGAGTTCTGGATCCAGTCGAGGGACCGGTTCATCCATATTCGGTATTTTGCGGTCCGGGATAAAACCCGCACCTACCGGGGGTGTCTCGAGGTCAGCCAGGATGTCACGGTTGCCCGTAGCCTTCAGGGCGAAAGGCGCCTCTTGGATTGGAAATAAGATCACCATAAAGGAGGTTTGTCATGCCAGCCAAAGCCAAGAAAAAGGCCGTCCGGAAAACGAAAAAAGGAGAGGCCTACACGTGCGGAATCTGCGGCTACCGCATCATCGTCGATGAAGCCTGCGGCTGCGCGGAGGAGCATGTCCTTCTCTGCTGCGAGCAGCCGATGAAGAAGGCCTGAGAGTCAGGGAGTCCGGCCCGCGATCGGGCCCGGCCGGCCCCGCCGGAGACCGAGTGGCGCGTCTCCCAAATAGCTTATCCTTGTGACGATTCATCATTGCCGCGCCACCGCGGGGGAGTTTGAGGGGGAGGGCGTCGTCCCCCAGGAGGTGAGGAATGGGTGGATTATTCTTTTCTTTCGTTGACGTTTTCGCCGAGGATAAGTACGCGGGAAACCAACTGGCCGTCGTGCGTCCGGCCAAAAGCCTGGAAACGGAGGCCATGCAGAAGATCGCCCGGGAGTTCAATTTCTCGGAGACGGCGTTCATCCTGGGCGGCCGGGCGCGCCGCGGAGGATTTGATGTCCGGATTTTCACGCCGGCCCGGGAGCTTCCCTTTGCCGGCCACCCGACGCTCGGGACGGCCTTCGTGATCCAGCAGGACCTGATCAAAGAGCCGGTGCCGAAAGTCGTCCTCAACCTTAAAGTTGGACCCATCCCCGTCACCTTTTCCTATCGCGGCCGCAAGCCCGACGTCCTCTGGATGAGGCAGATCGCGCCGCGGTTCGGCTTGCCGCTCGATCCCGGCCGTGTGGCACCGGTCCTGGGCTTGAGGCCGGACGACCTGGACTCGAGGTTCCCGGTCCAGGAAGTCTCGACCGGTATCCCGTTTGTCATCGTTCCCGTCCGGACCCTGGCGGCGGTGAAAAAAAGCGTCCTCAGGCCGAACCGTCTGGCCGGGCTGACCGCCGACGAAGGAAAGGCGTTCCTCTTGTTCTCTCCCGAGGTTTATCGACAAGGGAACGACCTTAACGCCCGGGTTTTCGCCTATGGCTACGGAGTCGGAGAGGACCCGGCCACCGGAAGCGCCAACGGCTGTCTCGCCGGCTATCTGGTCCGCCACCGCTACTTCGGCGGGCCGCGGGTCGATATCCGGGTCGAGCAGGGGTATGAGATCGGACGCCCCTCGCTCCTCCTTCTGAGGGCCGAGGAGAAGAAGGCAAAGATCGACGTCCAAGTCGGCGGCCGGGTCATCCCGGTGGCGAGGGGAAGGCTCGTTTAACGGAGGCCGGCCGGAATACCTTACTAATCCTATATAATTATGGTATATTAAGAATAAGGAGTAGGAGAGATAACCCACCAGGGACCTATGAGGCCCTGAGACGCATGGATAGGAATGATGCAGCGATGATAAAAGACCTCGCGGTCATGATCGCCGGCCGGGCCGGAGACGGCGTGCTGTTCACGGGCAACGTCCTGGCCAGGCTGCTCAAGCGTCACGGCTGGGAGATCGTCACCTCCCGGGATTTTCCTTCCAACATCCGGGGCGAGGCCACCTGCTATACGGTCCGGGCCTCTTTGGACAAGATCTATGGGCAGGGTGACCGAGTGAACATCCTCCTGGCTTTTGACTGTGAAGCGATCCTGGCCCATCTTCCCGAGATGGCCGAGAACGGGATTGTCTTCTGCGATGGTCAAGGTGTAGCCGCGCCGTCTCCGGAGCAGGCGCGGGGCAAGACCTTCCACCGTCTCTTCCTCCGGACTCTGGCCAGGGAGCAGTTCGGCCAGGAAATATACAAGAACGTCATCGCCCTCGGCGCTTTGAGCTATGTCCTGGACCTCGACCCCTTGCTCCTGGACGGGATCATCTCCGAGATGTTCCTGAAGCGGAAGGGGGAAGAGGTCGTCCACAAGAACATCCAGGCGGCGCGCTCCGGCTACGAGAAGGCCCGGGAGATCACCGCCGAGAAGGAACGCCATCCGCTGACCAGAAGGCCCGACGAAAACCGGATTCTCATCTCCGGAGACGAGGCCATCGGGTTCGGTGCTCTGGCGGCCGGCTGCCGCTATTTCGCCGCCTACCCGATCTGCCCGGCCTCCGAGATCTGGCAGTGGCTCGTCCATTATCTGGCGGACTTCGGCGGAGCCGTTGTTCAGACCGAGGACGAGCTGGCTTCTCTCAACATGGCGCTCGGAGCCTCTTTCGCCGGCGCCCGGGCGATGACCAGCACTTCCGGGCCCGGGGCCTCCCTCATGATGGAGGCTTTCAGCCTGGCCGGCATGGCCGAGATCCCCGTCGTCATTGCCCATGTCCAGCGTCTGGGGCCGTCGACCGGAATGCCGACGAAAACCCAGCAGGGAGATGTCCTCCAGTGGATCTTCGGCTCGCACGGCGAATTCCCCCGCATCGTCCTCGCCCCCGGCACGGTCGGGGAGTGCTTCGACCTGACGGTCGGGGCCTTCAACCTGGCTGAAAAATACCAATGCCCGGTCATCATTCTCACCGAGCTCGACATGGGCCAGGATTACCGCACGTCCAGGGCCTTCGATTTTTCCCAGGTTCGGATCGATCGCGGCAAGCTCCTGACGCCGGAGGTTCTCCAAAATATCCCGGATTTCAAGAGGTACGCGATCACGGACGACGGCATCTCGCCCCGCGCCCTCCCTTCCTGGAAGAACGGTGTCCATCTGGTCGAAAGCCTCGAGCACGATGAAAAGGGCTATCGGGACGAAGACCCCCTGAACCGCCGTCGGATGATGGAAAAACGGATGCGCAAGCTGGACCCTGCCGCCGCCGACCTTTTCCCGCCCAAGACCTGGGGGTGCCAAAAAGCCGAGGTCGGCTTCATCGGGTTCGGCTCAACCCTCGGCGCGATCCTCGAGGCCGTGGATGAGCTGAGGGCCAAGAATATCGCCTCCCGGTTCCTCCAGCTCCGGACCCTCTGGCCCTTCCCGGCCGCGGAAGTCCGCGAATTCCTGGCGGAAAGCCGGGAGCTCTTCGTCGTCGAACATAACTTCACCGGTGAGCTGGCCACCCTGATCAGAAGCCAGGTCAGCCCGTGCTCCGAGATCAAAAGCATCCTCAATTATTCGACCCGGCCCTTCACGCCCCGGGATATTGTCGAGCCCGTCCTGAGGTCGCGCCGATGAAAAACAAGGAATTTTACCACCGCCTCGACCCGACGTGGTGCAAAGGCTGCGGCCTTTTCGGCGTCTTCGATGCCCTGAAAAGGGCGGCGGCGGCGCTCGCCATCGAGCCCGAGGACCTGGTGATCGTCACGGGCATCGGCTGCCACGGGCGGCTGAACAATTATTTTCAGGGCTACGGTTTCCACGGGCTTCACGGCCGCGCCATGCCGGTGGCCGCCGGGATCAAGCTGGTCAACCCGAGGCTCCAAGTCGTGGCCGTGAGCGGCGACGGCGACGCCTACTCGATCGGCCTGGGCCATTTCATCCATACTCTCCGCAAGAACGTCGGCTTGACGTATGTCGTCGTCGACAACCGCCTCTTCGCCTTGACCCAAGGCCAGGCCTCGCCGACCACGGACTTCGGCATGGTGACACTGTCGACTCCGTTCGGCTCCAAGGATTTCCCGATCGACGGCCCTTCGCTCGCCCTGGCCGCCGGCGGGACTTTCATCGCCCGCGGGTTTTCCGGCGAGGTGGCCCAGCTGGCTTCCCTGATCGAGCAGGGGATGAGGCATGACGGGTTCGCCCTGATTGATATCCTCAGCCCCTGCGTCACTCACAACAAGGTAAATACCTATGACTGGTACAGAAAGCATATCTCCCATGTGGAGGACCTGCCGGGTTACAGCCCCAGGGACAAGGCCCGCGCATGGGAGGTCCTGACCCACCCGGAGAAGATCGCTGTCGGCCTGATCTACGAGGAAGCCAAGCCCTCTTTCGAAAGCCTGGTTCTCCCCGACAGGGAAAAGCCGATCGCCTCCCTCGACCTCGAGGTGGACGGACCGCGGCTCCGGAAGATCATGGATGGGTTTCGCTGAGACGGCGATCGTGGTAGAATAGCCGAAGAGGAGATGCGTGAGATGAAAGAGAAAGTTGAAGCCGCTTTAGACAAGGTCCGCCCCGCCCTGCGGGCCGATGGAGGAGATGTCGAGCTCGTCGACGTTCAGGACGGAATCGTCAAGGTGAGACTGACGGGGGCCTGCGGCGGCTGTCCGATGTCTCAGATGACGTTGAAGATGGGGATCGAACGGCACCTCAAGAAGGAAGTCCCGGAGGTTAAAGAAGTCGTCGCCGTCTGAATCGACGGCCCCATTTTCCGGACAACGGCCATGCGCCAGGTTTACCTCGACCATATCGCCGCCACACCCCTGGACCCTCTGGCCCTAGCGGCCATGCTCCCCTTTTTGCGGGATAAGTTCGGCAACCCCCAGAGCCTCCACTCGGTCGGCCAGGATGCCCTCGGCGCTCTGGAAGAAGCGCGCTCGCGGGTAGCGGGGCTCATCGGAGCGGACGCTTCCGAAGTCTATTTCACCTCCGGAGGCTCCGAGGCCAATAATTTCGCCCTCAAGGGAATGGCCATGGCAAGGCGGGACAAGGGCACCCATATTGTTCTTTCCGCCGTCGAGCATCAGTCCATCCTCCAGGCCGCCAAAAGCCTGGAAAGATTCGGATTTTGCACCACGCTGGTTCCGGTGGACAAGCACGGCGTCGTCGACCCGGAGGAGGTGAAAAAGGCGGTCCGCAAGGAAACGGCGCTCGTCTCCGTGATCCTGGCCTCGAGCGAAGTGGGGACGATCGAGCCTCTGGCCGAGATCGGCCGCGTTTGCCGGGCCGCCGGAGTGCCTCTCCACACTGACGCCGTGGCCGCCGTCGGGAACATGCCCGTGGACGTCCGGGAGCTCGGAGTGGACGCGCTGAGCCTTGCGGCCGACCAGTTCTACGGCCCGAAGGGAAGCGGCGCCCTCTATCTGAGGAAGGGCGTCCGGATACTCCCGCTCATCGACGGCGGCATCCAGGAGGGCGGCCGACGGGCCGGAACGGAGAACGTGGCCGGGATCGTCGGGATGGGCAAAGCGGCCGAGATTGCACGGGAAAAGCTCGCGGAGCGGCAAGAGAGGATGAGAGCCCTGCGGGACCGTCTGATCGAAAGGCTGCCCCGCGCGGTCGACCGGGCGTACCCCACCGGACATCCGGAAAGGCGCCTGCCTCATCATGCGAGTTTCTGCGTTGAGTTCATCGAGGGCGAAGGCATGCTCCTGCACTTGGACATGAAGGGTATTGCCGTCTCCAGCGGATCGGCCTGCACCTCGCGGGCCCTCAAGGCTTCGCATGTCTTGTTGGCCATGGGCATCGACCACGCTCTCGCCCAGGGTTCCCTGGTCTTCAGCCTGATCGACAGCACCACGGCCGAGGACATCGACTATCTGCTGGACGTTTTGCCGCCGGTCGTCGACCGGCTGAGGACGATGTCCCCTCTTTACACCCAATTCCTGGAGGGCAATAAGAAATGATCTACACTGATAAAGTCATGGACCATTTTCAGAACCCCCGCAATGTCGGCGTCATCAAGGACGCCGACGGCACCGGAAAGGTCGGGAACCCGGTCTGCGGCGATATGATGACCTTCACCATCAAGGTCAAGGACGACAAGCTCCAAGACATCAAATTCCAGACATTCGGCTGCGGGGCCGCCATCGCCGTCTCGAGCATCGTCAGCGAGATGGCCATGGGGAAAACCCTGGACGACGCCATGAAGATCACCAACGAGCTCGTGGCCGAGGAGCTGGGGGGCCTGCCCAAAAACAAGCTGCACTGCTCGAACCTGGGCGCCGACGCCCTCCATGCCGCGATCGAGGATTACCGGAAACAGCAGGCCGCCGAAAAGGCCGAGGCTCACCCGGAACCCGATAAGTGCTACTGCCCCTATTGCGACGGCCCGGTCGACGGGCTGGAAGCGGCCTGCACGGCGTGCAATATCGAACTCGAGGAATGCCCGCACTGCGGCGGCCTGACCAAGAAGGGCGAGGAGAAATGCGCAAAGTGCGGGGCCGACCTCGAGCCGGCCTGAGAGCGGCAACGTCATCCTCCGACAGACGCGCAGCGCGGATGTCCGATCGGCGGGAAAGCTCATGACTAAAGCCGAGGTTCTCGATCGGATCGCCGCGCTCCGGAAGGAGCGGCAGGCGGTCATCCTTGCTCACAACTACCAGATCGGCGAGGTCCAGGACGTCGCTGATTATACCGGGGATTCCCTGGGGCTCAGCCAGGAGGCGGCGCGGAGCCGGGCCGAAGTCATCGTCTTCTGCGGCGTCCATTTCATGGCCGAGACGGCGGCCATTCTCTCCCCTCAAAAAACCGTTCTCCTGCCCGACCCCCAGGCCGGCTGTCCGATGGCCGACATGATCACCGCCCAGGAGCTCCGGGACTGGAAAGCCCGCTATCCCGGCCGTCCGGTTGTCAGCTACGTCAACACCACCGCCGAAGTCAAGGCCGAATCCGATATCTGCTGCACCTCCTCGAACGCCGTCCAGGTCGTCGAATCCCTTCCCGACGAGGAGATCCTGTTCGTCCCGGATAAGAACCTGGCCGCCTTTATCGCCCGCCGGTCCAGCAAGAAGATCATCGCCTGGGACGGCTATTGTTATGTCCACAACCGGATCCTGGCTGAGGATGTCTTGGCCAAAAAGAAAAAACATCCCCGGGCCGAGGTCTGGGTCCATCCCGAGTGCCGGCCGGAAGTCATCGACCTGGCCGACCAGGTCATCTCCACCGGGCACATGGTCAAAGCGGCGAGGGAAACCTCGGCAGTCGAGGTCCTGGTCGGAACCGAGGCCGGAATCCTCTACCGGCTGCGCAAGGAGAACCCGCGCACGGCTTTTTTCCCGGTCAAGGAGCTGGCCTATTGCTCGAACATGAAGAAGACGACCCTGGTCAAGGTCTGGAAGGCCTTGGAGGAAATGCAATACCGTGTCGAGGTCCCCGCCGAGATCAGCCAACGGGCGCGGGGCGCCATCGAAAAAATGATTAAAATCTAAAGGAGAGATTGATGAGAAAGATGACCGAGGAGAACGTAAAGGGCGCCTTTGCCGGCGAGAGCCAGGCCCACGTGAAGTACATGGCTTTCGCCGACGCGGCGGAGAAAGAGTTGCTGGCCAACATCGCCCGGCTTTTCCGGGCCAACAGCTTTGCCGAGCAGATCCATGCCGCCAACCATCTGCGCACGCTCGGGGCCATCAAAAAGACCGGCGCGAATCTCCAGTCAGCCATAGAAGGTGAGACCTTCGAGGTCACTGAGATGTATCCGGCCTATATCAAGGTCGGCGAGGACCAGGGGGAGAAGATGGCCGTGATGTATTTCAACGCCGCCATGGTCGCCGAAAAAGTCCACGCCGGGCTCTACAAGCGGGCCAAGGAAGCCGTGGATAAAGGCCAGGACCTGGAATATTTCCCGGTTCATGTCTGCGGCGTTTGCGGCTTCACGACCGAAGGGGAAGCGCCGGACAAGTGCCCCGTCTGCGGCGCGCCCAAGGAAAAATTCGTCAAGTTTTAGTCCGCTCTCAATGAGAAACGGAGCGCTCCTCCGGTCGGGAAAGAGCGCCCGAGGGAGGGATAAATGGTCTTAAACCCCAAGCTTCGTCCTTACGAGGTCCTGGCCGTGGCCGTCCGGGCGGAGATCGAGGCGGCCGACTTTTACGGCCGGCTGCTGGGCCAGGTCAAGAACATCCTGTTGCAGCAGAAATTGTCTTTCCTGGTCACGGAGGAGAAAAAACACCGCCAGATCCTGGAGAGGCTCCACGGCCAGCGTTTTCCCGGTGTCGAGATCAAGATTCCGGACAAGCCGGAGCGGCCGAAGACCACCGCTGCCTGGGACGAGAAGGCTTCGATCCTCGACCTTTTCAAGCTGGCCCTCGAGGCGGAGGGGCTGGCCGAGCAGTATTACAAGGATGCCCGGGGAGTCATGGCCGACGCCGGCAGCAAAAAAATGCTCGAATACTTGAGCCGGGTGGAACGCAGCCATTATTTTCTGATCAAATCGGAGATCGACCTCCTCGGCCGGTTTCCCGATTACTATGACGCGGAGGATTTCCACCTGGGCGAGGACCTTTTCCACGTCGGGCCCTAGGCGGAAGATGGATCCGGCAAGAGAGCGGATCGGTAAAATCATTCGGATTCTGCGCCGGGAGTATCCGCGGAGCCGGACGGCGCTGGAATTTCAGACGCCGCTCCAGATCCTGGTGGCGACTATCCTGGCGGCCCAATGCACGGACGAGAGGGTCAACAAGATCACGCCGGCCCTTTTCCGGAGGTATCCGACGGCGGCGGCCTTCGCCGCGGCCGACCGGGAAGAGCTCGAGGCCGAGATCCGGCCGACCGGGTTTTTCCGGAACAAAACAAAGAGCATCATCGGCGCCGCCCGAAAGATCGTCGGGGACTTCGGGGGTGAGGTGCCGGCGAATATGGCCGACCTCATCACCCTTCCCGGCGTCGCCCGCAAGACCGCCAACATCGTCTTGTCCTCGGGCTACGGCATCGCCGAGGGGATCGCCGTCGACACCCACGTCAAGCGCCTGTCCGGCCGGCTCGGACTGAGCCGTCAGCAGGACCCGGAGAAAATTGAGAAGGACCTGGTCAAGCTTGTTGCTAGGAAACACTGGCTGGATTTCAATTATATGCTGGTCAACCACGGCCGCAAGATCTGCCAGGCCCGGAAGCCGCGCTGCCCGGAGTGCCCTCTGCGCAAACTGTGCCCCTCGGCGGCGAAGTTCTTCCCCGAGCTCAAATCCAGGCCGTAACATCGTCCCCCCCGATTTGGGTCGAAGGCGAGGCGGCCTGGGGTTCCTCCGCCTGCAAGAACGCGACCGGCAACGACGGTTTCTTCCTTTCCGATCACGATATCCCTATAATGATCGAGGACGCTTTTCCTGAGGCCGGGAGGATTCCGATGATCAAAGAGGCGATGCTTTGGCGGGCCGGTGAGGAGGGGAAGGCCGAGTGTTTCCTCTGCGCCCATCGATGTCCCATCGCTCCCGGCCGGTTCGGGGTCTGCGGAGTTCGGCAGAACAGGGAAGGGAAGCTTTTCACGCACGTCTACGGAGAGGTCATCGCTGCCCACATCGACCCGATCGAGAAAAAACCTCTCTATCATTTCCTGCCCGGTACGACGTCGTTCTCCATCGCCACCATCGGCTGCAACTTCCGCTGCCCCTTCTGCCAGAACTGGCAGATCTCTCAAGCCGTGAAAAAAGAGAAGGAAAGGGGGGGCGGCCAGGCCCTCTCTCCGCCGGAGATCGTCGCGGCGGCGGTGAGGCGGGGCTGCCGGAGCATTTCCTATACCTACACGGAACCCACGATCTTTTTTGAATATGCCTATGACACCGCCAAGCTCGCCCACGAGGCCGGGTTGGCCAACGTTTTCGTGACCAACGGGTATATGACCGCCGAGGCCCTGCGGGCGATCCGGCCGTACCTCGACGCGGCTAACATCGATCTCAAGGCGTTCCGCGAAGAAACATACAAGAAGGTCTGCGGCGCCCGCCTCGCTCCCGTCCTCGATTCCATCCGGCTGGCGCACGAGCTCGGCATCTGGATCGAGGTGACCACACTCGTCGTCCCGGGAATGAACGACGGTGACGAGGAGCTCCGCTCCATCGCCCGCTTTATCGCCTCCGTCAGCCCCGATATCCCCTGGCACATCAGCCGCTTCCATCCTGATTTCAAGTACACGGAGACGCCGGCGACGCCGGTCGAGACGCTGCGGAAGGCCGCCTCCCTGGCCAAGGAAGCCGGGCTGAAGTTCATCTACATCGGCAATGTCTGGGGGGAAGCGGAAGTGACCAACTGCCCGCACTGCGGGAAGGGCTTGATCCGGCGGAGCGGTTTCGCCGTGGAGGAGAACAGGATCAAGGACGGGAAGTGCTATTCCTGCGGCGGCTCCATAGCGGGAGTCTTCTGACCGGCGAGCCGCTCCTCCAGCGCCCGGACGTGAAGGGAAATCGTCTCTTCCGGGTTTCGCGGTATGAGAAGCCTTTTTGCCCGGCAGTAGGATCCGACAGCAGCGTCGATGTCCAGCCATGACGAGAGAAGGTCTCCAGAGCGATAAGGGACCCTCATCTTCATCGCCGGGCCGGGCGCAGGGTCAGGGGTTTCGCTTGCGGCTCTCCGCCCGGAGAGCTTCTCAGAGATCCTCCTGTAAAGGGTTGAGTAAATGTGATCGTAATGGAAGTA
>Ga0079037_100000546_pt1 | contig 17475 bp, 26 predicted proteins | sample Mud3Dept4metaG_FD_71479 | JGI IMG/M metagenome (GOLD analysis project Ga0079037, IMG submission 71479) | Freshwater wetland microbial communities from Ohio, USA, analyzing the effect of biotic and abiotic controls - Mud 3 Core 4 Depth 4 metaG | ecosystem: Environmental > Aquatic > Freshwater >... | reverse complement strand
CAGTTTAACGAACAACACCACAGCGCACACCGCCAGCTCGACGATGATGGCCGCTCCAGCCAGCACCACAGCGCAGCGCCACGGATGCGCGTCAGACCATGCGTCAAACCTGGGACAGTCCGGGAAGTGAACGCCGTGCCTGTCGATTTTGAGTTTCATGCTTGCTCTCCATTTCACATATGGTGGAACACGGTCGCCTCAGCCACGGCTATCCAGGCTTTGTAGGCCACTTTCCACCCTATGGCTTTATCAGCAGCCAATGCGTCCCAGCTGGGCATATCTTCCAGTCTGATTTCAGCCCTGAATACCTCATAAAGCTGCCTGGCCACTCGTGTCGCTTGTTCGTTTCTTGGTTTCAGTTTCATGTCTTTCCTTTTCGTGCGTCAGGCTTGCCTGTGTTCGCCAGGTATGTCGTGGTGACCTCCTTGACGAGCCGGATCTCGCCCGGGAGCTTGAACCTGATGAATGCAAGGTAGAAGCCGTATGCGTCTTGGAAATCCCGGTGGATTGCGACCCGGTTGTAGATCCCCGTGCTTCGCCACTGCACGCTCCAAGCGGTGAATTTGCTGAGCGGCTTCAGATTTGTTTTCCGTTTTGGTTTCATGTCTTCCTGGCAGTTTGAATTTCACGTCCAGATCCTCGTAGCGATGGACTCCGTCATGGCCGAACCAGTGCGCCACGAATCCTTTTCCGGAGACGTAGACGTCCACCAGCACGCAGAATTCGCCGTCGATGATCTTGTGGTTCACGGTGCTTCCGCTGTTTTCCGAATGATGACCGAGCCCCGGCACAACTGTCCGCCCCGGTTATGGGTCGCGCAGGCTGCATTGCTCGGGATGATGTTATGCTCAACCGCCCATCCTTTCCGGTATCCCGTCACATGCGGGACGCCCAGGATGTCCAGGGATATCAAGGCCTGCCTGGTTCCGATCGGGAAACCGCAGCCCTGGATCTCCTTGGGGTCGTTCTGGCACCAGGGATCTGCGTCGTGGAAGATCATGACTCCGCCCACCTTGAGCTTTGGTGCCGCCACCAGGAAATCCCGCGCGACGCATGTCGGGGCGTGGCAGCCATCGACGTGGACGGCGTCGAACTGGATTCCGGCCGCATGATTGAAGAAGTATTCGCTGCCGCAATCGTAATAAACCAGCTTCCGGGCGGGCAGCTCCGGCAAATCCTCAAGCTTCGGGGCCGGTTCCAGCCATTGTCCGCAGCTGCTCCTGATCGCCCCGGAGTGAAAGCACCATCCTCCGACGATGTCTATCCCGGCGCATTTCCAGTCGCAATCCGGCCGGTGCCGCTGGAGCGCCCTTAAAATTCCAGCCATCGTGGCCCCGGCGGCGATCCCGATTTCCGCCAGCCAGAATTCTTTTCCCGGCCGGCACAGGTCCAGGATCGAGTCCAGAAAGGCTTTCCTGTTGCATTCCTGCAGCGGCCCCAGCATGATTCCGTCGTAGTTCACAGCGTCGATCTTTCCAGCACGAGCAGCCCGTTGTTCTCCTTGTATTCGGCGCTGATTTTCCAGTGTCTGTTCTCGGCCATGAACTCCTCGATGGCCAGCCTGATGCCGCGCTTTGTTCCAGGCTCTTTCCCGGGCACCTCGTCTTTCCAGGCGAACGTGACCCAGTCGTGGAACGCGAGGTATTTGGCGGCCCGGTTGCCGTGCAGATCCAGCTCCGCGCGCATTTGCCTGTAGGTGTGGAGCGTGTCGATGAACAGCATTTCCGTTTCTCCCATCGGCGGCATTTTCACGACGTCATTTTCCAGGGCGAAGAACACCGTGCGGCCCCGGATCCTGGTCAGGTACCTGGCGACATTGGCGTTCAAATTCACGTCGTGGGTTGTGAGGATATCCGGCTGTGCGGCCAGGAGCGCGGCGGTGGACACTCCGGTGCGCATGCCGAACTCGGTCACATGCCTGCAGTCGGCGGCGTAGGCGCGCAGGACGGGCAGGTGCAGGTAGATGTCCGACTCTTGCCGGCAGAGGTTGCGGTAGAGCAGTTCCAGGTCGATGTTCAGCATGTTTTATCCCCGTTTCGGCCCGTGTTTCGTCCGGAGCCATGGCAGGCTGGGCAGGTTTTTGTCACCGCGTTGACGATGGCCGTCCTGATGATCGCGCCGTATTCGTCGTCTGTTCCGGGCGGGGGCCAGGTCACGGCCACGATTATCCCGGTCCCGTCGCAGGTCGGGCAGTATCCGGTCAGGTCCGGCTTGTTCTGGCTTTCTCCAGGCATACCAATCTTTCGTGCCATGTCCGGCTGACTTTCTGGCCTTTGAACTCCAGGATCTCGCCGTTGAACGGGACGCCGTCCATCAGGGATCCGCAGTGCCGGCACAGCTCTTTCAGGTCATCGCGGGTCTTGACCTTGTCCGTGTCCCAGGTTCTCAGGCCCAGGCCCAGGACGGCGTCTATCATCCCGCCGATCGCGCAGCTTGTCAGCCCGGCCGAGTCGACGGACCAGCCGCATTGGTCCTGCCATCTGCACGGGAGCCTGGCCTGGCCGCCATCTTCCGGGGAGAGATAGATCGCCTGCTGGAAATGCTGCACGCTGCCGCCCGGCTTGGCTGTGGACACGGGGTCCCTGCGCCACCCTTCCCCGGTCAGCTGCTCCACGATATCCCGGCTTTCCTGGCTGTATTCGTTGGACAAGATTATCGCGTCGGCTTTCGGCCAGGCAACGCGCAGGACCCGGCACATGGCGACGCAGTCGGGGTGGACGGTCGGCTCCCCTCCCAGGGCCACGATCCGGTCCACGTTCGGCATCCTGTCGCGCAGGTAAAAGGCGCGGTCGGTCAGCCAGGCCAGGGTGAACGGCGGGGTGTGCCAGGGGTAGAACGAGCTGGCCCGGTTGCAGCATGTGCAGGCCAGGTTGCACGCGTAGGTCAGGTGAAATTCCAGCTGCAGTTCCTCGGGTGTTTTCATGGCCTGATCGGGTCTGGCCGCGCCTGCTGTTTCATGAGGCGTGAAACAAGGCCGGGGAGGGCGAGCGCTGCTGCTGAAACCGTCCCCAGGCATCAGGAAACCTGCCTGTCCGGAATTCTCTTCCGGCACCATCCGGCGCGGTCAGACCGCGGAAAACGTTCTGGATTGCAGCTTCAACGGAGGACAACCGCGCTTTCATGGGCGGGAGATTACCAGCCCCGCCGGCGCTTGGTCAAGGATTATTTTTTCGTGCCCGGCGCGAGCATGTAGGGGTAGCGCGCGAGCAGGGCGGCCATGGCGTCCGGGAACATCACTTTCGGCTCCATGACGGCGAATTTGTGCCCAGGCCGGCCGTAGAGGTCCGTCAATGCCAGGATCCGCTTCTTGATTTCCGCCGGGTCGTTGAACTTCGGGATATCGACTTCCCGATGCCCGAACGACCGGATTTTTTCCGCGATCCGGCCTGGCCCGCCCAGGTAGCTCAGGTGCCACCCGTGATGATGCAGCAGACGCCCGGTGCGCGGGTGAACCATGTCCAGTGTCGGGACGGAATCGGCTGTCCTGCGCATTTCAATCCTGCGATTGCGCCAATCCTTGAGCGTGTTCTCCCCGCGATCGAGCAGCTTGAACGGGAGAATCACCGTGCCTTCCCAGAACCCGACAAACGCGTTCACGTAATAGTAGGACATCAGCTGGCGCAGCAGGATCGGCTCCGGGATCGTCCGGCCCAGGAACGCGCCGATCGTAGCCCGGGCGGGTATCTCGTCCACGTCACCGATCAGAACCAAGTCGTCCGGCCCCGGCCTCACCTGGTCCAGCCCGGTCAAAGCGCCGTTCCTGGTCGAAGCCTCGTTCACGCGGGAGTTTTCGTCCGGAACAATCTCCACCCCGACCCGGACGATTTTCCCGTGGAACCTGGCGTAGCGGCCCTTGTTCCTCTCGTAGTAAAACGGCTTGGGCAACCCGCTGAACGTGTGGTCGCACTCCGAGATCACGAACGCATCCACGACCGGGTCCAGGTATTCCAGCCGCGCCTCAAGCAGGTCCAGCTCGTTGAAGAACGGAAAGCAATCAATGATCATCCCGAAACCAATCTTCCCCCGGCCCGGGACAATGCGCTCCAACAAAAAACGGGTCCGGCGAACCTGTGATACCGTGCTGTTGCCCGCCGGACCCGCCATATCCAATTGCTCCTCACCAGCAGAAATCCCCCAAACCCAGACCAAAGGCAAGCCTAAAAAAGGGGCAGGCTGGATCCAGAGGCCCGTGGAAAATCGCGACAGCTGCAATTTCCCCCGGTCAAACCCGTCCGATCCAGCCTGAGCTTGCCGCCACCATCCTCCATTCCGGGCCCCCAACGCAAGAACTATTTTCGCGGATCGTTTATCCGGAATTGCTCACTTCAGCCCCCCCCAAAAAAAACCGTTGACACTCCCAGGGTTTTCACGTAGAACCCCCGACCGTCGGATGACAGCAAATATTCCATATCCGATCCGCCAGAGCGCCGCGACAATTCCGGGGCCCTTCCCGCCGACGCATCTGGATTCCACCGCCCCAGGCAGAGATTCAAAACCGTCCTGGGCAGCGAGCTTTCCCCTCCAGACTCGAAGCTTCCACGCTGAAACGAGCCGCCGGGGATTTCCCTCGCCGAACACCGCGCCGGCATTCCGGGATGTCCCGGTAAAACTGGGCGCGGGGGCAACGTCATCCCTCGGATAATTGGGTGCGGCCGGTCGGGGGTTGATTCTCCCGTGCGGGGCCAAAAGGACGTTGACGCTTGATGGCAGCACTATTGCCATTGCCGAAAGGCGAGAGCGCTCAAGCCGAAACTATACGGCACCTCTCACTCCTTCGAAGCGCATGCGTCAAAATCACGCGCGAGCTAACCTCCCAAATCTTCGGATGGGGGGGGTTTGGCTCTCAGGCTCCGCAACTCAGCACTCACTGCCGGCATCTCCTCCTTCTGACGCATAACCCGTAAACCACACCAGCGTAGGAGGTTCTGCTTAAACAACACTTTCCTAGCTTGACACCGAACACTAAACCGCGCTTAACTCCATCCTGTAACAGATAACACCATATGAAACTCACATCCAAGCAAGACATAACGCCAATCTGCATGACCCTGTCCCAAACCGCGGCTTACCTCGGAATCTCAAGCCAATGGCTCCGCAACCTGGCCAATCAGAACTCAATCCCGCACGCCTTCTTCGGTAACCGATACATGTTCCATCGCCCTACACTCGACGCGTTCATCGAAAAACTCATCCAGAACGGCGGATCACTCGAACTGTTGCCGGTTGAAAAACCAAACCCAAAACCCAGCCCGCAACGAACTGCTGCACCTAAACCCCAACCCCAACCCGACCCGCAATTCACCGAAACCGGCCCGGACTTCGACGCTGAAGACGATGGCCAAACCGACGACTCCCACAAAGCAGCCGCCTTAACCCAAGGCACCAAACGCCATAACCAACCCCCGCCACCACCGCCCAACGTCCAAACCAGGAATCCCTAGAACCCGCTGACCGCGCGACATGCGCAACCCAGCCGACTGGCATTGGTGGGCTAAAATCGAGCCGCACCGCATCCGATCCGGCCAATACGCTTCCACCTCCCAAGACGGCCGCAACGGAGCGTTCCAAATCCCCAACCCACACCGCCCCCACTCATCACTCGCCATCATCTGCTCCGATCAACTCGGCTGGGAACACCTATCCATTCACATCATCACCCAAGGCGGCGACTCAGCTACCCCAACCTGGCAGGAAATGTCCGCCGCCAAAGACCTCTTCTGGACAGAAACCGAAACCGTAATCCAAATCCACCCGCCCAAAGCACTCCACGTCAATACCCACCCGCATACGCTCCACCTCTGGAAACCAACCGAAGCCACCATACCGCTGCCGCCAATACAGTTCGTGTGACAAGGCCTGAGTCGCGCAGAGGGACTACTACGCGCGTATGAGCACCGGCCGGGCACCCCCGCTCCCCACCCCCACCGCAGCACTTGGGAGCAGAAAGGGCTCTTCGATGGGGTTTTACGCCAAACTTCGGACGGCACCTCCAGAAGCGTGCCAAAATGACGCTATCAGGCTGATATCAGATCCGTATCAGACGCGCACCTAATATCGATCGGCTCTCACCCTTTCTTGCTTCTCCCCTGACATATAAAGTCCAGCCGGTCCGGTTTGATACTTCCCGGATCTTACATATCAAGCCTACAGCGCAGGTTAAGGCGCTTAAGTATTAGGTGCAGCTGACTGGCTTGCTAGTGCTGCGTTGGTCTTACATACAGGGGTTCACGCTGCGTTATATATAGCTTAGGCTGGCATTAGATATTAGGCGACGCTTCCATGATAGCAGCTCCCGATCGATGTTAGGGACTAAAAATAGTTCTAAATAACCCTTGCTTTAATGAGCCGTTCTTGAGATAATAGTATCGTAGGGTAGATCAGGTTCAGTGATGGATTTGATAGCTTCTACTAAAGAGCAAACTGCTGGCAGCTATAAGACCAGCGACAGTTGGTGCGGGTTTACTGCATCGGCTTGGCGGACCGACGAAGGGCGCGGTAAGGCGAACGCAATGGTGCCTGTTGTAAATGGCGCTAAGCGGACCAGTCGCACGAGATAACTGGTTGAAAGATACTAGTGCGGCCCGGATGGTAAGCCAGTCGATGTCAGTTGCGGAGTAGCGTCCGCGTGAAACCCTTGTCTTGCCTCAATGTGGCGCAAGCTTAGGCATCTGACTTACGACGCGCTAGGGTGGCTGTGTTAGTGGTGAATCTAGTAGGTGTTAGGGCCGATGAGATTTTCCTTCTCACCAGACGCATGATGTTACGTTGCGTTCTGGCCGGGACCGGCGGGCAGACAGTTTACGTGCCCAAGAAACAGTGTGGCGTTGAAGCCTTGGTTGGCCAAGCCGATGTTATCCAGTCGTATAGGGTAACGATAGCTTGAGATGTTCTACGGGACGTCGATAGCGACTGGATGGCAGCTAAGAAAACAGACGGCATACATAGCAAAGGCCGATGAGGCCATAAGCTAGGAGGAGACTTATATGTTCTCTTTTGCTCTGTTGTGGACGGTATGGCCATGGCTGGTAACTGTGGCTGTGCCGTCCTATCAGACCATAGGAAAGGGAGATTGACTGTCAAACGACTGTGGCTTGATAGGACGGCACTAATAACGGTGTCTGTCTAACAAGCAAAGCAAAAGGAAAGTATGACATATCACAGCGCAGACAGGTGCCCCAAGTGCCGCGCCAAGGAATTGGAAAAACGCGGCGGGGACGAAACTTGGGTATGCCAGAAATGCGGGAACAAAGTACCGCTGACCAGAATGGAATCAGCCTATATGCGAGAAGCTTGGAATAAGCTCCGCGAGATGGCTGGCCTTGAGGATTATTAGTCCAGACCAATCAGGCATTGCAATAGTGTAGTGCCTGACCGTCTGCACTAATAACAGTGTAGATAACAACGAGAGAGCAAAGTAATGAAAGAACTGAACAACGCAACGTATAGAGTGGTTCCCCAAGCCAATCAAGCCGTTGTCATGGCCAATATACGGCGATGGCTTAATGCCCGGCGTGAGCAGCAGTCTGCTGGTGTGCGCCGACAGCATGAGCGTGTATTGGCTACTGGACGGTGGGCAGACGCATTCAGTAGGGTTTACCAACCGCCAAGGCATGACTGATAGCTAGTGCTTAGACACAAGATCGGATTACTATAGTCAGTAGTCCGATCTAGTCTGCGCATAAAGCGTGGAAAGGAGAAGCTTGCGAGCCTATATAACAGCAGGCACAACAGAAACAAAGCGAAGTATGAAAGAGACAACAAAGGAAATCAGCAACGCCAACACTTCAACCGCTGCCATTCTTGAACAGCGCAAGAAAGCTTTGGGCATTGATACGCCCAAGGCTGGCGAGGGTGATGGAAAGGCTGACGCGGATGCTGAGCCTGGCCTGGACTTTACGCCGTCCAAGGCTGGAAACGGCATTAGCGTCATGGCAAGGCTGACCGGTAGGGCTGACATTGACGAAAAGGTTAAGGCTTATGTCCCGGAGTACCCGGAGCATATCCTGCCCTACATCAATCCGTCTAGCGGCAAGCCATGCAAGGTTGCAGTCGAGGTTGCCACTATCAAGTGGTTGCATGTTGCTCACCCCAAGGCCAATTACTGGGCCCATAATAAGGACCAGAGAGGGGCTTTGAAGGAGGTGTGCAAGAAACAGCGTGACTATCAGACCAATTACGAATGGGCTCAAAAGTTCATTCTGGAAGTCAGTCATCACGTTGAGAATAAGATGCGAGCGGTCAACTTGAAGCTTGCCAAGGACAAGTCGTTCAAGATCAGTTCGTATTCATTCCGCCAGAACAAAACCGGAAGCATCAACCGCGGCGTGACAGTTTATGTGCGCCGGGATGAAGCGGCACTACTGGCGCAACGCCAACTGCAGGGTAAGCGGGCACGTAAAGCAGCAAAGGCGCGCGCCAAGGCCAACGGGAAAGGATAGTAGCGGGTTAGGATAGAGCAAGAGGGCATAGCCAAAGACAAAGGTTGTGCCCTCCTCTCTATGCTAATAAAGGCATGGAATAACAGAGGAGAATGAGAGATGAAAAGAGAAACGTTAGAGGCAATCCAGCCTATTGAGTTCAACGTCTACGGCAATGGCGTCTTCCCGTTGCGTATGCTGCGGGTCGAGCGTTGTTATCCGGCCACTAGCCTGGACGACGAAAGGCTCGATGTTAGGACGTCCGATGTCGGCTCAGATTACAGGAGTGTCAGGCTTCGCAGTCTGCGCCAGTCGAACGAATTGGCCGAGCCTGACGTCTGCGCCTGGGCCAGGGCAGGCTGGCGAGTAGTCCCCAAGACGCGGGATGAGCAGAAGGCCGAAGCCACAAAGGCCAGGCTGAAGACTGCGGCCCAGGAACATGCGCGGCTGGCCAAGGCGCTGAAGGAACGGTTGGCCCGGGAAGCAGCTAGGCTGGAAGCTGTCAGGAAACGGAGGAAACTGGCTGGCAGAAAACCAAGGCCGGTCAAGGTGGCGTTCTACCCAAGGCCAAAGCCGACCAAAGAGTTCAAGCCAAGCCATGGGATGTTCCTGCCCACACATCACGGGCTCAAGATACCGAAGACAGCGGCGGGCCCAAAAGGAAAACGCCCCACATTCTACGTGAACCGGGCAACAGGCACGGTAAGCGGAATGCCGGGAAGAAAGTAAGAGAGAAAGGAAACACAATGAGCGAATACCACGCGGACAAGGGAAGTAGGAGCAAATACCACACGCCCAAAGACCTGGCCCAGCTAGTCGTAAAATACGGCACTGGCCTGGCCTTAGGTGTGCACGCCGTCCGGTGCGCAGGACACATGTGTCGAGCCAGATACGATGACGAAAGGGATCAGTTGATGGCCATGATATGGTTGGCAAAGCATTATTATCTGAGCCACAGACAACCGGAGTACATTGATTAGGAGAACAACCAAGGAAACCAATCAAGCCAGGCCCATTCTTTGATCTGGCGCATTTGATTCCGGAAACTGTTTTGTTCTGCCCCATTGTCACCTGGGCTCGTCCTGCGTGATTCTGGTGGGCGGACAGTCCGACGAAAGAGACGGGAACAGACCGGGCCTGTGACATGATGCCGGGCTAGGTCTGTGCCTGGACGCACGGAAACCCCAAAGCCGCGGGGGTAAATGACTGCGGCACTGAAAGGAAAACGTAATGATACCGCAAAGCGCATACTCAAGCCTGGGAAATGACGGCGGAAACATCAAGACCCAGGATGAAGTTGTTAAAAACATCCGCATCATGGGCGATATCCTGAGCAGCCACGGCCGGCAGCTGGACGATTCGGCTGAGGACATGGAGGATTACAGGGACAGGATCCAAGCCGTGGAAGACAGGATCACGGCCCTGGAAAGCCGGGCGATGAAGATCGAGGCCAAGATCAGCATCGGGCTGGACGACCTGGAATCCATGATGAAAGAAAACGTCGGCCCGCCCGAGAACAGGATGGACGCAATCCGCAGGCTGGCCCAGTCAATCCACGCCCTGGCCGTGGAGATCGGGGCGCTGTCATCCACCCAGCCATGATAAACGACGACAACACGCTGGATCCGGGATTCGACAAGGAGCAGCCCGGTGACCGCCCGAAAATCGAGCCGTCCAAGGCTGACGAAATAGCCAGAAGCCTGGTCGAAATCATGCTTGCCGTCGACAGGATCAGGCAGCTGATAGAAAAGGAACCGTAGAAATGCCGAGCAAATCAACGTCCTGGAAACAAGCCGACTTCACCAGGATCGGAAAACTGGAAATACCACACATGAAAACCAAGAAACGAAACACGCCCAGATACAACAGCCCCGCCGGGAACATCGCCTGGCTGAACGAGAACGTGGAAATCCTGGTCGAGCACGTCAAGGACCTGGAGAAACTGACCATGGATCTGGACAGCATAATGTCCTCAATCCAGTGGAAGACTCAGTGCCTGGAGGATCGGATCCGCAGGCTGGAGAAAGACCTGAATGAATGAACGAAAGGAGGAAACTGTGAATGTCAGGGATGCCGGGGATCTGCTCGACGTCATGCGCCCGGAGATCAGCTCCATCCTGCGGAACCTGACTGTGTACATGGGAGACGATATGCCAACCTGCACCAGCCAGAGCCTGCGAGCGCGCCGTGCCGTCGAGTGGCTGGATGAGCGCATGAAGGAGAGCAAGTTAGGCATGGGCCAATGGTTCGAGCTGAATCGGCACAGGAGTAGGCTTAAAGATTTCCTGGCTGTGCATCGGACCGTGACCATGCTGGAACGGATGCATGCGAATACGGCTGACTTCAGTAATCCGGAACGCGACTGGATGTTGATGTCCGGATAGACGGGCCACAGACACGGGCGCTATTTCGTGACCCGGAGTAGCGCCACGTCTGTTGCCAATCGCAACGGAAGGTGAACGCCGGGAACCTGAACCAAACACCCGGCACATGAAAGAAACAGACATGAAACTACGCAGCCTGAATTGGGAAACCAGGGACTCTGATTCGGAGAGGGTCGCGCGCAAGGTGGCCAAGATGGAGCGGCGCTGGGCGGACGATCACCAGGCATTGCTGGCCCAGGTCCGGTCGCAAAAGGAAGACATGCTCGCCTCGGGCATAGACGAGGCCACGGCGGAGAACATCGCCAACTGGAAGCTGGACCGGGCCATGGCTCTGGAAGCAGCCCAGAAAATGGAGGACAAGAAAGCCGCGCGCGCCAAGGCGGCAGCCGCATCCAGGCAAGCCGAGCGCGCCATCGGTTCGGCCTGGACTGATCAGTTCCGGAGGATCAACCTATGAACAGGGACGATCTGACAGTGCTGGCATTCTTCACAAAGGAATCGGCAGACGAGGTGATCGACGACATCCACCGGATCGGAGCCATCAACATATTCAAGTTCGTCCAGCAGGCGTTCGGATCCAACAAGCCAATGGAACTCGACCCGCCCGAAGGTCTCCGGTTCTATGGCAACAACGGCTGGGTTGCGGTGTGGAACAAGCAGCGAAGATTGGTGTGCTTCGGCAAAAGAAAATGAAAACCACATACAAAATCATCAAGGACTTCATGACCTGGGAGCGCGGCCCGGAAACGATCGGCTACTACAGGGCAGTGCTGGATGCCGCACGACTGACCTGGCTGTTGAAACCAAAGCTCAATGACAAGAATGAATCCGCTGCAGAAATGAGGGCGGACGAGGAATTGAAACATGCCCCGAGTATGTCTCCGTCCCTCCAGGAACTGAAGGATGCCGGGGTGATACAATGACGAAGGATTCCATGCCCTTGATCCGGCAACTGATCCACGAGCTCGTATTTACTACCTGGCTGCAATCCACCTGCTGCGACAAGCCGGAGGACAGGATGTGGCACGCGCAGGACAACACCTGGTGGCGCAGGGTTGGGGACAAATGGAGATCCGCCGACCCTCCGCCAGGCTGGACAGATTCAACCCGGCAAACAACCGGGGAACAGAAAGGACAGACAATGGCGTGCAAACGCAAAAAGAAAAAAGGCTGAGGAACCTAATCGCCTGCGTGAACGGTCAAAGCCTGGCAGTGTGGCGGTGCTCCGGGGAGATGTTGCACAAGGAAGAGCACGGCCAGCCGAACATTGACAAGGCCATCGCTTACGCAAGCCGGATCGGGAAAGCCATGGCGCGCAGGAACAAGGTCGCGTTGTGCGGCGTCCTGCGCAGGCCGGACCTGATCCCATGATCGGACTCAGCTACAGGAGCGCCCGGGTTGGACAAACGATTCGGACGCTCCCAGCTGGGCCTGTAAAAGCCCGGACGCGCGGAGTGTTGGCGGCGTTAGCCGTGCCGCCCGGCCGCGTGAAAACAAAAACACAAACGGCAAATGAAAGACAGACAACATGACTAAAATCCCAGTTACCGTGAAGTTCGGCCCCGTCCAATCCGCCACCATCGAAGTCGACTACGGCAGCACGGTCGGCCAGCTCCTTGCCAATCAGAGCGTCCGATCCATCTTCGGCATCTCTGAGAGCACCCAGTGCCGGGCCCTGATCAACCGCGTTGAGATGTGCGCCCACAACACCGTCGCCGCCAACGACGTCGTGGTATTCGAAACGGTCGGCAACACCAAGGGCAACTGATCCGGGACAAAACTCAAGGGGCGGCTTCTCCTGCGCCATATCAAAACCAGCGCACCGGGGGGCCGCCCCCTTTTCTATTTATATCATATGTCTATACCCGTACAATTGCCGAACACACTTCTTCACCTGGACAGAAATCTGGGCTGGATAAGGACAACCATGCAGCATGTGGTCCTGGGTCAGTGCGACAGGGCCATGAGCCAGATCGCCTCGGAAACGAGCATGGTGGTTTCCAGGATAGCCAATGTCAGGGTTGGCGAGGAAAGCATCGTGATGAACCTGGCCTGCTGGAAGAACGCCATCATGCCATACGCCGTCATACCGTGGATCAACATTCATACCAACTGGCTGTACCTGCCGGAGTTAAGGGTGACATTCCCGGGCTGGAGAAACCCCCAGACCAACGGCCGGACGATGAAGTCCATGATCTGGAAACCGCCGTCTGGAATCAGGATTGTCCTGGCGCTGCACAACACGATCGACGATCTCGGGGCGATCATATGCCTGACACCGTACCTGCTGGCGATCGGAAAGCTTGCGGGCACCGGGAAATCCATGGCCAGGCTGCCAATCGGGAACGTTTACTCGGACGGAAAACTCTGCGTGCCGATCCCGTGTTCGAGCGTTGGTTCACTGGTCCTGGCTGACATGCTGGCAAAGGTATGGTGCGCCGTCAATGAGAGCACATGGAACAGTGAAGCCATGCCTCCGGATGTGACCGACCAATGCGTCCGGGCAATGTTCAGCTACGATCAGGAAATGAGGCAGATCGTACCGAGCGGGGATCAAATCAAACTGTCAATGCCAGCGGTCAGCCATGTCATCGCCGACGCATTGTATGAACACCTAAGCAAGAGCTCCGCCTAAACATACATATAATTACCATGACAACTAGAGATCTGTTTGATATCATAAACTCGTCCGGCAATCCAGAGATGAGGCTGCTGGAAGGATTGCATTCAGTATGGAACAATGCCGTCGCATTCACCTCGTTCCAGGCGTTCATGGATTCAGGAACAGCCAACCAGCTTGCGCTGCATCTTACCGTATTCAACATAGCATTCGGGAACGTGAGGTCTGAATTCTACGACAGGAACCGGGCTGTCCTGGATGCGCTGCTGGTTGAGGCTGATGACGAGCTGATTAAAAAATCCACCAAGCTGTACTCAATCATATCGAGGGCGGCTTAGGGAGATTGAACCTATGAGATACAACACATGCTACATTGTCGGGTGCGGCGGGATTGGGTGCTGGCTGGCACTGTGCCTGGCCAAATCATTTCCGCCGGACCACATCCACCTGATCGACGGCGACATTGTCGAGGAGCGCAACCTTGACCGGCAGCTGTTCTCTGATTCGGACATCGGCAGCAACAAGGCCAAGGTTCTGGCCGGGATAATCAACGCCAACTTCGTTTCGGACTACATCGACGCTTCGTTCTCGCCGGACTCGGGGTCGCTGGTGTTCGGCTGCGTGGATAACCACCCCGCCCGGCGCGAGATCCTGGCTGCGTCCGACCGGAGAGGGTGCGACGTCATCATCGCCGCCAACGAAATCATCGAGGCCGAAGCCTACTTCTACATGCCGAACTGGAGCGGGACGGGCGTCGACCCCAGGATCTATTACCCGGCGATCAACACCGACCGGGCCGGGGATCCGCGCATGCCGTGCACTGGCCAAGGTCAGGTCGCCCACCCGCAGCTGGCCGCAGCAAACATGGCCGCCGCATCTTACGCCATGATTCTCTGCCATTACCATTGCCGGGACGAAATACCGGACATGAGATATTGGCCATACCACTTTCTATCCACTGGCTCGACCAGCGAGTGCCGGTGGGTGGAGGACAAAAACAAACCAGTAACATGAAAGGAAATACAATAATGCAATCCATACTAACCCCTCAAACAGTGCAGTTCATTCGCTCAACTCCAACCCACCCGGACCTGCCCGGAATGATACGGCGCGACCTGGACATTCCCGTGCCTGACTTCGCAGTTGGTGACACCAGAAAACTGGCGGACTGGATCGTCAAGGCTGTGGGTGTTGAACGCACCCGGACGGAAGCGCTGCTGGCAGCCGAAGAACAAGTCAAGAAAGCTCCGGATACCAGCGAATGCGACTGTGATGCGGACAACAGAGTCACGCTCGACGCCAAGTTCAGGTTCACAATCTCGGAAAAAATCTATGGAACGCGCAACAGATTTTGCACGGGCGAGCTGCCGGTTCGGTTGCCGACCGGCCTGTGCCTGCACATGGATTCCGGGAGACGGGAATTGCTGCGGGCGATCAAAAATGAATTCAACAACCTGGATGATCCCCAAGAAGATGCGGTCGTTGAAGAATATGATTCGGACCTGGATTATTCCCCCGACGAAACTGATTACATTGATTTCAGGTTGCCGTTATCCACGGAGGATGAATGGATGAAGTTCGTCGAATGCTACAATAAGTTGTGCGGAGCAATTCAAGCCGCTCCCGAAGCCGACCTGTTCTATTTCCGGCCGATCGCTCCTCATGGAAATGACGATCTGTTCGGGGAGGGGTCAAGCCTGCCTTACCAGCCGAAACCAAACGAAGCTTAGCAACACCCAATGAAAACTGAAAGCGTCTGCGAAAACATCATCGTTCACGAAAACAAAATCTACGTGCCAGCGCATGCCGGGGATTTCCATTTCTGGCAGCAGATCCAGGTCAGGAACGCCAAGCCTTTGGCCACCTGGACCGGAGGCAAGATCCTGCCCGGCCAGTGGCAATCCATCCTGGCATTCTTCGAGGCCGGATACAAAAAATCGGACGGCGAAAATCATGTCAACCTCTACTACGACCAGTCGAACAAGACCTGGACACCGTGGGCTGCGCCGCAGATCCCGGAAGGAATGCATGTCAAGCTGCCCGATCGGGAAGAGCTGAGAACCATGGGCAAGGAATATCTGCTGGACGAATCCGACAAAGCCGTTCCGGTCGGGGCAATGCTCACCGGGACAGTCCATCACCATTGCAGGGCAGACGCGTTCCAGTCAGGCACTGACGCGCACGACGAGAAGAACATGGTTGACGGACTGCACATCACGGTCGGCGGAATAGGAACCAAGACCTACAGCCTGCACGGCCGCCTTTACATGCGCAGGATCAGCATGGGCATAGACTGGAACGACTGGTTCGATTTCCCCGATGAATGGAAGCGTGTCCTGCCGCCGGCCCTGTTCGAGGATGCCGTGGAATACGTCATGACAACGCCACCGAAAGATGTGTCGTTCCCATCCGCATGGCTGGACAATGTCCTGGAGAAAAGCGTCGGGTTCAGGACCGCGGTCGGAGTCAATTACACGCCATACCAGTCAAGCTTTACACCGCCAGGCTTGCCGGCCAGGAACGAATACAAAACCAAAGCGTCATGCGCGTCGGAAAGGGAATGGGACGACCTGGTGGCGTGGCGCAGGGAGTTGGATGGTCAGTTCGATTGACGGTTAAACAAACAACAGCAAAAAGAAAGGATGACAAATGAATAGGGTAGTGATGGATGTGGAATTGACAATGCTCGAACCGCTGCTGGGCTCGTGCCCGGGAGACAAGGAAGTGTTTGAGAAATTCATAGCCAGCAAAGCGCCGACCCAGGAACGGCAGGACGAGGAGATCGATGCCATGACGGTCGATGAGGAAGTGGAGAAGAGCAGCACGATATTCCCGAAGGACAAGGACGGCCTGTTCCTGTGGGACTACACGATCCGCGGGTTCATCAAGGAATCCATGCTCGTGCTCATTGAGCTGGACGAAATCAAGGAACCAAAGAAATGGGTGGTGCGAAAAGCGGTGGACTCGACCGTGATCGTTGAGCCGCGCCGGATCAGGCTGCTTGACGCCTCGGGCAATCCGATCGAGAAAGCCGAGGAAGCCCTGGGCCGGACGCTGCGCGCGCAGACACAGCAGGGGGAACGCGTTGCCCTGGCCAGGAGCGAGGTGCTGCCTGCCGGGACAAGGATCAGGTTCTTGATCACGTCCCTGGTGACGGAGAATCGCCAGAAGAAAAGCTGGGCCTGCATCGGCAAGGAAACCCTGTCGCAATGCCTGGATTACGGGGTGATAAAGGGCCTGGGCCAGTGGCGATCGGGAGGTTACGGCAGATTCAGCTGGGAAGAGATCGAGCCTGGCGCTCCCGCAAGAGGGGAATAACGCAAGGCAACGGCGAGGCACGGAACCGCCGGGCAAGGGCACCGTCCTGGAAGGCTCTGCAATGGTTGTGCTTGGCGCAGTAAATCGCAGCTGCGCGCCGGAGAGGCACAGGCAATGCAATGCGTCGAAACGCGAAGGCCAGGCAAAGCCGTGAATTGCATGGGAGAAGCACGGAACAGAGGGGCTCTGGCATGGCAGCGTTGGGGGAGGTGGGGTGTAGGCAGGGACTCGCGCGGCAGTGCCCGGAAGTGTGAGAGTGATGCGAGGTGCGGCCATGGCATGGAGTAGCGCTGCAGCGTGGTGGCGATGTGTGGAGCAGCAATGCCGCGGAGTTGCGCGGATCAGTGGCGCGGTGGCGGGGAATAGCACGGCACTGCACGGGCATGGTTCAGCAGAGTAGTGGTCTTGCGCGGACCGGCATTGTTGAGGTGAAGCTGGGCGATGCGCCGCATGGGAATAGCTATGCAAAGCATTGGAGAAGCGCGGCCCGGAAAAGCCTGGCGAAGGCAGCGTAGAGTTTGGATCCGCAGCGCATTGGCAATGCCTGGACCAGCGAGGCGGCGGGTGAAGCGTGGCTGAGCCATGGAGCAGCTCGGCATAGCAAGGCAACGCTCAGGCACGGCGCTGGACAGCCAGGAATGGCACCGGCTTGGCACAACGCTGTGATGCTCAGGAACTGCACGGAACCGTTCCGTCGTGCGGAGGCTCAGCATAGCGTGGGCGTTGCGAAGTGTTG
>Ga0079037_100000542_pt1 | contig 17548 bp, 16 predicted proteins | sample Mud3Dept4metaG_FD_71479 | JGI IMG/M metagenome (GOLD analysis project Ga0079037, IMG submission 71479) | Freshwater wetland microbial communities from Ohio, USA, analyzing the effect of biotic and abiotic controls - Mud 3 Core 4 Depth 4 metaG | ecosystem: Environmental > Aquatic > Freshwater >... | reverse complement strand
AACTCCTTGGTCGAGTGGGCACAAAATGAGCATCCAATTGCAGAGGTGCAAAATGGATTGGAAGGACCTCCATATATCGAATTGGTGGCTGGTGATGATCCGCAACCGAATCCTCCAGATGATCCAGGTCAAGTGTATTTGATTGAAAAGAAGTACACACCACAAGAAGAAATAAAAGCAGTTGCAGAATCCTTGCAGCGATGGCTACCATCCCATCTGGATTCAACGGTGGCTGTTCTAGTACCGCGCAATGAGCGAGGTTTTGAACTGATCGATGAATTGATGCGGCGGAAAATACCTTGCGAGGATGGATTCTTAAGGAGCACCACAAACACGCGTGAATCAGCAGGTGTATTGAAAGATGTGCTGAATTATCTATCGGATGCGAAATCTGCTTCAAAACTGATTAAGGTTTATAAAGCTTATACACGTTCGTTAGATAGGGATGATGAAGCGGGTGGAGAAAAGCAAGAAAGAATAAAAGAGTTATTAAGAAGAATTGGAAATATAGAAGATTTTATTTGGCCAACTCCAAATCGAGACTGGTTAATGGATTTAACGACAGCGCCCGAGGGTGAGGAAATCATCCAAGATTTGATACAGTTTCGCGGTTTTGTGCAGCGATGGCAATCTGCAATATTGCTTCCTATCGACCAAATGATACTGACATTGTCGATGGATCTATTGTCGCAGCCTGCTGAGTTGGCAATCTCTCATAAACTTGCGATCCTCCTCCGGCAAGCTTACCAGAATAATCCAACCTGGCGGTTACCAGAATTGGCTGAGGAATTAGGGGTAATCGCCCGTAATGAACGTCGTTTTCTGGGTTTTAGCGAAGCGGATACGGGTTTCAATCCAGAAGAATACAAAGGAATAGTAGTAGTTTCCACGATGCATAAAGCCAAAGGATTGGAATGGGATCGGGTTTACTTAATGTCTATCAATTCGTATGATTTTCCTTCTGGAAGTGCTTTTGATAATTATATTGCGGAAAAATGGTTTGTTCGTGATCAATTGAATGTTCAAGCTGAGACCATAGCTCAATTAAAGACAATTATTAACCTAGATGAGTACGAATGGTATCAGGAGGGCAAAGCCACGTTGGAGGCACGTCTTGAATACGCACGGGAGCGATTGCGATTGCTTTATGTGGGAATAACTCGGGCAAAACGAGAGTTAGTGATGACCTGGAACACTGGACGGCATGGCGACCAGCTTCCTGCAATTCCTTTTGTAGCACTTCAGTCCTTTTGGAAAGATTATATGAATGCAGGCAGCAATCAGGAAAGGGAATAATCCTATGGATTTACCTGTTGGATTTCAGTTTAGCCAGGGGAACTTACAAGATTTTATTGATTGCAAGCGGCGATTTCTTCTAAAATACATTTACAACTTATCCTGGCCCGCCCTTGAAACAGAGGCTGCCTTTGAAAGCGAAAGATTTCTTATGCGAGGCTCGTTATTTCACAAGTTAGTCCACCAACATCTACTAGGTTTTCCATCTGAGCGATTGTCCCTAATGATACACGATCAGGATTTGGATCGGTGGTGGAGGAATTATTTAGATCACCTAGACAGTTTATTTAAACCAATTAAAGGAATCTATACTGAACAAATTTTATTGATGCAATTAGAAAAATATCGATTAATTGCTGTCTATGATCTAATCTTACATTCTTCTGACGATAAATTTATTATTGTTGATTGGAAGACATCGCGTAGGCATCCAAATCGAACATGGTTAGCCAACCGATTGCAAACACGGATTTATCCCTACATCCTCGTTCAAACAGGTAAGCATCTGAATTTTGAGCAACCAATTCAACCTTCTCAAATCGAGATGTTGTATTGGTTCACCAATTATCCTGATCAGCCCGAGAGATTTATTTATAACCAGACCCAGTATGAGCGAGATTTTAGATTGGTATCAGATATTGTGCAAGAAATAATCAGATTGCAGGAATCTCAATTTGAGCTTACATTCTCAACAGAAAGATGTCAATATTGCATCTATCGATCATTGTGCGATCGTGGCAAAGGAGCTGGTGCTTTCGATGAAACAATCCTGTGGCAGGAGAGCAAATTTCTCTCTTCAATAGAATCGGGATTTGACCTTATTGCGGAGATTGAATTTTAATGTACGCAAAACGGAATTGGATTGAGATGCCCTTATTATCAATACCTGAGGATTTTGAGCATCATATTGGCGGGCATCCCGTTGTTCTCAGGACTTTGATCAATCGCGGTTTTACAGATGTAGATTCGGCAGAGGCGTTTATAGATCCCAGGAAATTTTCACCGACGCCACCTGGGGAGTTGCCTGGTTTAGAAAAAGCTACATATCGGATTGAACAAGCAATACAAAATGGTGAAAGAATCTGTATTTGGGGTGACTTCGATGTCGATGGACAAACTGCCACATCACTACTTTTCTTGGCATTGAAGAGCTTAGGTGGAGATGTCATACATCATATCCCTATCCGTGCATCCGAGTCGCATGGTATCAGTCAATTGGTTCTAAGCCAGATAATAAAGACAAACCAGCAACCACCCATCAAGCTGTTGCTTACTTGCGATACGGGGATATCTGCATTTGATGAAATTGCTCATGCAAATGAACATGGAATTGAGACGATTGTCACAGACCACCATGCTTTGCCAGAAAGGTTGCCAGATGCTTATTCCATAGTCAATCCAAAATTCTTACCCGAGCACCATAAACTTGTTGCCATCTCTGGAGTCGGTGTTGCTTATAAACTGATCGAAGAACTATTCATAAGGTCAGGGCGATCAGAATTAAGTCAAGATTATCTGGATCTTGTTGCACTAGGTTTGATTGCTGATGTTGCACCATTGATCGGGGAAACACGTTATTTGGTTCAGAATGGATTGCGGGAGATCAGAAAGTCCCCCAGAACAGGCATCCAGGTTATGGTTGAAGCCCTTGAATTAGACCCATCAAATCTGTCGGAGGAGCATCTTGCGTTTATAGTTGCTCCACGCCTGAATGCAGTGGGTCGTCTGTCGGATGCGGAATTAGCATTTGAATTACTAACCACAGACAACTCCGATCAGGCGCGCCAGATCTTCATTCAGATTGAGGCCATAAACAGTAGAAGGAAACTGATAGAGAACCAGGTACTTCAAGGTGCGTTGAGGTTAATTAATGAATACCCACATTTCTTGGATGCGCCCATGTTGGTATTATCGAATCCGAAGTGGCCTTCCGGAGTACTGGGTATAGTTGCCAGCCGCCTTGTTGAAAAGTATCATAAACCAGTCATACTAATTTCTGCACCTCCCAACGAATCGGCCAGGGGCTCTGCTCGTTCGGTTGAAGGAGTAGATATCTATGCCTCACTATCGCAACATCGACAACTTTTAAATTATTTTGGTGGGCACCCAATGGCAGCAGGTTTTTCGATAACCTCAGACCGGCTACCAGATTTGATAAATGCATTTGAACAATCAATCGAATCTAAGTCTGTGCCAACAGCAACTAATCTCGCTATAGATGGTTATGTGCCGTTATCCGATCTTTCAATAGAATTTGCAGAAGATTTAGAGCGCCTGGCACCTTTCGGGCCAGGGAATTCACCTCCGATACTCGTCAGTCATAATATGCATTTTTCAAGTTATTCAACAATTGGCCGAGATAAAGAGCATCTGTTGATTATTGTTGAAGATGATAAAGGAAATTCATTTAAAGTGCTATCCTGGCAAGGTGCAGATAAAATTGATATTAATCAGATGCAGGATAGTGCATTTAATCTGGCCTATAACTTGCGAAGCAGCACCTATAAAGGTAAAAAAAGTTTACAAATTGAGATGATAGATTTTCAATCTGTTAGTGAGAACATCCAAATTGCATCCAAAGAGTTTATTTTTCAAATCGAAAATTATCGACAAGAGTACGATCCGATACACAAGCTCACCTTATTTCTTTTTCATGATTCAATTCAAGTTTGGGCTGAGGCAACCCATCATAAAGAATTAGTTGAACAATTTCAAGGCATAGAAATTCGAGATAAACTGCGATCTCGATATGATCTATCTTCTTGTATGGAATTGATTATTTGGACAATTCCTCCTCATATAAACGAGATACTTAGAGTGATTCAAAAAGTAAATCCGAAGAGAGTGTATTTGTTCGCTTGTGATCCTGAGCTAGATCAATTGGAACAATTTTCAAATCGACTAATTGGACTTTTGAAGAACCTAATCGCAAAGAGGTCTGGCATAAGCAAGATTTCAGCTCTTGCTTCTGCAATGGCTCATCAGGAAGAGACTATTTTGAAAGGGCTCGATTGGTTTGCGTCAAGAGGTATATTCCAAATCACACGATTGGTTGGAGATGAGATACTTGTTGAATCTGGTAGAGGAATTGCGTCAGAAGAAGCGAGCAAGGAATTAAAGAAATTGAAAGCTCTACTTCTTGAAACGGCAGCGTTTCGTGGGTATTATCGGAGAATGGATAAAGATAAACTAATGAAGGATTATAATTATCCTTGAGCACTGATGAAAATCTGCGAGATTTATCTAGATTAAGTAATAATTCAGGAGAAAGTCATGCAGAATGTTGGGGTTGTTACAGATAGCACGGCATGCATACCCGATGATATCATGCAGGAATTAGAAATCCAATGGGTTCCCTACTATATTCATCGTGGAAAGGAAGTTCTCAGAGATTTAGTCACTATCCAGCGAGATGCTTTTTATGCCTGGTTACCGACTGCACAAGAATTGCCTAAAACTGCTAGTCCTGGACCCGGCGATTACACTCAGATTTATCAAAAGCTATATGAAGAAGGCTACCGAGATATTGTCAGTATTCATATGACTTCGAAAGGGAGCGGAGCATACCAAGCAGCTATGGCAGCTAAAACGATGATTGATGAAACAATACCTCAAATAAAGATCGAGGTGATTGACACATTGAATGTCTCAATGTGTCATGGATGGATGGTGATAGAAGCAGCCAGAGCAGCTCTAAAAGGAAAATCACTGCCGGAGATTGTTGCTAAAATCCGAAAGATGATGCCGATTACGCACATGCTTCAAACTGCAGATACGTTAAGATACTTGTATCTGGGTGGCAGGATTGGAAAAGCAAAACATCTTGTGGGTACTCTACTGAAGATAAAACCAATAATTGGTATGGAAGATGGAGTAATAGTTGCTCTTGGGCAAACTCGTGGCAGGTTAGAAGCATATCGGAGAATTGCGGACCTGGTGGAAAAGGCGGTGGGGACCCAAGGGAAAGCAAAAGTAGCCTATGTTCATGCAGCCTCATTGGGAGAAATTCAAAAATTACGTGAAATCGTTGAAGAACGGATTAATAGTGTCGAGACAATTCTTACAGAACTTTCACCAGCTCTCGGCGTACATACTGGACCTGGAACGGTTGGCGTGTGTTATTATCCGGTAGATCTAGTAGATTGACCTTCAGAATCTCAACGAAAAGCGCCTCGTCGTAATTTGTAGATGAGGCGCTTTTTTTGATGGGCTTAAAATAATGGTTTAGCCAATTAATATGTGAGCAAAGGTTCTAATTCTATTGCATGGGTTATCCAAGACTCCACTTCTGTCAAGGAGGGGGATCGTCTGGCAAGCTTCTTTTGGGAGTTAATTTCACTCAGGGTTTGGTGTAATTTTTCCGCGTTGCGTTTTTTCAGTTCTTTTACTGTATCAACTCCGCCTGCTTCAAGTAGCTCGCTGTATTCTTCTCCTATACCAGGAATGCGCATTAAGTCCGCAATGTTTACCCATCTAAGGATTAATTTATTCGAAATTCCAGTTTTTTCAACTAGTTCCTGCCGCCCTTTTCTGCTCGCAGCAAGATTTAACAAGTCATTTGTCGTTTTGATCCCAACATCTGCCAGTTTTTGGGCATATACTGGCCCAATACCTTCGATGGTTTCAATTTTTATGAGCCTCCGGTGAGGTTTGTATTCCTCTACTGTTTGGCTAGTGTCTTGTTCGACCAATAATTCCTGGACTGTGTCCGTTACTCGATCCTCTGCTAATAATCGTGCAGCTTCAGCTTCCCGCTGGGCTCTTTTTAGATCCGTTAAATCATGATAAAAACCTAATATTCCAATCTGTTTTCCCCCAAGAATTGCTGGAATGCCAAATAATTCAACATCCATTAATGAACCATCTTTTCTTTTTCTTTGAGTGTACTGATGAATAATCTCACCTCCTTCGACAACATTTGAATAGGTATGTAATTCAGGATCCATTTCTGGGGGTGCAATAAGTGTATCGAGGTCCTGCAATAAAATTTCGTTCTGGGTGAAACCGAACATTGATTCAAAAGCTCGATTGCAATCAACGATTTTGTGATTCATGTCAAGCGTTACGGTCGCAAAGGGGACATTGTTAATAAGAGATTCATAATATTCTTTTTGGAGCTTTAGATCCAAATCAGCTTTCTTACGTTCGTTAATATTACGAAGAGTGTAGATAAAACCTTGCTGTTCATTCCCCATAACCAGAGGATTACAGGTCACCTCATACCAGCCACCTAATCGAGAGAAGTTTAATTCCGCCTTTGGTGTTGAAAGACTTTGCATGCTGAAATCTTTGCTACCGAAGAATAATTCATCAATGTGGCGTCCAATAAGCTGGCGAAAGCCTGTCTGAAAAATAGTCGCCGCAGCACGGTTGCAACGAATGACATTTCCTGAATTGTCTGTTGCAACAATCAAGTCCTGGACAGAATCGAAAATTGTCTCCCATTGTCGCTTTCCACTGCTGAGCACATTTTCAAACTCATCTCGTTCCTTTATTTGTTTAGCCAACTCACTGCTTACTTGGCGTAGTTCTTCAGACTGCTTAGGATAGGTGTTTTCCCATTGATTTCGAAAATATCGCAACTCATCTTCACGCGCTCCAAGCATTCCAAAAACAATAACTAATATTAATGGCACGGAATCGATCAACCAAAGCAGAGGAATATTAGTATGCACTTGAGCGATATTATCCGGGGTGAACGCTAAACCTTCGGTATAGAGAGCGATCATTGTTCCTAATACCACAATGAATAAACCAAAAAGCAATCCAATAACTCCAAATAAGAAAGTATAGAGGTAACCTGCTTTACGGTAGTCGTTCATTTCAATTACTCCTTTGTTGGCTATTCTCCTTCTGCATCGATAACGCCGGGTTGTTTAATTTCTATTACATCACCATGAACATTAATGATAATTCGAAATCCCATCATTCCTAAATATGCTCTAGCCTCTTCCGGAATCCCAATTTCGGAGAGCTTATCATATTGTTTGGCTATATCTTTTAATTGAGAGATGATCATAGCGCGAGAAAAGATATCATCTTGTCCTAGCATCTTTGCCGTTTGTTCACTAATAACTGCCTCGTGACCTTCAATCATCTCTTGCATCGCCTGAAATACCTGCCGGTCCACTTGTTCTGCTGGAATATGGCGGAGGAAACCGGCATCGTTGACCACATAGCAGGGTTCGTCTCCAACCACGGTGGTTCGAGCTGGGATACCCGTTTCATCGAAAACCAAACCGGAAAATATTGGTTGCCTGATCATTTTACTAGGTTAAATTATACCGCTTGTAACAACAATCGAATTAATCAGAATAAGTAACTAATTGTGGATATTTACAACGGTACCAACTGAAACCCAATTGAATAGCCATTTGGCGTCATTTGTGTGCAGATTAATACAACCATGACTCATTGGAACACCGAAATTGTTATGCCAGTATGTGCCATGTAATCCATAGTCTTTAAAGAAGTACATTACATAAGGTACATTGCGAAGATAATAATCTTCACCAGACATATTTGCGGATCGATATTTTACATAGATGTGAAATGTTCCGGTAACAGTAGGGTGGATTGCAGTTCCTGTCGAAACAATAAATGTATTTATCAGTTCATCACCCTGCAACGCATAAGTTCGTTGACCTGATAAGTCTACGTCGATCCAGCGCTCATTTGAACCAACAACCGCTGGCCGTTTTGATGGGTTTGCACTGGTTCTAGGTTTTTTGGCACGTTGTCGAGGGGTATTCTTGGGAGAAGATTCTTCTGCAATAACTTCTGTGGGTTCTGGCGTTAAAGAAGGCTCAATTGTTTGAGTTGCCGTAGATGTTGGTATGTAAGTATCAGTAGGGACGGGCGTTCTGGTGGCCGTGTTTGTTGGCGTGTTGGTATAAGTGGCAGTTAAGGTAGGCGTTCGAGTTGCTTTATCGACAGTTATTGGGGCGGAAAGCATCGGATAATTGCCATGTGATGCATATGTGAAGCGGGCGAAGCGAGTTATTGGTATCGCTCCCAAGGCGAGGATACACAGTATAGCTAGCACAAACCAAACTGGAGTTATTGACCTGAAAAGTGCATCTGATGCGATCGGTTTGACGTTCACCAAGGCTAAAGGAGGTTCTGCTGCATGGATTGTGGATTGAAGACGTTGTTCAGCCCATTTCATTCCTTTTATTGCCGCTTCACTTTGTGGATTTATCTCAAGCGCTTTTTTAAGGTATTCGATACTTGCATGAGGACTGGCTACGGCTGCCAAGATTAACCAGGGCTCTTCCTGGGTGGGGTATAGAGACGCTGATTTTTCAGCTAAGCGGCGCGCTTCACGTCGATCTCCGGATTTTAAGGCTTGAAAGGCTTGGATTATTTCTGAATGCGATTGGGTGAATATATCCATCATGGATGCTGAGATGGTGTTGTGATCGGGGTCGGAATAGCTGGTGATGGAGTGGTAGTGGATGGCTGAGGAAATACACTCTCATTTTTCAAGAAGCAGAGGATGCCATCAATAATTCCTTGAGCTGCTACTTCTGGTTTTTGAGTTAGGAATTGCTTGTCAAGGTTGAGAAATCCGGTCTCAATAATTGCAGCCGGAGTGTTTTCCTCAATTTCTCCAAAGGCATGGTAACTCGTCATGTCTTCGGTAACACTGGTGCTGTGTAATTTCAACCCAGTCGATTTTCCGTACCGGTTCCGAATGCACGCGGTCAGCCTGGCAGATTGCTCAGGTCGTTTACTCCCCATTGCAGACACCACTTTATAACCTGTTGCATCACTATTTATGAATTCACACGAGTCGGCGTGGATAGAGATTAGTGCAGATGATTGATAACCAGTTAGCAAGGGATCGAATTCTTTCAGTAAATCGACCTCGTATCCCTGGTCCTTAAGATTTTTCTGAACCAAAGAGGCAATTTTTAAATTAACATCTACTTCTTTTACTCCATCTGGGCAAACAGCGCCGGGATCATTCATCCAGTGACCGGCAACTATGCCAATACGTATTTGGGATGGCGGTTCTACTGTGATTCTTTGTGATAAGGTAGGAGTATTTTGTGCAATAGGTATATTGATTGACAACCAAGATAATTGTGGAAGTGGTTTGCCTGGTGTCCATAAAGTAAAAAGTGTCGCCAGTAGAACTGCTATACCAAAGATAATGAAAACATAGAAAACAGGAAATGTTCGAGACTTATGAGGAGGTGGGGTGATATTTTCTGGAGTATCCGTTGGAGGATTCGTGGCATTTTTTTGCATTCGTTTTGATTCAGTCCCAATATTTCTGTAGAGATTGATAGGAATTATGCAACTTTAATGCCATGATTATAGCGGACTTTATAAATAAAAAACATCCCTTTACTGATAAGTATCGGGATGTTTTGTTCTATTTCTCAAAATGTGATCTATGGAGGTGTCAACATCATCTATTAAAGAAACCCCAGGCAGCTGCTGCTCCCTCTTCCATCATCGATGGATCCCACATCTCCATACCTAATTTAATGGTAACTGGTCTTGCTAAAGCCTCTTCGGCTTTCTTCCGAACCATTTCGACCATTGCTGGACCATACGGACAGAATGGTGTAGTTAAAATCATTTTTACTTCCGCATCGGTTTCAAAAATTTTAAGATCTCGCACTAAACCCAGCTCGATAATGTCCATGCCTAATTCTGGGTCTTCGATTTCACGCATCGATTTCTTAAACGGTTCAATTAGATCAGGATGTGTATTTTCGGCTTGCCAAACTAGATTTTCTTGCATTGAATGTCTTGACATACTTACATTTGCTCCTGGGAAGAATTCATTACAACAAATATACAATGGGGGTCTCCATTTAATTTACAGTTGATCTTCTGGGCTGGTACATCCAACAAAATGGATATAAGGATTTGATCAACTGAACAGACTTCTGGGTAGTCTTTGCCAACAAAGAAATAAGGGCAATTTGATTCATGGATTTGATAATGCTTCCCTTGAAGCTCCCAATCCACAGTAAAACCTTCGTTGTTGAGTAGTTCCTTGACCAAATCTAAACGCTGTTCGAGTGTTTTGCCAATCGTAAACTTCTTATATTCTGCCGCCAGATCTTGAGCCATATGGCTGAATATTTGATCAACCATATTAGGTGGCATTGTAACTTTTAATTGTTCAAGTAACCTTAGAGTCAAACGCAGATACCGTGTAGGAAAGAGTTCCTGGCCTTTTTCGGTAAGGTAGTACAATCGCCGGGGACGACCCACTCCATGTCGTTCTTCGTAAGCATCCACCAAGCCATCCGCCTGAAGTCTAGTTATATGGTGGCGAACAGAAATTGGATTGATATCCACTGCTTTTGCCAACTCATTGATTGTGCATTCATCGCGCGTTAGAATGGTTTGTAGAACGCGCTCGCGAGTGTTCTTCAATTGTTCAATTTGTTCAAACATCATATACCTTTACAATTCTATTCTTGACCCAACCTGATTATGGTTAATCAGGATATATAAAAGAGTTTAAGAGACCTTCATAACCAAAAAGAGTATAGCATGGTAAAATATTTTTGTCAATATTTAAGATTATTATACTAAATATTATTGACTTATGTGAAATTGTCAGTTATAATTCTGGAGAATATATAAGATATTTGTGTTAAATATTGACGGAATTATGCTTAGTTGCTATAATAGATCGGTTTGCGAATTGTTGCACAATTGATTTTTTAGCCAATAAAGGAGTGCTTATATGTCTGATTTAGACATCCGAAATTTACATGTGAGCGTAGATGGAAAAGAAATTCTTAAGGGTGTGAACTTGAAAGTCACACAAGGCGAGGTACATGCTTTAATGGGTCCTAATGGAACAGGGAAATCAACCCTGGCATATACCTTGATGGGACACCCTTTATATACAGTAACAGAAGGAGAAGCCTGGTTTAACGATCGCAATATACTTGAACTTGAGCCAGATGAACGTGCACACCTGGGATTGTTTTTGGCATTTCAATATCCTGTTGCTATCCCGGGTGTATCAATGGCGAATTTTCTAAGAACCGCTTTAAACTCACATCGGAAGTTTCACAATCCAGATGATAAGGGCATTTCTATTCCCGAATTTCGCAAGCTTCTCAAAGAACAAATGGATCTTCTTAAGATGGATCACTCCTTTGCTGGCAGATACCTTAATGAAGGATTCTCTGGTGGTGAGAAAAAACGAGCGGAAGTTCTCCAGTTGGCTGCCTTAAAACCAGAAATTGCGTTAATGGACGAAACAGACTCTGGTCTTGATATTGATGCATTGCGAATTGTCTCGGAAGGAGTTAATGCCTTGCGTGGCCCGAATCTAGGTGTTTTGGTGATTACCCATTACCAGAGAATCCTAAATTACATAAAACCTGATTATGTACATATAATGTTGAACGGTCAGATTGTTGAAACTGGAGGGGCTGATCTGGCTTTGCATTTAGAGGAACATGGTTACGAATGGATTCGTGAAAAGAGCGAGTCATTGGTTTCTTGATAGTAGATTATTACAGGTGTTGATTGGATTTCTAACTGGTGTTTTTTGGAGGTTAGGATGAGTGACGCGAAAATATTAGAGGGTATCGGCGAATATCAGTATGGCTTTAGTGATCCTGAAACTTATGTTTTTAAATCCCGAAAAGGTTTAGATCGTCATGTTGTTGAGCAAATATCAAGCATGAAGGGCGAGCCACAGTGGATGCTTGAGTATCGACTTAAAGCTTTGGATCATTTCTTACAACGCCCAATGCCTACTTGGGGCGCAGATCTCTCTAGATTAAATTTGGACGAAATCTATTATTATGTAAAACCAACAGAAGAAGAAAGCCGCTCCTGGGATGATGTTCCAGAAACGATTAAGAACACTTTTGATCGTTTAGGCATCCCAGAAGCAGAGCGAAAATTCTTAGCTGGCGTTGGAGCGCAATACGAATCCGAAATGATTTATCACCAGATTCACGAAAACCTTGCAGAGCAAGGAGTGATTTTCTTGAGCATTGAGGAAGGTTTGCGCCAACACCCAGAGCTCTTTCGAGAATATTTCGGCACTGTTATCCCCATTCAGGACAACAAATTTGCAGCCTTAAATAGCGCGGTCTGGTCAGGTGGTTCATTTATTTATATCCCCAAGGGAGTGAAGATCGACTTACCACTTCAAGCGTATTTCCGATTGAATGTGGCTAATATTGGCCAGTTTGAACGCACACTTATCATCGCTGATGAAGGGGCGCAGGTTCATTATGTCGAAGGATGCACCGCACCGATATATACAACTGATTCCTTTCATAGCGGTGTTATCGAAATTGTCGTAAAAGCACATGCTAGGGTACGATATACAACGATTCAAAATTGGTCTATTAATGTATATAACCTGGTAACACAAAGAGCTCTTGTAAATGAAGGCGCGACGATGGAATGGGTGGATGCAAATCTTGGCTCGAAAGTGACTATGAAGTATCCATCCTGTTATTTGATTGGTAGGGGAGCAAAAGGTGAAATTCTATCTATGGCATTTGCTGGACCTGGTCAACATCAGGATGCAGGTGGAAAGGTTATTCATGTGGCTCCTGATACCAGCAGCAAGATAACCTCAAAGTCTATAAGCAAGGGAACCGGTCGTGCCTCGTATAGGGGTTTGTTAAAAGTTCATAAAGGCGCTTCTAATGCGAAATCTAATGTGGTTTGTGACGCCTTATTATTGGATGAGGCTGCCAGATCGGACACCTATCCCTACATTGAGATCGATGAAGATGATGTATCAATAGGTCATGAGGCTACGGTCTCTAAAGTTGGTGAAGAACAGTTATTCTACTTAATGAGCAGAGGCTTAAGTAAAGAGGAAGCTACCACAATGGTCGTCTCTGGTTTCATCGAGCCTTTGGTAAAAGAGTTACCAATGGAGTATGCCATTGAAATGAATCGACTTATCCAATTGCAGATGGAAAGCTCAATCGGTTAGCTATGACTACACGTACTATTGTTACACGCCGCAGACGCGTTGACCAAAAAGAATCTCAGGATTTCAATTTTACGGAAGAGATGCTCCCTATCTTTTCTGGAAATGGGAATATCCCTGATGTAATTAAAGAATATCATTCCCAGGCATGGAGCACCTATAAGTCACTTCCTTTACCCACTTCTACCGATGAGGCCTGGAGACGGACAAATTTATCCACGATGCCAATTGGTTCTTTTAAGATGCCGGAAATAGGCAACATCTCTACACAGATATCAACTCCCCCTAAGGAGTTATTAAAACCGCTAGTTGGTGAATCGCATGGCGGGCAAATTGTTATGATGCCAAACGAGACGACTGTGGAGTTGGATAGAGATTTAGCTGCTAGGGGTGTTGTTTTTGTAGATTTGGCTACTGCTGAGCGAAAATATTCCGATCAATTAACTAGATTTCTTGGCAAGATTGTACGCTCAGACGAGAGCAAATTCTCGGCTCTGGCAGCTGCGATGTCACGTCTCGGTGTATTTGTTTACATACCAGAAGGAGTGCAGGTTGAATTGCCACTCCATAGTATCCTTTGGGGACCTGGGACAAACCTGGCTTACTTTTCACATATTCTGGTTTGTTTGGAGAAAGGTGCATCCTTGACGTATGTCCATGAAGCAGCTTCGCATAACGAAGTTAATGGATCTACGCTTCATACAGGAATGGTTGAGATTTATGTTGGGCAAGAAGCTAATCTTCGGTTTGTTGAGCTTCAATCATGGGGAGAGCATGTCTGGAATTTTAGCCATGAGCGAGCCCAGATTGAGCGAGACGCTAACCTAGATTGGATTTTTGGGGCAATTGGCAGCCATTTAACGAAGAATTTTTCTGATATTAATCTCATTGGTCAAGGCGCGACGGGTCGAATGTCTGGCTTTTATTTTACAGATGGCGTTCAGCATCTTGACCATGATACACAACAGAACCATCTAGCGCCTCATACCACCAGCGACCTGCTATTCAAGGGCGCGCTGAAAGGTAACAGTAGATCTGTCTGGCAAGGCATGATTTATGTTGCAACTGGAGCCCAAAAAACTGATGGATATCAAGCGAATCGAAACCTAGTCTTGAGTAGAGGCGCTCGCGCTGATTCCATCCCGGGTTTGGAGATTCTCGCCGATGATGTGCGCTGTACACATGGTGCAACGGTTGGTAAAATTGATAGAGATCAGATTTTTTACTTACGCAGCCGCGGGATTCCATATGCAGAAGCCGAACGGTTAATAGTAGAAGGATTCTTTGATCCGATTATGCAACGCATCCCATATGAAGGTGTTCGAACTCGGTTTCAAGAAGCAATCATCCAAAAAATGGACTAGGGATTCTATTCATATGTGCCCAATAAATTGGTGGGGTAACAGATTTGAAGAAGAGGCGAGGTAAATAAGGCTTGTCTCTTATTATATTTATCAAATTAATCTCATTGGGAGGACAAATTGCCCGGACTTTACTTTACAAGCGCTCCAAACTATGATGAGCTTTATCACGTTGGTGATCGCGTTGATGTATTTTGTGATCATGATCGAGATGGAAATCGGATACGGGATTGGTTGGAAGGGACTGTGGTCCAAGTTGATCCTAAAATGATAGCAGTTCAATTTCAGGACAACGTTTATCTAACCGACGGTTGGATGGTTCCTGACCATGTATTATGGTATCCAAAGGAATCGCATAACGTCCGCCGTGCTCTTCGACGCCGGCGCCGTCCACGATCACATACATTTCGAGCTGAGTAGTTTATGGATGTCTGGTTTTTATTGGATTATTGGACTCAAACGATAAATAATGACTAACGAATCTAAAGTAGATTTCTTAGATGTCTCACAAATCCGTGAGGATTTTCCTGTTCTCAAACGGGAATTAAAACCCGGAGTCCCGTTGGTTTATTTGGATTCGACTGCTACCAGCCAAAAACCATCCTCTGTCTTATTGGTAATGGATGATTTTTATCGCAGATATAATGCCAATATCCATCGTGGAATCCATACTCTTGCGGAAGAAGCTACTGCACAATATGAATCAGCCAGGGATCGAATAGCGAAGTTCATCGGTTCACCATCAGCCAGCCAAATCATATTTACCCGCAATACTACCGAATCGATCAACCTGATAGCTTATAGCTGGGGGCGGACATTCTTACAAAATGGCGACACTATAATCTTGACCGAGATGGAGCATCACTCAAATCTGGTTCCCTGGCATATGCTTGCAGCTGAACGGAATCTCCGATTGGAATTCATTCCGGTTGGTGAAGATGGCTTACTTGATTTAAGAATCTATAAAAACCTTCTAGACCTTCGCCCAAAGCTGGTTTCATTCACCCACATGTCGAATGTTCTTGGCACTATCAATCCTGCCAGAGAAATTATCCAACTCGCACATGAAGCAGGCGCGATTGCGTTACTTGATGGCGCACAATCGGTGCCACATTTTTCAGTCAATGTCCAGGATTTGGATGTTGATTTTCTCGCTTTTTCAGGACATAAGATGTGTGGGCCAAGCGGTATCGGTGTTCTATATGGTCGGAAGAATCTTCTGCAATCGATGCCCCCCTTTTTAGGTGGGGGTGATATGATTAAGAAAGTGCATTTACGTTCGTTCGCTCCAAATGAGCTACCGTATAAATTTGAAGCTGGTACACCTGCAATTGCAGAAGCGATTGGATTAGGCGCAGCGGTAGAATATCTTGAGCGGCTAGGCATGAAAGCTATCGCAAGACATGAGCAAAGTATCATAAATTATGCTTTGGAGAGATTGGAGGAAGTCCCCGGACTACGCATATTCGGACCGACCAACGGTGATAGAGGAGGAGTGGCTTCATTCACACTTGGCGGGATCCACCCGCATGATATCTCTCAGATTTTAGATACACAGGGGATTGCTATTCGCGCCGGACATCATTGCGCGATGCCACTTCATGAGAAGTTCAACTTAACAGCTACTGCCCGGGCCAGTTTTTATCTTTATAACACCTCTGAGGAAGTTGACCATCTGGTAACCTCTTTATACAAGGTTATTGAAGTATTTGGACTCTAATCCAGATTTGGAAATATATTTTCATCATGGATGACCTATATCGAGAATTGATCATTGAACATTATAAGAATCCCTCACATAAAGGGTCGTTAAATCCGCACGATATTGCCTTTGAAGATGAAAATCCATTATGTGGTGATCAAATCCGGGTTGAGTTACGTTTAGGTGATGAAGGACATGTAACTGAAGCTGTATTTAACGGGCATGGGTGTGCTATCTCGCAAGCTTCTGCAGATTTATTGATGGAAAGCATTGAAGGAAAATCCCTTGAGGAGGTGAAGGCACTAACTAAAGATGATATTATGGATATGCTCGGAATTCAATTAGGGGCTGTAAGGATTAAATGCGCCTTGTTATCCTTAAAGGTTCTAAAAGCCGGCGTATATGGTTTAGGAGAGGCTAGTGACGATTTAGTAGAATAAGAAAGTTCTATAGCTCCATTAATTGTGTGGGGATGAATGTATAACTATAACAAATTAATTCCAGATCAATGTGAATTCGTTCAGATCATTTCTAAGCAGGAATTGCCTAGAAACGAACGCCTGTTTGTTGAAATTGACGATAAAGCCATCGTGTTATTCAATATCGCTGATGAGATTTTTGCAATAGGGGATGTATGTTCACATGATGATGGGCCATTGGGGGATGGGAGTTTGGATGGCTACGAGATCAAATGTCCCCGGCATGGAGCCAGTTTTGACATTCGTACAGGGCAAGTTCTCTCTTTGCCTGCGATTGTCGATATCCCTGCGTATCCTGTGCGTATTATCGATGGACAGATAGAGATTGGCATCCCCCTAGTCCGATAATTCAGAAATTACTAGTTATTACTTTTTCACTTTCCCCCAAGCATAAAAGGTTGGCACATAAAGTACACGGCGGTTTTCCTGGCGCGATTGCTTTTCAATTCTGTAGAATTTATTTAACTCATCCGTAGAAGTTAGTTGTTCAATGTCCGACGAGATCACCGACCATTCCATTTGGGATTCTTCTGCATCTGGTTCAACTGTCCATTGCGAAGCAAGCACTCCAAAGGTTTTTTCTTCAAAATTGAGATTATTTAATAGTTCCATTAAGTGACGTCCCATCTTGGGTTCTGCACCTTGAAGACGAAGAGCAATACCCTGCAATTCTCCTAAACGTACTAGCTCATCCGGGTAATCAATCCTGCCACCATAGTCTGGTTCCGCAAAAGCTACAACAAACCCACCAATTCGAGTA